>ENA-UOJV01003495-UOJV01003495.1-human-gut-metagenome-genome-assembly--contig:-C82-NODE-3495-length-10187-cov-4.564548_pt1 | contig 10187 bp, 6 predicted proteins | sample MGYA00242356_ERZ723903 | MGnify/ENA metagenome assembly ERZ723903 | reverse complement strand
ATAATCAATGTTCTTTGCTAAAAATTCAACAATTTCTTCTTCTGTCATATTGTCTCTTCCTATACTAACTGCAAAAGAATCTTCTTTTTTCCTTCACTGATTGCTTGTGACTGAATAAATCCTACATATTCTGCAATCGTTGTTTCTCCCGTGATTCCGTATTCGTCTTCATAGTGTTCTCCGAATACTTCTTTCAACATTTGACATATCTGCAGATAATTTCCGGTCTGCTCTAAAATCTCTTTGTGAACAGTTTGTTCCTGCGTATGTAAACTATCTTGTATCTTTCCCGGAAGTTGTATCCCCATCATCTGAAAACTCTTTTTGATATCCCATATTCGATCTTCCAAATTAATTTCTTTTCGACTCTCCTTGCACACATCCAAAAAATTCACTTCGTTTGGGTTCGGAAATTTTTCTTCTGGCGCATATTGATAAAAATACCATAAGTTCCGCCCATTCTCTCTGGAATTATGAATGGGGCGAGGTTTGATACTATTCCCTGCAAGATCCCGGCGTTTTGATCGTCGAAACATCGCAGTTTCTCCTTCTTCAAATTGCATGAGTTCATTCGGTAAAAGCAGCTCTCTTTTCTTAATTGATTCGGTATAATATTTATTCAGTGAGAATCGTGCTCCTGCCCTCTGCATATCAATTTCTGACTTAATTCCCAAGTTGTAAGAAAATTCCGATGCCGTCTCTTTCGAGGCTGTCTGTAGATAAAAATGATTTCCACAGTTACCCTTTATTGTTTCAGCAATCGACTCACCGTATAAATCATCTAGCTGCTCATAATTTTGCAAATAAAGATCAAAAGATATATTCTGTCCTAATCCCATTGTTGTCATCGTAGCCATTAAGTCTACCGGAGGCATGTTTCCTGCTTCGTCAAATATGATTTTAACTTGTCTGGTACACTTGCCTTTTTGGTCATCACAAATTTTCCCCAGCGCATAATACATCTGCCGGATAAAGATGGAAGGAATCTGATGCAGGGAAGAATCATAGGATGGAGTTGCTATAAATACAGCGATTGGTTTTTCTCCAAATCCAATTTCTCTAAAGTCAATCGTACTTTCTGCCATCATCTTCCCAACATTTCGCAGCGTAAATTTACTTAAATGACGGATCATCTCGGAAAAAATCCCTGATTTCGTTTTTCCGGGAGCAACTTCTGTATTTAAATATTTTAATCTTGCCCGATCAGTTTCCGGTCGATTTTCAAAATAAACGTCTAATAATGTTCGACTTCCATTCCGATTAATCGGACGTAATACAAGTTGCTGAAAATTGACGATCATACTGTATACATGGATCGTTTTTTCATTGTCATTTCGATAATGAAATGGATGTTTTTTTCTTTCTTCCTCGTCCAAACGCCTCCATTGATTATAACGAATCCGATTCTCTTCTTCGTCTGCCGCAAATGCATCTTGCATACTTGCCAATACCATTGCACAAAACAGGTCTGAAGCGGATGATGTAAAAAACATCATATCTCCCGTTGCATCATCGACTTGAAATAAGCTATGTGCTAGAGCATTTAGAACCTGCTCTGCCGTATCATAGTCTTTTTTGCGATAATATTGTATTGCTAGGTCTACAATATTAAACCCTGCTGATAACAACGGATTCGACGCATTTAACAGATAGACTTTATATCCCCGTTCTTCTTCTAATAGTTTCCCAAATGATTTATACAACTCAATCTTTGGATCATTGATAATCAGCGATGGTTGGTTCTCAGCACGAGAATAAATTTCCAAACTTGTTTTTACCATCGTCTCACCCTTTCCTGATCGTGTAATTCCGAGGATCAGGTTATTTACCACCATCTGATCGATGTAAAATTGATTTCCAATTCTTGAAACAAGAACTCCCGGATTTCCGTGGTATGGAGTTTCTAATGCTGCAATTTCCGTATATTGCTCCTGAATCTCTTCTGCTGTTGTAAAACGATCTGTTCCTTCCTGCCCCACATTAAAGCCTTTATCCGCCCATGATACTCTAATCCGATAGATCAAATATGCATCCGCTATAAAAATGATTAACAGCGCTGCCAAACCTCCCTGTATTGGCATTTTTGTAAAATCAGGAAGGAAATTTCGTAAGGCAAATAGCTGAATTTCTCTTCCTCCCAAAATTCGCGGAATCATTCCCACCATGTGAAACAAAAAACTAAACGCCATAATAAGGAATAGATCTACTGCAATGATGACTGCAATTAAGATATATTTATGAGAAAAGAGATACTCCATTTTCATAACACGCCGTGGATCTTTTATCGGATCAAGTAATTCCTTTTGTATTTTCTTTTTCAGTTCTTCATTCATTCGTCTTTCCCATTTTCGTACCGAAATTCGGTACGTCTCACTTCATTTCTCATGTACCGAAATTCGGTACGTCTCGCTTCATTCCTCATGTACCGAAATTCGGTACATCTATATTATTTTTATGTACCGAATCCGATACGAGATTTTTCCCTATGTACCGAAATTCGGTACGCCCTTTCTTCTTTTTTATCCTTAAAATCCGTTGAGATTATTTACTACTGTTGTTACTAATTCTTGTGCAAGATAAATACAAACAAGACCTGCTACAATATAAAGTATATGAGTCTTACACCAGTCTACAACTCTCTGAAATCCTAAAAGGAATCCCAATCCTATGATAATCAAAGCTCCAACTGCCATTGGGATTGCCAGTTTTACCATCTCGTTTGTTGCAAATGTTTCAATCAAATTTGCCAATGAATCCATTTTCGTTTTTCTCCTTTATTTTTCTTGTTCTTCTTTCTTCTTTTTCGACAGCATCATCAAAATTGCAATCACTGCGCCTATCAATATGAGAATTCCTGCGCCTGTTAAAATGTAGGGAAGTACTGTTTTCTTTTCTGCATAGACCGCAGTTGCTTTTACTGTATACTCTTTCTCTCCATCCACATCATCGGTTTCGTAGATGGCTTTATAAACTGTCTCCTTTGGAATTTGAATCACACCGCTATATTCTGCCCGGTACATTTGTACCGGCTGCTGTACGTTTGCGATTGCATCGCGGCACAAAACACCGTTTACCAAATATGCATCTCCATTCCAGTTATATCCTGTTATGATACTTCCGGCGGCTGCACCTGCATTTTCCAAAAGCTGCGCTTCATATCCAGACAGCGGCGGAATCTCGTCATTTCTTGGGATGTAATTCCCATTCCACTCATAATAAGCTGCGTCATAATTTGTAAATGTGACTGTCATTGTATTATTTGCCATCACCATTCCCGCCGGATGAATCCCGGTAAGGTTGCAGATCACTTCTTCCGGCTCTCCGGTAATCCGGTTCGTTTCCGTCACCGTTTTCGTTGCCGGAACATCACTTTCTGCGATAGCATAATCATAATCGTCACACGCCGTTACTGTTTGCACATCTCCCTCTGCGATCGATTTCTCGACCTTTTCCGTTTTTTTCAAGGTATAAACTGTTTTTCCTTCTTTAAAGGTCTGTTCCGGTTCACTTTTCAACTCCATCTTTTTTTCTTTTTTATTGAGATATTTTGTTTCTACAAGCTCATAAGTAATCTCCGATCGTTCATAGGTTTTACTGCCTTCTTTCCATGTTTTTGGAAATTCTTTCTCGGCAAGTTCCCGACTGTCGGCTTCATTCTTCACGGTCAAGGTAATCTCTTTCGTAAGATTAGATCCCGCTGCGAAAACTTGCAGCGGAAATGCCATCAGTAAAAAAGAAAAAGCAATCGCTACAATTTTTTTCTTTTTCATCTGTTCCATGTTCTCCTTCCTTTGTTTCGTTATGACCGCGTACCGAAATTCGGTACGCGCCATAATACCTCGTGTATTAATTCACAGGACTCTGAACTTTCTATTCCCAACAGTAGAAATAATCCACAACCCCCATAATCCACGTTAATTCCCACATTTTTAGTCCCCCATATTGTACTTTGGGAGAAATCACATGATTGATTGTCAGTTGCAGTTCTCTCAGATTGACCATTTCTCCTTCAATTTCAAAGAGATAATTTCTGATAAATGAAATCCATTTTTTTTACGAATAATTTTCGGAATGGACAAAAGAACGGTATCATTATCTCCTGTAATTCCAATATCGTTAAAAATTGTTCAATCTCTCTTTTGGATTTCATACAATTCCCCCCCCCTTTTACACATATATTTACTTTGGTCGCGTACCGAAATTCGGTACGCGACATAATGCCTCGTGTATTTATTCCTCACGTTTTTTCTTTTTTTTGAAGTTGTATATTACTATTGACAGGATAATTGCTCCTGTACCGATCAGCGCGATCGCAAAAGGTGTGATGTCTGAAAAATCTCCTGTTTTCAGAGCAGACAAAAGTCCTCCCCCTTTATTTGGCGGCAAAATCGGCTTAAGACTACCTACTTTAAAGGTTATGGTCTGATCCTCATCGTTAATATCTTCATGGGATGCGATCAGTTGTCCCTTATGATACAAAAATTCATAGACCACGATGGATCGGTTATTTAATTCAGAAGCATCTAATGTAAAGTCCACATGTATTGTTCCATCTGCTGTCTCGATCTGCACGCTTTTCTCTGCTGTGATTTGCTTTCCGTTAATTACAAGGGCTTTTCCTGTTGTTCGATCCATCACAATGCCTTTTATGGTATATTCCTGATCTTTGATCAATCCGAAATGTTCTGCGTTATCACGGATTGTAACGTCTTTTTTCGCGATTGCTTCGTGTGTCCCACTGAGTAGATCGATTGCAGTCGTGTTAAGCTTTAATTTATTTTTTATATAGATCTGTTGTTTTTTATCATTCGGATCGTCGTGCTTGTAGATTAATACACCATCTTGATATAAGTACTCATAAACCACGATTGTACGTCCTGCAAATGGAGATGCATCAAATTCAATCTGCATTTCTACGTCCATGTCGGATGCCGTTGCCGTAAATTTCTTTTCTACCGTAAGCATATCTGCATTCTGCTCATTTCCTACATTCAGCACTTCTCCTGTTTCCGCATCTGCAAGAATGAGCTGCAGTTTATATTCCCGATTCGGCATTAAATCAACAATCGATACGACATCTAAAATTTGCAGATCAACGGCAAAAGCCTCCTGCGTGCCTGTGCTGACATTAATTGCATTTGTTTCTGCGATTTTGGTACGATTGTTTCCGACCGGAATCGTGTGGCTGACTTCTCCATCAACTCTTCCGTCTTCTGTGATCGTAAATTCGTAGATCATTTTGTCATCCCATGCATATCCTGGAATGCTCTCTACCTCTGCCACTGCATAATTTCCCGGTTCTAAGTATAAAAGTCTGATCTTTCCATTTTTATCTGTGGTATAGATATCTTTATGCTGCATTCCCGGATCGATCGGATCTTCTTTGTCTTTGTTCCAGATGACAAATTTAACGCCTTCTAGTGGCTTGTCCGTTCCGGTTTCTTTTTTGTCGATGATAATTTCCGTCGGCTGATTCTTAATTGTAAGGTTCTCTTTTACAAGTTCTGTTTTCTGATCTGCATATTTCAGTTCCACATCCCATGTCTGATCCGGGCGAATAAATCCGATCGGCTGTTTTGTTTCTTTCACCACATATTTTCCAAGATACAGTTCTTTTGATCTGGCAATTCCGGTTGTATCTGTGACGATCGTATCAACCACTGTTCCCTTTTCAGCTCTCACCGTTCCGTCCGGCGTTGTGATATCTTCCGCTGCTGTCACGGTAAATTCTGCGCCGGATAACAGATTTCCTGTTTCCTTATCTTTTTTCAAAATTTCGATCTGTCCTTTTGCAGGCTGATCCGGTACGGTAACATCTCCATATACAATCTCTGTTTCCTGATCGGCATAAGTCAAGATCACTTCAAATTCTTTTTCGTTTAACAGATAACCTTCCGGTGCTTTTGTTTCCTGAACTTCGTATTTTCCAAGATACAGCTTATCTGTTTCCGCTTTTCCCTTATCATCTGTAGTAAGCGTTGCAACTACTGTTCCTTTTTTGACTCTTACTGTTCCATCCGGTGTTGTGATATCTTCCGCTGCGGTTACGGTAAATTCCGCGCCTGACGGAATCACCTTATCCGTCTCCACATCCGTCTTTGTTACTCGGATCTTTCCTTTCGCTGGCTGATCCGGTACGGTAACATCTCCATATATGATCTCTGTTGTCTGATCTTTATAAGTTAAAGTAACTTCAAATTCTTTTTTGTTTAACAGATAACCTTCTGGAGCTTTCGTTTCTTTCACTATATATTTTCCGAGATACAGCTTATCCGTTTCCGCTTTCCACTTTTCCTCTGTAGTAAGCTTTGCACCAACCGTGCCTGTTTTGACTCTTACTGTTCCATCCGGTGTTGTGATATCTTCTGCTGCTGTTACGGTAAATTCTGCACCTGCAGGAATCGGTTTGTCTGTCTCTTTATCTGTCTTCGTAATTCGGATTTTTCCTTTCGCAATCTCGTCCGGTACGGTAACATCTCCGTATACGATCTCTGTTTCCTGATCGGCATAAATCAGTTCTACCGGATATTTCTGCGTATTTAACAGATATCCTTGCGGCGCTTTTGTTTCCTGAACTTCATATTTTCCAAGATACAATTCTTTCGTTTCGGCTGTTCCCTTATCACTTGTTTTGATCGTATCAACCACTGTTCCGGCTTTCACTTTTACTGTGCCGTCCGGCGTCACAATATCTTCTTTTGCCCGGATTTCAAATTCTGCGCCGGATAAACCGCTTCCGGTTTCCGCATCTGTCTTCTTCACCCGAATTTTCCCTTTTGCAAGATCATCTGGTACAGTTACTTTTCCATATACGATTTCTGTTTCTTGATCCTCATATTCTAAGGTCACTGCAAATTCTTTCGGATTTAAGAGATATCCGTTTGGAGCTTTTGTCTCTTTTACTACATATTTTCCCAGATACAATGCTTCTGTTTCTGCTTTCCCTTTCTCGTCAGTCGTAAGGGTTGCAACCACTGTTCCTTTTTCCGTGCGGATTGTTCCATCCGGTGTTGTGATATCTTCCGCTGCTGTTACGGTAAATTCCGCACCTGAAGGAATCGGTTTGTCTGTCTCTTTATCTGTTTTTGTTACTCGGATTTTTCCCTTTGCCGGAGCATCAGGATAAGTAATTGATAACGGATTTTCCCAGTCAAATTCCTGATCTACAACAAACGGAATATCTTCTATTCCTAATAAATAACCTTCTGGAGCTTTTGTTTCGTGTAAGTAATATGATCCATGTTCCAGTTTTTCTGGTAGAGTGAATGATCCATTAGCATCTGTTTCAAAGGTGTCAATTTCCATCGGTGTCGGATAATGAACTTCCATCGTGATCGGGTTCTTGTCTTCATCGAGAATTTTAAACTGTGCGCCTGCGATCGGGATTACTTTTCCAGTTTCTTTATCCACCTTTTGAACGGAAAGCGGTGCATCCACCGTATCATTTCGTAAAATGTAGGAGTATGTTTTTCCTTCCTCATCCACAGTCACTTCAAATGGAACGATGATGTCATATTCAGGATATGGACTCTCTTCTGTTACCGTATAAGTGTCAAACGGTAAGTTTCCACGCTCGGAATTCCCGAACTGTTTTGTTGAGGCAAAGCCATTTTCGTCTGTGATGATCGTGTAAACATCTCCATTCGTTTTCGATGTCAAATGGAATTTGATATCTTTTAACGGTTTCTTGATGTCTGCGCCGGAGTCTCCCGGTTCATCATTGCTTTCACCATATTTCACAAGCTGGATATCACCGCGGATGACTTCCTCTTTGATCGTCGGCATGTTGTAAGTTTCGACTTGTTCTCCACTTCCTGTCGGAGTGATCTGACGAACAAATACTTTTTCATTTAAGAGATATCCTTCCGGTGCTTTTGTTTCCTGAATTGTAATTGTTCCTAAAGGTAGGGTTACGACTCCCTTCAATTTAAAAAATTCATCTCCTGAAACTTTATATTTCTCTCCAAGTCTTGTAAAACCTCTCTCATCTGTTTTCATTACCCATGTACGGACTGGTTTTTTTCCTGATTCTGCCGGATCTTTGTCGGAATGTACCGCATAATATTTGATTGTAAATTCCGCGCCTTCAAGAGAAGCACTTCCCTGGGGCATGTTTTGTGTCGTATCCTTATCCACTTTTCCAAGTAAAATAGAAACCGGATCACTCTGCGGATAATCCTTCACATCCACTCTTGTTGTCTGACTAGAATTAATCGTTACCGGATATGTTGTTTTATCCAACGCATATCCTTTCGGCGGAGTGATCTCTTTTAAGTCATAATTTCCTGTGCTTAAATTATTAAACCGGGTATATCCATTCGTATCTGTTGTCTGCCGCGCGATTTCTATTCCGTTTTGATATAAACCATAAACAGCTCCCGCTAATGAATAACAGCTATTCCCGTTTGTAATCTCCGAATCCGCCGACGCTTTATAAACATCCAGACTGCCTTTTTGCTCGTCGAAAGGTAACGTTAAAACCATACCGACTCTTTGATAACCAAGTACGCTCCCCGGTTTACATGCATTTGGCGGAGTCAGAACAAAACTCCAAGTTGCAAGATTCCCACTGACTGCCGTACACGTTGCTTCCCAAGTACACGTTGTCCATCCGTTTTCTCCCGGATTAGCAGCTCCATGATTTAAACAATACGCTGTCATTGTTGTCGCGCCTGCTAAATCCCCATCATTGATATAAACTTGAAATTTTCCGTTTGTCCCCGGTGTGCCTAAAAAGTGGACGGTTGCATTAATACCGGTTAAAACTTGTCCAACATAAGGATTCTGAACACTCCGAAGCGATACTCCTTTCGGCGTGCTTTCTGTAAATCCTGCCGGATATAATGTCGTTCCCACATGATCTTCTAAGCAGTTCGGATCTTCGCAAAGCAATGATTTTCTTACTGTAATGCCTTTGCTGTTTGTTACATATGCATCAGCTTCTTGAGATTCTGTTATATCTGGCTGTTCTACATCATTGAAAGTATTTTGGGTTTCTGTTTCCTCATGTAACCCATATTCTTCGTTTAAGTTTTCTTCTCCTGCACTTCCGTTCGTTGGTTCTTCCGATAGTGCCGCAGCTTCTTCAGAAGCGCTGATACTCACTGTGTTTTGTGTGTCTGACTGCTCTTTTGATTCTGTCTCTGCATATACTGTTACATTTGATAACAACAATAAACACGACAAGATCATCGCAATCAGACGTTTTCCTTTTTCTCTCATTTTTTACTCCTTTCATCGTTTGTGTACCGAATTTCGGTACGATTTTTATCAACAAAAAAACTACCAACCTTTCGATTCGTAGTTTCTTGTTTTCCGTATTTATTTTTCATTTTATTGAACTGCTCCGCAGCTGCATTGATATCCGGTTACAACCGATTCGTAATGCCCTTGTTCTGGATGAGGAACTGTGTAAGTATTTGTTCCTGTTTGTACCTGTTTCCAATCATTTCTATATCCCGCATGCATTGTTTCATCAATATGTCCTTCAGGATTTGATGTTATATCTTCACCACAAGTATTGCAATACCATACTATTTCCATTTCATATACCGGTTCACTGACCGTTTCTGTCCAAGCTGCCTGATCGACTACCCATTGTTGAGCATAGAGTGGAATATTGTAATTATGGGTATGTACCGGAGCTGCATTTTGATTTCCGCCGCTTCCTGAATTACCTGCATTCGATCCGCCCGTTGTTTGGGGAGCATCATTTTTCTGTGCAGGAGCGGAAGTATCCGGTTGAGATGCTTTCTGTTTCTCTTCCGTTTTCACCTCTGTTGTTTCCTTCGCAGCGTCTTTTGTCTCCGACTCTTTCTTAGAATCATCTTTTGATGTCTTTTCTTCCTTCAGATCTGTTTTCTTCGTCTGCTTCTCATCAACTTTCTTTTCTTGATCCGCTTTTGCAATGACCGCTTTCTGATTCTCCTTTTGCATCCCTGCAAGACCGATCCCCAACGCGCCAAGCGCAAGCAGAATCACCGCCATGCAAGCAGCTACTTTCTTTTTATGGGTCTTCATCCATAATGTTAATTGTTCCATGTTTTTCTTCATTGTTTCTCACCCCATTCTTTCTGTACCGAATTTCGGTACACGAACCTGTTCCGAAAAACACCACATCTTTATCATACCTGTTTCGCGAGTATTTGTATACTTATATTTTGAGTGTAAATGTTAGTTTGAATTTA
>ENA-UOJV01003492-UOJV01003492.1-human-gut-metagenome-genome-assembly--contig:-C82-NODE-3492-length-10202-cov-4.037942_pt1 | contig 10202 bp, 9 predicted proteins | sample MGYA00242356_ERZ723903 | MGnify/ENA metagenome assembly ERZ723903 | reverse complement strand
CCGGGCCTATCCGCGGGGCGAGGGCTACGCGCAGAATCTCGGCGGGCCGCGGCGCGCGTTCCGTGCGGCGCTGATCTTACTTTCCAGTGTGCTCTCCGCCTGCGTCACGGCCTTTGCTGGCCCGATCTCCTTCGTCGGCATCGCCGTGCCGCATCTGATGAAGTCCCTTTTTAAGTCCGCAGAGCCGCTTTTGATGATCCCAGCCTGTTTCCTCGGCGGCGGCGCGTTCTGCCTGTTCTGCGACCTCATCGCGCGCACGGCCTTCGCGCCCACCGAGGTCAGCATCAGCTCCGTCACAGCGGTCTTCGGCGCGCCGGTCGTCATCTATATGATGCTCCACAGAAAGGGGGCGCAGTGATGGATTATCTGCAAACCGATGCCCTGTCCGTCGGCTACAACGGCAAGACGCTCATCTCCAAGGTCGCCCTCTCGGTGCAGCGCGGCAGGATCGTCACGCTCATCGGCCCGAATGGCTCCGGCAAGTCGACCATCCTCAAGACCATCATCGGCCAGCTCCCGTCCATTTCCGGCTCAGTCTTCCTCGACGGCGCGGACATGCGCAGCCGCAGCCGGGGCGACGTTGCCCGCCGCATGGCCATCCTGATGACGGCCCGCATGGACCCCGAACTCATGACCTGCCGCGACGTGGTCAGCACCGGCCGCTATCCCTACACCGGCCATCTCGGCGTCCTCCGCCCGGAGGACAAGGCCATCGTCGAGCAGAGCCTCCGCGAGACCGACGCGCTCGACTTTGCCGACCGGCCCTTCCAGTCCATCAGCGACGGCCAGCGGCAGCGCGTCCTGCTTGCCCGGGCCCTCTGCCAGCAGCCGGAGCTCATCGTCCTCGACGAGCCGACGAGTTTTCTCGACATCCGCTATAAGCTGGAGCTGCTGACCATCCTCAAGCACATGGTGCGCGAGGAGCACCTCGCCGTCCTCATGTCCCTGCACGAGCTGGATCTTGCCGCCCGCGTCTCTGATACCGTCGTCTGCGTCGCGGGCGACCGGATCGACCGCGTCGGCCCACCCTCGGAAATTTTCACGCCCGACTATATCGCAAAGCTCTATCGCATGGAGCCGGGAAAATACGATCCCTGCTTCGATTCCTTGGAATTTGTCCCCGGAGGTGCCAGATGAGCGAACAAACCGGAACCTTCTATGCCGTCTCCGTCGGGCCCGGCGACCCGGAGCTGCTGACACTCCAGGCCGTCCGCGTTCTGGAGAACACGCCCGTCATCGCCGCGCCGCAGACGGCGTCCGGCCAGATGCTCGCGCTCGACATCGCGCGCGGCGCGGTCGATTTGACCGGAAAATCCGTTCTGCCGCTCCGATTCACGATGTCGCATGACGCTGCCGTCCGGGCGGAAAGCTACCGCGCGGCGGCGTCCGCCGTCGAGGCCGAGCTGCGGCAGGGAAGAGACGTTGCGATGGTCAACCTCGGTGACGTTGCCCTCTTCGCTACGGCGTATTACATCTTCGCGGAGATCGAGCGGGACGGGTTTCCGGCCAGAATGCTCCCAGGCGTGACGAGCGTCGCCGCCGTGGCGGCCCGCCTCGGGCAGAGCCTGACCGAGATGGAGCAGCCGCTCCACATCCTTCCGGCGAGCTGCGCTCTGGATGCGGCGCTGGCCCTCCCGGGCACGAAGGTGCTGATGAAATCCGGCTCCGCCATCCACGAGACCGTTGCAGCGCTGGGGCGCGCGGGTCTGTTGAAGCGGGCCTCGATGGTCGCCGACTGCGGCCTGCCCAGCGAGCGGGTCTTCCGCGATCTGCGGGAGATCCCGGAAAATGTCAGCTATTTTGCCACCATTCTTGTCCGATCGGAGTGAGCCTATGCAGCAAGATCTTCCGCGTCTGATTCTCGCCGGGACGAACAGCGGCTGCGGCAAGACGACCGTGACCTGTGCCGTTTTGCAGGCGCTCGTGAACCGCGGCCTTTCAGTCGCCGCCGCGAAATGCGGCCCCGATTATATTGACCCGATGTTCCATAGCCGCATCATCGGGGCCAAAAGTTCGAATCTCGATCCGTTTTTCTTCGACGAAAATACGCTTCGCTTCCTCCTCGCGCAGAATGCCTCCGGCTGTGATGTCACGGTCATTGAGGGCGTCATGGGCTATTACGACGGCCTCGGCCTGACCAGTACGCGCGCCAGCACCTACGAACTCGCGCAGAAGACGGTCTCGCCCGTGGTCCTCGTTGTGAACGCGCGCGGCGCGGCACTCTCGGTACTGGCGTCGGTACGCGGCTTTCTGGACTTTCTGCCGGACGACCGCATCTGCGGCGTCATCCTCAACGGCTGCACCGCGATGACCTACGCGCCGCTCGCGCGTGTGCTGGAAGACCGCCTTGGCGTCAAGGCGTGCGGCTTTCTGCCGAATCTGCCGGACTGCGCGCTGAAAAGCCGCCATCTCGGCCTTGTGACTGCGGCGGAGGTCGCAGATCTGCGCGAGAAAATGCAGCGCCTCGCCGCTGAGGCCGAACAGACGATCGATCTGGACGCGCTGCTGACCATCGCGCGCGAAGCGCCAGCGCTGGACGTTGTGCCGCCGACGCTTCCGGCGCCCGGCGCACCGGTGCGCATCGGTGTTGCGCGGGACAATGCGTTCTGCTTTTACTATGAAGACAGCCTCGGCCTGCTCCGGACGGTCGGCGCGGAGCTCGTGCCGTTTTCCCCGCTCTCTGACAGCGCCTTGCCTGCCGGACTCGACGGCCTCTATCTCGGCGGCGGCTATCCGGAGCTCTATGCCGCGCAGCTGAGCGAAAATCGCTCCATGTGCAGCAGCGTCCGCGCCGCGCTGGAGGCGGGGCTGCCCTGCATTGCCGAATGCGGCGGCTTTATGTACCTGACAGAGGCCATCGGGGAGCATCCGATGGTGGGCTTTTTGCCGGGGCGCTGCTTCGACGCCGGGAAGCTCACACGCTTTGGCTACGTCACGCTGACGGCCGAGCGGGACAACCTGCTCTGCCGCGCGGGCGGATCCATCCCTGCACACGAATTCCACCACTGGGACGCGGAGCAGACTGGAGACGCCTTCACGGCGGCGAAGCCCTCCGGCCGCAGCTGGCCGTGCGTCTTCGCCACGGACACCCTCTACGCGGGCTATCCGCATTTCCATTTTTACGCGAATCCATCCTTTGCCGTCCGCTTTCTGGACGCGTGCCGAAAGGGGAAACACCATGCTGGAACAGATCAGACCGATGGACATTGAGCGCCGCAGCTTCGAGATCATCACCGAGCTGCTGGGAGACCGTAAGCTCGACCCTGAAAACGAGCTCGTCATCAAGCGCGCCATCCACACGACTGCCGACTTTGACTATGCCGACAATCTCGTCTTCTCCGACCACGCGGTCACGAAGGGGATCGAGGCGCTGCGCGCCGGCTGCGACATCGTCACCGATACGCAGATGGCGAAGGCCGGCATCAACAAGACCATTCTGGCCTCCCTCGGCGGGGAAGTCCACTGCTTCATGTCCGATCCGGACGTTGCCGCGGAGGCAAAAGCGCGCGGCGTCACCCGCGCCATCGTCTCGATGGAGCGGGCCGCACAGCTCCCCAAGCCCTGCATTTTCGCCATCGGCAACGCGCCGACGGCCCTTGTCTCGCTCGAGGCCCTGATGGAAGCGGACAAGCTGCACCCGGCGCTCATCATCGGTGTGCCGGTCGGCTTTGTCAACGTTGTTGAGAGCAAGGAGCTCGTCATCGCGAACTGCCGCGCGCCCTATATCGTTGCACGCGGACGCAAGGGCGGCAGCAATGTCGCCGCCGCGATCTGCAACGCGATGCTCTACCAGATCCGGCGCTGAGATGGAAGAATACGTCATCAAGGACGGAAAAAAGCTCCGTCTCGGCTATACGACCGGCTCCTGCGCCGCTGCCGCCGCGAAAGCGGCGGCCTGGATGCTCCTGACCGGCCACGAAAAACGAACCATCGATCTGCTCACGCCAAAGGGCGTCTCCCTGACGCTGGACGTGCTCGAGATCACGAGAACCCCCGATACCGTCTCCTGCGCCATCCGCAAGGACAGCGGCGACGATCCGGACGTCACGCGCGACACGCTGGTGTTTGCAGCCGTCCAACGCACGGAAACACCCGGCGTCACGATCGACGGCGGCGCGGGCGTGGGCCGCGTGACGAAGCGCGGGCTCGACCAGCCGGTCGGCGCGGCGGCCATCAACTCCGTCCCGCGCCGCATGATCCGCGAAAACGTCGAAGAGGTCATGCGCCTCTGCGATTATCGCGGCGGTCTGGCCGTCATGATCTCTGCGCCGGAGGGCGAGGCGCTCGCAAAAAAGACCTTCAACCCCCGCCTCGGCATTGTCGGCGGCATTTCCATCCTCGGTACGACCGGCATCGTCGAGCCGATGAGCGAGCAGGCCCTCGTCGACACCATCCATGTCGAGCTGCGGCAGCGTCGGGCGAACGGCGCGGACTATGTCCTGCTCACGCCGGGCAACTATGGCGCGGATTTCATCCGCGCGTCCATCGGCCTCGACCCGCGCACCGCCGTTTTGACCAGCAATTTCATCGGCGACGCGCTGGAGCATTGCCGTGCGCTCGGCTTCCGCGGTGCGCTGCTCGTCGGGCACATCGGCAAGCTCGTGAAGCTCGCGGGCGGCAAGTGGAACACACACTCGAAGTGCGGCGACTGCCGCATGGAGCTCATCGCGGCGCATGCCGCGGCGCTCGGCCTTCCGTCCGCGCGTGTGGAAGAGGTGCTGGAGTGTGCCACATGCGACGATGCACTCCGGATTTTAAAGGAAGAGAAGCTGTACGACGCGGTGCTGGCCCGCCTCGCGGAGCGCATCGAGTTTCATCTTGCGCACAAGTGCGGCGAGATGGCCGCCGGCGCGATCGTATTTTCCAAAGAATATGGCCTCCTGTGCCGGACCAGCCGCGCGCAGGAGCTGCTGGGAACCATTATGGAGGGATAACTATGGTACATTTTGTCGGCGCCGGGAGCGGCGCACCGGACCTCATCACCGTGCGCGGTGCGCGGCTGCTCGGCGAGGCAGACGTCGTGATCTACGCCGGTTCGCTCGTCAATCCAGCGCTGCTGGACGGCACGAAGCCGGGCTGTGAGATCCACGACAGCGCGAAAATGACGCTGGAGGAGGTCATTGCCGTCATCCGTCAGGCCGAGGCCGAGGGCAAGACCACTGTCCGTCTCCATACCGGCGACTCGAGCATCTATGGCGCTGTGCGGGAGCAGTTTGACGCGCTGGAGAAGCTGGGCATCGACTACGATGTCTGCCCCGGCGTCAGCGCCTTCTGCGGGGCTGCCGCGGCGCTCCGGGCAGAGTATACGCTCCCGAACGTCAGCCAGACTGTCATCATCACCCGCGCCGCCGGACGCACACCCGTGCCGGAGCGCGAGTCCATCCGCGCCCTCGCAGCCCACCACGCCACCATGGTGCTTTTTCTCAGCACCTCGCTGACGAAGCAGCTTCAATCCGACCTGCTCGCGGGCGGCTACGAGGCGGAAACGCCGGCCGCCGTCGTCTACAAGGCGACATGGCCGGAGGAGCGGATCTTCCGCTGCACCGTCGGCACCCTGCACGATACCGTCACGGCCAACGGCCTGACCAAGACGTCGCTGATCGTGGTCGGCGGCTGCCTCGGGGGCGAATATCTCCGCTCACTGCTCTACGATCCCTCCTTCACGACGGAATTCCGCGAGGCCACAAAATGAACATTGCGATTTTCGCTTACAGCCGTACTGGATGCAAAACGGCGCGGCGTATCTGTATGGCGCTGCCGGAGGCGGAAATGCTTTGTTATGCGGTGCCGCGGCTGGCGGAGCCGGGATTTCTGCCGCTTGAAAAAGCGGTCTATGGTGCGGCGTTTTCGGAAATGGACGCGCTGATCTTTGTCGGTGCGGCTGGGATCGCGGTGCGGGAGATCGCGCCCTATGTTCGCGACAAACGGACGGATCCGGCGGTGCTCGACCTCGACGAGCGGGCGAATTTCGTCATTCCGCTGCTCTCCGGGCACATCGGCGGGGCCAATGCGCTCGCCCGCAGGCTTGCCGCAGCGCTCGGCGCGACCGCCGTCGTCACCACGGCGACGGACGTGAACGGCAAATTTTCTGTCGACACCTGGGCGGCGGAGCGCGGCTGCGCGATCTCTGACATGAGGCTGGCCAAGGCGGTTTCAGCAGAGATTTTGGAGCATTCCGTGCCGTTTTGCAGCGATTTTCCGATTCGCGAACCCCTGCCGGACGGCCTTGTTTTGGGCGAGTCTGGCGAGCTTGGCATCTATGTCGGTTATCGGTGTTCTGCACCGTTTATGCACACGCTGCGCCTTGTGCCGCGTGTGCTGCGTGTCGGCATCGGCTGCCGCAGGGGGATTTCACGGGAGGCAGTGGAGGAAGCAATCGGCAAGGTGTTCGCGGAAAACCGGTTGGATCCTGCTGCGATCCTGGGCGTTTTCTCGATCGATCTGAAAGAACACGAGCCCGGCCTGCTTGCCGCCTGCGCAGCACATGGCTGGCCCGCGCATTTTTATTCCGCATCGCAGCTGCAAGCCGTCCTCGGCGAGTTTACAGGCTCCGACTTCGTCCGCGCCGTCACCGGCGTGGAGAATGTCTGCGAGCGCGCCGCATTTTTGGATGCAGAGCGGCTGCTCGTGAAAAAAACAGCCTGCGACGGCGTTACGGTTGCCGTCGCGGCGGAACATTGGGAGGCAGACTTTGGCTAAGGTATTCGTTGTGGGCATCGGCCCCGGAAACTATGAGAATATGACCGTCCGCGCAGACCGCGCGCTGGCGGAATGCGATGTGATTGTGGGCTATCCGGTCTATGTCGACCTGGTCAAGAATCGCTATCCCGGCAAAGAGCTGGTCTCCACGCCGATGACGCAGGAGGCCAGGCGCTGCCAGATGGCGCTCGAGCTTGCGAGGGACGGAAAAACCGTGGCCCTCGTCTGCTCCGGCGACAGTGGGGTCTACGGTATGGCTGCGCTGGTCTATGCGCTGCGCGGCGAGAACAACGAGCCGGAGATCGAGGTGGTTCCCGGCCTGACCGCCGCGTGCAGCGGCGGCGCGGTGCTCGGTGCGCCGCTGACGCACGATTTTGCGGTCATCAGTCTGTCCGACCGCCTGACTCCGTGGGAGACCATCGAAAAGCGGCTGCGCTGCGCGGCGGAGGGCGACTTCGCCCTCGCAATCTACAACCCCGCGAGCCACGGCCGCCCCGACCACTTAAAGCGCGCGTGCGACATTTTGCTGCGCGTCCTGCCGGAGGAGCGGCTCTGCGGCATTGTCCGCAACATCGGACGTGAGGGGCAGAGCAGCCGCATCCTGACGCTCGGCGAACTGCAAGCGGCGGATGTCGATATGTTCTGCACCGTGTTTGTTGGAAATTCGTCCACAAAGGTCGTAAACGGCGCGCTCATCACGCCGAGAGGATACCGGAATGTATAAAATTTGCGTGTTCGGCGGCACGACCGAGGGCCGCGAACTGGTGGAATTTCTGAATGCGCAGCCGTGCGAGGTCACGGCCTGTGTGGCCACGGAATATGGACAGGCGCTGCTGCCCGAGGCAGAGCGGCTGACCGTTTCGGCCCGCCGGCTGCCGGTCGATGAGATCAAGGCGCTCTTGACGGACAGACATTTTGACCTCGTGATCGACGCGACGCACCCCTACGCGGCGTCGATCACGAAGAGCATCGCCCGCGCGTGCGCCGAGACCGGTGTGGAGCGCTGGCGGCTGCTGCGCGGCGCGTCGGATGCGCCGGAGGATGCCGTTTTTGTCGAAAGCACCGAAAAAGCGATCGAATTTTTGGATCAAACAGAGGGGAACATCCTGCTCACCACCGGGAGCAAAGAATTGAAAGCATACAGTCAGATCAAGGACTTTGCGGAGCGCGTCTATGCGCGCGTGCTGCCGCTGGAGGACTCGCTCGTACTTTGCCGTGAGGCGGGCGTCAAGGCGGCGCATATTCTGGCAATGCAGGGGCCATTCTCGGAGGAGATGAACACGGCGATGCTGCGCGCCATCGGCGCAAAATGGCTGGTGACGAAGGACGGCGGGGCCGCGGGCGGCTTCGCGGAAAAGGCGGCAGCCGCCGCGAAGACCGGCGTGCGCCTTCTGGTCATCGGACGGCCCGCAGAGGCGGACGGGATCGGACTTTCAGAGACGGTCGCGAGACTCTGTGCGCGGTTTTCGTTTGGGCGCGTGCCGCATGTTTGCGTTGTGGGCATTGGGCCCGGCAGCGAGGCGGCGCAGACGGGCGAGGTCCGTGCAGCGATCGAGCATGCGGACTGCCTGATCGGCGCGGCACGGATGCTGGAGGTAGCGGCCCGGCCCGGTCAGCTGCGCGTCGCGGCCATCGCGCCGGACGCGATCGCGGCGGCCATTGCGGCGCACCCGGAATGTTCGAATTTTACGGTCCTGATGTCCGGGGATACGGGATTTTTCAGCGGCACGAAGAAACTGCTCCCGCTGCTGCCGAATTGTCATGTCCGCGTGTTGCCGGGGTTGAGCTCGATGAGCTATCTCTGCGCGCGGCTTGGGAAGCGCTATGAGGAGGCCGTGCCGGTCAGCCTGCATGGGCGGGAACACGACATCGCGGCCGATGTGCGCGCACAGGAAACGGTCTTCGCGCTCGTCGGCGGCGAGGGCGGCATGGCGAAGCTCTGCGCGCGGCTCGTGGATGCGGGCCTTGGCGCGGTGCGCGTCAGCGTCGGCGAGCGGCTGAGCTACCCGGACGAGAAGATCACCTGCGGGACGGCGGCAGAGCTGGCATCGCGGGAATTTGACAAGCTCAGCGTGGCGCTGATCGAAAATCCGGCCCCGGATGCGGTCGTGACGCACGGGCTGCCCGACGAGGTATTTTTGCGGGAGATGGATCCGGCGCACGTTGTGCCGATGACAAAAAGCGAGGTGCGCGCCGTCTGCCTTTCCAAGCTGGCGCTGACGGAGCGCGCGGTCTGCTGGGATGTCGGCGCGGGCACCGGTTCGGTCTCCATTGAGATGGCTTTGCAGGCGAAGCGCGGACGCGTGTACGCCGTGGAACGGCAGGAAGATGCGCTGGCGCTGCTGGCGCGCAACAAGGCGGCGTTTTCCGCCGAGAATCTGGAGATTGTCTCCGGGACGGCCCCGGCGGCGTGCGAAGCGCTCCCGGCGCCGACGCATGTGGTCCTCGGCGGGACCGCGGGAAATTTGAACGGGATATTGGACGCCGCGCTGCGGAAGAATCCGCACGTCCGCATCGTGGCGACGGCGGTGACGCTGGAGTCTGTGGGGGCGCTGGCGGCGCGCATGGCGGACTTTGAAAAGGCGGAATGCGTCAGCCTGCAGGCGGCCCGTGCGCGGACGGCCGGAAGCTATCACCTGATGCAGGGACAGAACCCTGTGTATATTTTCACGATGCAAAACAGGAGAGAACAAGCATGAAATGGTCCCTATTCGCACTTTGCATCGGATTTTGCATCGATCTGCTGATCGGTGATCCGCACGGCCTGCCGCATCCGGTGGCCGCGATCGGACATCTCATCTCACTGCTGGAACGGCTGTTCCGCCGCCTTTTTCCGAAGACGCCCGGCGGCGAGCGGGCCGCCGGAGCCTGTATCTGGATCCTGACGGCACTGATCGCTGCGGCCCTTTCGGCGCTGCTCCTCTGGGGCTGCGCGCGCGTGAGCGTCTGGCTGCGGCTGGCGGTGGAGAGCGTGATGTGCGGACAGATCCTCGCGGCGAAGTCGCTGCGGGACGAGAGCATGAAGGTCTATGCGGCGCTGAAGCATGGGAGTCTGGACGAGGCCAGACAGGCCGTGTCCATGATCGTCGGACGCGACGTGGCGCGGCTGGATGCGCGCGGCGTGATGCGCGCGGCGGTGGAGACCGTGGCGGAGAACACGTCGGACGGCGTGATCGCGCCAATGCTGTTTCTGGCGATCGGCGGCGCGCCGCTCGGCTTTTTCTACAAGGCCGTGAACACGATGGATTCGATGCTTGGCTATGTGGAGCCGCCGTACAAGGACATCGGACTTGTGCCCGCGCGGATGGACGATGTGTTCAATTTTATCCCCGCGCGGCTGTCGGCGCTGCTGATGCTGGCGGCGGGGGCACTGCTGCAGCTGGATGTGAAAAACGGCTGGAAGATCTTCCGCCGGGATCGCTGCAAGCATGCGAGCCCGAACTCGGCGCAGACGGAATCGGTCTGCGCGGGACTGCTGGGGCTGCGGCTGGCGGGCGATGCGT
>ENA-UOJV01003481-UOJV01003481.1-human-gut-metagenome-genome-assembly--contig:-C82-NODE-3481-length-10235-cov-22.683792_pt1 | contig 10235 bp, 12 predicted proteins | sample MGYA00242356_ERZ723903 | MGnify/ENA metagenome assembly ERZ723903 | reverse complement strand
CTCATCTATGGAGCAGTATTCAAATTTGTAGATGTCGTTCTCGCCCTGCAGATTCCTGCGGATATTTTCCGGTGAAATCAAAGCAGCCAATGCGTCCAGCGGTTCCAGTGTCTTATACTTTGCAGCCACCTGCTCCACAAAATCATGGTAGGTTCCCGTCGGCGCGTATATCATTTCACCTTGCAGATTATAGAACCGATACCGGTCATTCTCCAGATCGCAGACGACAAAGCGGTCCAGCAGACGCACCATACTCTTGATCAAAAGATCCATCGATGCGTTATCTGAGGCCATCTGCATCCGCCGTGCCGTCTCTGCTTTGGACTCTGTGATGTCCCGCAGAAAAATCATCGCATATTCGGAATCTTCGATCTCGCCGCGCATGACCACGTTGCTGACCCATCGTTCCTCCCCATCCAGAACGATGCGGCACTCCTGACGCAGCTCCGTCTCAAGCCCCTTTAATTTTTCCGTGATGTAGGCGCGATTGTAGAAATTCGTTACGGTCTTTTTGTCCTCTTCCACCACATAGTTGTCCACAAAGAATCTGACCAGTCCATCCCATGTGTGGTTCTGCTCAAAGGCCGTCATCAAAGAGGGCTCCACTTTGAAAGTATCAAAGGTGTTCTTTTCCAGATTTACATAGTATTCGCAGAGGTTTGCGCTGGTAAATGCACGGTGAAATGCCGCTGCCCGCTGCGCCTGCATCCGGCTTCTTTTTTCCGCGTCAATGTTGCTGATGATTCCGGCAATTCGATTGGCCGAGCCATCCAGACGGCGTATCACCTCCGCCGATGCCCGGAACCACTGGTATTGGCCATCCTGCATTTTCAGTCGGTACTCTACGCTGAACTTCGTGGCGTTGCTTTTGTCCGCAATCGTTTCCAAAAGCAGCTTCATCACCCGGTCATAGTCCTCCGGGTGCAGAAGGTTCGACCAAGAATCCAGTTTGTTCGGAAAATCCAGAATGTCATGATAACCAAGGATCTGCCGAAACGCATGGCTCCAGTTCACATGAACGATCTCACCGTTTTCATTACACTCAAAATACCATAGTGCAGAATGGATGGATTCATTAACCAGCGCAAGGTTCTCATACGCCCAGTTCATCTGTACCGACAGGACCCAGATCGGTGTTCCATCCGTATCGACTGCATCTTTTTTGTAGAGACGCACATAGACGGGAGACCCATCTGCCGTGAGGATCTGCCCTTCTCCTCCGCCCTGAATCTGACGAAAGCGCGCATTGTCGAGGAATGTGGCATCTTTCTTATAGAAAAGATTCTTCAGCGAACCCTTTGTCTGCTCCATCAGGGATGCATAGCTGTGGTTCAGATTATGCAGCAACAGATCACTGACCGACAGGATCGACAATTCGGCATCATAGTACCCGGTAATGGTTCCGACACCGCCATTATGATAGATCGTCTCCTGCATGGCCTGAAATGCATTTTTCCCCAGCCTTACCGTATCAGAAGTGTAGATTTTATCTGTAAGTCTTCTATCGAATTTCATTTTCGTCCTCGTAGGGTTTTGACCCCGCCGCACACTTCAATTCTGGTATGTCTTTTGTGGTCAGCTGATATATCAGTTCGCGCTCAAACTTGTACAACATGACCAGTATAGTATACTTGCGCAGCATTTCGTTTTCAAGTGCTAATTGGCATTGGCTGTGTAAAAAAGAGAGGCCAATCTGCGTGAAAATTTACGCAAGTTGATCCCTGTAAGCAAATCAGGTCGCTCAACCGCTACACTGTCAACGCCGAAAAGAAAAAATCCCGGAACTTTCTGGTGCCATCCAGTGCCGTAGAGTTGAAAATCACATGGTTGTGGATGTGCTGCCGGTCCGCCACTACAAAGGCGTGCTCGCCCTTTGTAAAACGCATGGCCAGTTCGTAGCCCCCTTTTTTGACCGTTTACATCCTTGACACCTCCGTTCTGTTTGTGATGAATATATATATAACTATCGTTATTTTTCTTTGCCAAGATTGCTTACCATGCTACAATAGCCGCATCTACGGCCACCAGACAACAGGAGGAGTATCTCATGGCCAAAACTGCCGACACCATTGCAATTTATTCCCGCAAATCCCGCTACACCGGCAAGGGCGAAAGTATCGGAAATCAGATCGACCTCTGCCGCGAATATATCCGCACTCACTACGGCGATGCCGCCGCGGAACATGCCGTTGTCTTTGAGGACGAGGGCTTTTCCGGCGGCAACCTGAACCGCCCGGATTTCAAAAAGATGATGACTGCGGCCAAGGACCGGAAATTCAAGGCCATTGTGGTCTACCGTCTGGACCGCATCAGCCGCAACATCAGCGACTTTTCCAGCCTGATTGAAGAACTGGGACGGCAGGGCATCAAAACAAAAACCGGGCGTTCGTTCACCCGGTTTTCCATCAAGTCGATTTTGCAGAATCCTGCCTATCTTATTGCAGACAAGGATGCCTATCAGTATTTTGTGGACAACGAGGCAGAGCTGTTCTCCCCGGAGTCCGATTTTGACGGTATTCCCGCCCAAAGTCAGGAAAAAGGGCAAGCCCTCCTTCATAAATTAAAGTAACAGTTTATGATGCTTCGGGGAGGAACTCGGCATGTTTTTATCTCTTTTACAATTTTTCGCCACAAAATTTCTGTTTCTGGCGCTTCATCTGGAAGCGGGCAGTTTCCCCCGCCCGCTGAGCCCGCAGGAAGAGATCCGGACCTTTGCCGCCCTGCGGACTGGTGATTCGTCCGCCCGGGAAAAGCTCATCCGCCACAATCTGCGCTTAGTGGCGCACATCGCAAAGAAATACTATGCTCTCCCCTCTGAGCAGGACGATTTGATTTCCATCGGCACCATTGGCCTGATGAAAGCCGTGGACACCTTCGACTCCACCCGCCGGGCGCGCTTCTCCACTTATGCCAGCCGGTGCATCGAAAACGAGCTCCGGATGCACTTCCGGCGGGAGCGGAAGAACGCCCCCACCCTCTCGCTTCAGGAGACTCTTGATGCCGGAAAAGAAGACTCTGCCCTCACCCTCGCCGATGTGCTGCAGGACGGCTTCTGCATGGAGGACAGCTGCGAAAAACAGGACGATGCCCAGCGCCTGCGCCGCCTCATCGAGGGGTTGCCTGCCCGGGAGCGGAAACTCATATTGTTAAGGTACGGTCTGGCGGGCCAGCCGCCGCTGACCCAGCTGGAAACGGCAAAGCTGCTCCAAATAAGCCGGAGTTACGTTTCCCGGCTTGAAACACACGCACTGGAGCTTTTGCGGGCCGGATGGGAGCAGCCTTAGCTTCCTCTTGCATTCCTCACCGAACTGTGGTACAATACTAAGGCACACGAATCGTGTGCCTTGTCGGACAGCGCCTGCTGCGTGGTTCGGCATACGGATGCGGGTCCTGTACGATGGAGCCGCAGTGAACCAGGTCAGGTGGGGAACCAAGCAGCCTTAAGCGGCGCGCCCCGTGCGTTTCAGTCAGCCTGCATCCGTATGCCGAGTTACGCAAGGCGGGGGTCAAACCCCGTCAGCGCTGTCCGATTTTTTATTACTGACGGGAGGGAAGCACCGATGTATCGCGCATTATACCGCAAATGGAGACCCCAGCGGTTTGAGGATGTCGTCGCACAGCGCGGCATCGTCACGGCGCTGCGCAATCAGATAGCGTCGGGCCGCGTAGGCCACGCCTACCTGTTTACCGGCGTGCGCGGCACGGGCAAGACCACCTGCGCGAAGATTTTCGCCAAGGCGGTCAACTGCCTCCACCCCCATAACGGCGACCCCTGCGGCGAGTGCGAGATCTGCAAGGGCATCGACAACGGCAGCATCCTCGATGTGGTGGAGATGGACGCCGCGTCCAATAACGGTGTGGACGACATCCGCGATCTGCGTGATGAGACAGCCTACACCCCCAGTGCCTGTCATTATAAGGTATACATCATCGACGAGGTACACATGCTGTCCACAGCGGCCTTCAACGCGCTGCTGAAAACGCTGGAAGAGCCGCCCGCCCACGTCATCTTCATCCTCGCCACGACCGAGATTCAGAAAGTCCCGGCCACCATCCTCTCCCGCTGCCAGCGGTACGATTTCACCCGCATCGGGCCGGAAGACATCGCCCAGCGGGTCGAGTATATCGCCGGACAAGAGGGCTTAGAGTTGACGACCGGTGGTGCAGAGCTGATCTCCCGTCTGGCCGATGGTGCCATGCGTGACGCCCTCTCGATCCTCGACACCTGCGCCGGCGTGACCGCAAAAATCGATGCTGATGTTGTCCGCCGGATGGCGGGCGTCACCGACCGGAGCTACCTGTTCCATATTTCGGATGCTCTGGAAGCGCAGGACGGCGCAGCGGCGCTGGCTCAGCTGGCCGCACTGCGGCAGCAGTCGGTGGATGTGAAGCGTCTGACGGAAGAGCTCATCGCCCACTACCGCGCCCTGATGCTGGCGGCTCTGCCCGGCGGGCAGAGCCTGCTGTCCGGTGTTTCCCCCGAAGAGGAACAGCAGTACCTCGAAAAAGGCCCTCAGCTGGGCCAGCGGGAGGCCATCCGGGCCATCCGTACGCTGGGCAACGCCCTTGAGCATATGACCCGGGGCAGTGACCAGCGCATCGAGCTGGAACTGGCCCTCTTCACCCTCTCGGAGCCGCCGCAGGCCGCAGCTGTCCCCGTGGCGGCAATGCCTGTGCAGACTGTCGCTCCTGCCGCACCGGTCGTCCGGCCCTTTGTTGCGGCACCGATCCAGTCTGCGCCGCAGCCTTTTATGAGTACACCTGCTGCACCCGTGGAACCTGTGGCCGCACCGGCAGTGGAAAAGGAGCCTGCTCCCGCGCCCGTTGTAGAGCCGAAGGCCGCTGTCCCGGATATTCCAGAGTCCCCCGCGCCCGCAGACGAAGAGCTTCCACCTCCGCCCGACGAGCCGCCGGTGACGGAGTCGGCCCCCCTGCCCTGGGATGAGCCGACTGCGCCGGTACCGCCCGTACCGGAAGAGAGACCGGTTGAGCCCGCTGCAACGGTCTCGCCGGCAGCACCTACCCCGGAGTACACCGCCGACCCAGCTCTCAGCCGACCCCGCAAGGTGGCCGCAGAGGGCGTCAATCCCTTCGAGCAGTGGAGCGAAGTCGTCAAGCTCTTACAGGAGAAGGACCCGATGCTTCACAGCTACCTGCGCAAATCGAAGGCGTACTTCGATGGCACACGGGTGCTCATCGACGGCGGCAAGACCTTCCGGGACTTCATCCGTGTCAACAAGGACAGCCAGCGTCTCATCAAAAAGCTCATCGCGCAGGTGTCAGGCGTCGCGGTGCCGATCGGCCCCTACGAGCCCCGCACCGCCGCAAAACACACCTCCAATGCCGAACAGTCGCTCCATGCGCTGGAAAAGCTGGGTCTGGACGTGAGCATTGAGGACAGCGCGAAGAAAAAAGATAAACAATAACTTTTAAGGAGAACCAATTATGAAAGCAAGAATGCCCGCAGGCTTTGGCCGCCCCGATATGAACGCCCTGATGCGTCAGGCTCAGAAGATGCAGGATGACATGAAGGCCAAGCAGGCCGAGCTGGAAGCCGCCGAGTACACCGGCAGCGCCTCCGGTGAGATGGTCACTGTCCGCATGAACGGCAAGCACGAGATCCTTGGCATCACCATCAAGCCCGAGGCCGTTGACCCCGACGACATCGAGATGCTGGAAGATCTGGTGGCCGCAGCCGTCAACGCTACCGTCAAGCAGGTGGACGAGACCGCCGAGGCCGAAATGGGCAAGCTGACCGGCGGCCTGAACATCCCCGGCCTCTAAGCGGGAGGGATACGCATGGGTTACACCGCAGCGCCGCTGGAAAAGCTCATCGAGCAGTTCAGCCAGTTTCCGGGCATCGGCCGCAAGGGCGCGACCCGGATGGCCTATCAGGTGCTGAGCATGTCGGACGCCGACGCCACGGCGCTGGCCGAGGCCATCCAGAACGCCCACACCCGGCTCCACCGCTGCCGCGTCTGCCAGAACTACACCGAGGCCGAGCTCTGCCCCATCTGTTCCAGCGCCAAGCGGGACCGCTCCACCATCTGCGTGGTCGAGACGCCCCGCGATGTACAGGCCTTTGAGCGCACCCGGGAGTACCACGGCCTGTATCATGTCCTCCACGGCCTCATCAGCCCCATGGACGGCATCGGTGCCGAACAGCTCTCGGTGAAGGAGCTGTTGGCCCGGCTGGGCAGCGGCGAGGTGAAAGAGGTCATCATGGCCATGAACCCCACCGTCGAGGGCGAGGCCACGGCCATGTATCTGGCAAAGCTCATCAAGCCCCTGGGCATCAAGACCACCCGTCTGGCCTACGGCCTGCCCGTGGGCGGCAGCCTCGAGTACACCGATGAGACGACGCTTTACCGCGCGCTCTCCGGCCGCGACGAGCTGTAAAGAGCAGATTTTATAGAACCTTAACGATTCTTTCAAAAATCGCTCTTGAAAATCCAGCAAAATGTGATATAATGACAAGACAAAGAAGCTGCTTTTATAGGCAGAGTGCGCCGAACGACGAGAATTTTTGCCCGTATACAAGGCGGTTTCCCCTTGCAATCCTTGGTGGATTGCAAGGGGAAACAACGCAGAATGCGAGCAAAAAGGCCGTTCGGACGGTGTGCAATGCTTATGAAAACGGCTTCTAGAGTAAAGGAAAGGAGGCGCGCTTCATGGCACCTGCCAGGGAACGTCCGGCGACAAAGACCATCGCCACAAACCGCGAGGCGCGTCACGAGTATTTCGTGCTCGAAGCGCTGGAAACGGGCGTCGAGCTGAAAGGCACCGAGGTCAAGAGCCTGCGTGCCGGCGGCGTCAACCTGAAAGACAGCTGGGTCGATATTGAGGACGGCGAGCTGCTGGTCAAGGGAATGCACATCACTCCCTACGACCACGGCAACATCTTCAATCAGGACCCTCTGCGGGTGCGGCGTCTGCTGGCTCACAAGACCGAGATCCGGCGTCTGCACCAGCAGTGCAAGCTGCAGGGCTATACTCTCGTTCCCCTTTCTCTCTACTTCAAGCATGGCCGCGTCAAGATGGAAGTCGGCCTGTGCAAGGGCAAAAAGCTCTACGACAAGCGTGCCGACGCCGCCAAGCGCGATGCCAAGCGCTCCATCGACCGGGCCGTGAAGTCCAACGGCAAATTCTACTAAATCTCTTTCAGGTAGCATTCCTGCCCTGAGAACACCAAGCTTTCTGCGCATGGCAACATGCGCTTTATGGGGGCGTAAAGGTTTCGACGGGGGGAGCGAGGCCTGGGCAGCGGGTAGCAGTGGGGGAACTGCTCTAAACTCCTCCAAAAAATTAACTGACAACAATAATTATCAGTTGCTCGCAGCCTGAGTGCTGCGCGTTCCGCCCACTCTTGTGTCGTGTGGGGCCGGGGCGTCCTTTAGACACAGCACCTGAACGGACCTAAGCTTTGCGGACCGGCAGGAACTCATGAAGCTACCAATGCGTTAGCCTGGCGACCGGCGTGACGCGGAGGGAATGTTGTTGATCGCCTGCACCCGGAGACACCTACGCTGAACTCTTTTCGGACATGGGTTCGACTCCCATCGCCTCCACCAACTGAAAGGGCGAGGGTATTTGGTACTGTTATTTTCGGACAGTATCGGATACTCTCGCCTTTATTTTTGTTGCTGATATGATTCTTCAAATTGATTTGGGGTTTGCTGTTTAAGACATTCATGCGGTCGGTAATCGTTATAAAAATCAATATATTCTGATAGACTTTCCTCTAATTCGGAGACAGTTTCATAAAAATGAAATTTGAACTGTTCTTTTTTAAGCGAAGCAAAGAAAGATTCCGCCACAGCATTATCAAGTGGATTGCCTATATTGGAAAAGGATTGGTGTATATTAAAGTCAAGAAGTAGTTGACGAAAGCTGAATGCGGTATACTGTGCGCCTTGGTCACTATGAAATGTTAACCCTTGCGGATGGTTCCGATTTTGATAGGCCAATTTGAATGTGTGAATCGTGAGTTCTGCATCGGCGAATTCGGCAACGGCGTGTGAAATGACTTTTCGAGAAAATAGGTCGATGATAACACAGATATATGCGATAGAAGTGTTTACCTTAACATAGGTGATGTCACTGACCCAAATGCTGTTTGCTTTTCAACGGTAAAATTTTGCTTTACGAGATTGGGACGATAAGTATAGTGCCGCTGAAAAGTAGCATTCTCTGGAAGTGCTTGTTTACGTTTTAATCCGTGCTCTTTCATGAGCCGCACAATACGTTTTGTGCTAACAGTATAGCCTTGCTCCATCAATTTTGCGCGAATCTTTTTTGCACCGAAACGGTAATCGCTTTTCTGGAAGATGATAGTGATTTTTTCTTTCAAAAGCGTATCTTCTACATCTAGTTGCTTTTCAATCAGTGCACTTTTCTGTCTATTTATGTAAGTGGATTTTGAAAGATTCAGCAAACGGCAAAGTGTGTAGAAGCTGTATTCTGACTTTAAGGCATCAATAATTTGCACCTTGTTGTCTATGGACAAATCAAGAGCAGCAAGAGATTTTTGATAGATGGAATTTTCATTTTCCAAGGTTGCAACATGGCGTTGAAGCGTTGCAAGATCGCGTTTAGAAATGTTTGAAACTTTTGCTTCTTCGCTCCATTGGTATAAGATACTGCGAGAAATATGGAACTGGGCACAGAGATCAGCGGTACTTGTGCCACTGTTGTATAGCTGGACAACCTTATTCCGAAAATCGGCAGAGTAGGTCATAATATTCTCCTTTATAGTCTAAAATGCCATTATTATCCCATAAAGGAGATAAGATGTAAAGAGATGGTCTTGACAATAGAGGATATATCCGCTATACTGTATATGAGATAAATCCACTATTCAAAGGGAGTGCAGCCGTGCAGGAATATGAAATTGAATTCTACGATAAAGCCGATGGCTCCGAGCCAGCCAAAGAGTTTATCCTAAGTCTGGATAAGAAAATGCAAGCCAAAGTTTTGCGTACCGTTGCGTTGCTCCGCGAGGAGGGGCCATTTTTAAGGGAACCGTATTCCAAAGCACTGGATGATGGAATTTTTGAGATTCGTACCAAGTTTGGGTCGGATATTACCCGCGTGCTGTATTTCTTCGTGGTTGGTAAAAAGGTGATCCTCACAAATGGATTTATCAAGAAGACCCAGAAAACACCTGCTTCAGAGATCACACTGGCAAAACAATATCGCGCAGATTATCTTGCCCGAAAGGAGAATTCCAAATGACAAACTTCAACGATTTTTTGAATGAGCAGATGAAAGACCCTGAATTCAAGGCCGAATGGGACGCACTTGACCCGGAATTTTCCGTAATTGAAGCCATGCTCAAGGCCCGCAAAGAAAGCGGTTTGACCCAGAAGCAACTTTCGGAGCGCACGGGTATTGCACAGACCGACATCAGCAAACTGGAACGCGGCAATGCAAACCCGTCTCTTCGTACCTTGCAGCGGCTTGCTGCCGGGATGGGAATGAAGGTTAAAATTGAATTTGTTCCTGCATCTGCAAAATGATTTAGTGATGGATGCGTTTCGGTAAAATAGAAAGCACAATAGTGACGCTATGCAGCGATATTTTCAAGCACGCGTTCGTCCGGCGTTGCAGTCCGTCCACCACACGTGAGCCAGACGAACCCTCTGTGCTCCACCAAAGGTAAGAGCCTCACCGCTTTGCGGTGAGGCTCTTCCCTTTTCATCTTATAGCATCCTTATCCCATGAAATCAAGCAGCACGTCGATGTCCTGACTGATGGCGCGAAGATAGTCAGCTCCGCCGCGCTGGCCTCTATAGTTCCGGGCGCGGCTGCTCATCTCATTCAGGAGCTCTTCCTTCCGCACCAGAACGGGGTCTCCGATCCATTCGTCTTTCTCTATAAAGGCTTCCAGCTGCTCATATTCTTTTATGATACGGACGTTGGACAGGTTCTCCGGGAGGGTACGGGCATCGAACCAGTCCGGCTGCGCGTGAAAGTCCAAAGGCGGCAGCGGGTCCAGCGGCTCATCGGCGTCCCACACATAGGGATGCCGGTCATCTTCTTCCGGCGTCTTCTTGAAGCGTCCTACCCGGTTCTCGGCCTTGCCGACCGTCTCATAGTGGTTGAACAGCGCCTCAGCATCGTAACCATAGAGCTCGTAGGCGTCCGAATAGCGGTCTGCATAGTCCTTGTACTGGAACGTCTCGACGGTTGTTTCAGTTTCCAAGGGAAGTTCTTTCACTTCCTCGCCATCAACA
>ENA-UOJV01003452-UOJV01003452.1-human-gut-metagenome-genome-assembly--contig:-C82-NODE-3452-length-10327-cov-27.105822_pt1 | contig 10327 bp, 8 predicted proteins | sample MGYA00242356_ERZ723903 | MGnify/ENA metagenome assembly ERZ723903 | reverse complement strand
ATATCTCGGAAAATATGCACGCAAGATGCGTGCGAGAAGATACGAAACAGGCTCTGAAGGGAAATTTGCAAGCAGATGGCGTGCAAAGTCGCTAGACGCTCTTTGTGCGGTATTGCCTAAAAGTAATATTACACACGTTTTGTACGGTGTTGCCATAGGAAAAGGCGGTGAAATCATGCAGGCATTCCCGAAAAAACGCGGCATTCTGGCAGTGTTCCTGACAGATCTGCAATCGGAGTACAACCACACATTGTTAGAGGGCATCACCAAGCAGGCGAATGCTCTCCGCTATGATATTGTCACATTTTCCTTTTTTTCCAATGCCAACTGTGACACGCCGTTTCAGACAGGGGAAGAGAATATTCTTTCACTGTTTCACAAAGGGTATGCCGACGGCATTCTCACACAAAAGGGCATGTTTCAGAAGCCGGAGGTGCGGCAGCGAATCGACCAGATCTGTCTGGAATCCGGTTTGCCGTTTCTGGACATCGGCGAGGAAAATTGTGACGCAGTGTATCCGCTTTGGAATGACCGGAAGATTTTCTGCGATCTGGTGAACCATTTGATCGAAGTGCACCACAAGCGTAAGATCTACTGCCTGACTGGTCCGCCGGGACTGCACCAGTCCCGCAACCGTGTCCTGGGATTTCGGGATGCAATGCAGCAGCACGGGCTTCCGGTGTCGGAACAGATGATATTTTACGGGGATTTCTGGGTGCACTCCGGCGAACGGCTGGGGAATGCCATTGCAGACGGCGGTGTTGCAATGCCGGAAGCGGTGGCATGTGCCAATGCGGCAATGGCAGAGGCTCTGATCCGCACGCTGCAAAAACGCGGTATAGCCGTTCCGGAAGATATTGCAGTCGTGGGGTATGACCCGTTTATGACCAATATGCTCAACGTTCCTTCAATCACTTGTATGACAAACATGAACTATAATCTGGGAGTCAACAGCATCTGTCAGCTGCACTACAAAATTACCGGTGAGATCTGTACTCCCATTCCATGCCGACCGGAAGTGCTGGAGCCTGCGGAAAGCTGCGGCTGTACCATGTCCGGAAATGGTGTGTTTGCCGGATACAAGCGAGATCTGGCAGAGCAGCTGGAGTTTGCTTATTTGCTTCAGTACAGCGGCATGATTCAGAAAATTTCCGCACCGGACAACTTGATGGAATTTGCGAAAGAACTGCACCACGTGCTATACCTGATTCGCCGCATCAAGGTGTTTTATCTCTGTATCGGCGAAGACTGGGACGGCATTATCAGCACCAATGGCAGCACATACCGCATCGCAGGGTATCCGGATACATTTTTTCTGTTCCGGCAGGTGTACGGCAGTTCCGATTATGAGATTGTCCACCTGCGGGAATTGGTGGAAATTTTGCAGAATCCGGAAACGCCCTCTGCTTATCATCTGGTTCCGCTGCACTATGAGGACCGCTGCTTTGGATTTCTGGCGGTGGAGTTCGAGGGAGAACAGTACAGCTTGGACAAGCAGTTCCTGACATGGACGGAATATGTCAGCTCGGCTCTGGAAACCATGCGTATCCGAAACTATCTGAAACAGTTCAGCGGGCGGATCCACCTCACTGCCATTCGCGACCCGCTTACGGGAATCTATAACCGCCGCGGCTTCGAGGAGTTGTCCTCCGAAATTTACGAGCAGTCCATTCTGCACGGGGAGAAGTTCCTGCTGGTGGCAGTGGATATTTACAATCTGCACGAGATCAACCGGAAACAGGGCAGCAACGTGGGGGATAAAATTCTGATGACCGTGGCAGATGCCCTTAGCAGCAGCTGCTTGGGAAACGAAATTTGCTGCCGCTGCAACGGCGACCACTTTTATCTGATCGGTTCCTATTCTTACCGGTTTGATGCTGGCAGAACGCATATCGATGCCATTCAGCAGTACTGCAATCAGCATCTGGAAGAAAGGGAATCCGGTGTGCATGTCAAGCTGCTGATGAGTTGCTTCTGTGAAAAAGTCAGCCAGACGGTATCCCTTGCGGAACTGATCGCCTATGTGGACCATGTCATTGCACAGAAACAGCTGGAGGAGGAAAAGCAGCTTGCCTATTGGAAGAACATGAACACGCTCCGGCAAAAGATCTACAGCCGTCCCCAGGAAAACTGGAACATCGCAGACATGGCACAGATGATGCTGTTGAGCCGTGCTTATTTTCAGCGGCTGTATAAGCAGAATTTCGGTGTCAGTGCCATGTCCGATGTGATCGCTGCCCGAATCGCCATGGCGAAAAAACTGCTGGCAGACGGGCAGAATACCCTTGCGGAGATCGCCGAACAATGCGGCTATCACAGCGAGATCTACTTTATGCAGCAGTTCAAAAAGGAAACCGGCATGACACCTACGCAGTACCGCACAAAGGGAAACGCGGAATAATCAAGAAACCCCCGCACAGAGCCGTTAGCGGACTTTGTGCGGTATTGCCTTAAATATAATATTCCGGTTCATTTTCTGTTGAAACATACTGATGTACGCTCTGGCGAATTACCAGTGTGGATTGCAGTTCCGTTTTCACCACTGCCTTGTGACCGCCGTTCATGCGGTCTGTCAGAATCTGAATCGCCAGATGTGCCATTTCCGCTTTCGGCAGGGAAACCGTTGTCAGCATCGGCGTGGTGTACTGAGATTCCACAATGTTGTCGCTGGAGATCACTGCGGGGTGATAGTACCAGTTCTTGCTCTGTGCCAGATATTTCAGCATACCGATCGCCAGAATGTCATTGGCACAGTAAAACGCACTGGGCGGCGTTTCCTGCTGGGAGAAATATGCCATGGCCTGATAGCCGTTTTTCTCGTTGGGTGTGATGTCGTAAACATCGTCAATATCCGGTGCAATGCCGTGATGCACCAGTGCTTCCTGATAGCCCACATACCGCGTTTCATTATGGCAGTCTCCTACGTAGCCGATTTTTTGATGCCCGCAGGAAATCAGATAATTCACTGCTGTCAGTGCGATTTTTCTGCCGTCGCACAAGACCTCGTCCACTTCATAAGTGGTGGAGTTGCGGTTGATAGAAATGAGATTTTTCTCATAGCGTTTCAGCGATTTCAGTCCTTTTTGCGAGCATTTCCCAATGAGAATCAGCCCGTCGTGCTTTTGCTTGGTATCATGAAACATTTGTGCCGCCGACTTTTCGATTTCTGAAAAGTCGGTCTTTTTTTCGCTGGAAAAGACCGCGTGCCGCCAGATATTTTCAATCAGTCCGCCGCTTTTCCGCACTTCGATCTCCACCAGCCGGAGCATTTCGCTGTAGAACGGATCAGTTTCATCGGAGTTGACGCGGGTCAGCAAGATGTTGATATGAAATATCTTGTTCGGAGCACTGCCGCTTTTCAGAGCCTTTGCTGCTTCGTTGGGCACATAGCCGATTTCCCGTGCAGTCTGTAGGATCTTCTCTTTCAGTTCCATAGAGTGGCACTTGTGCTCCGGATCCCGCAGCACCCGTGCTACCGTGGAAACCGATGCCCCTGTGATTGCCGCAATTTTTGTAATGGACATTTCCCCTCACCTCATATCCGAGAATCTCTATCTGTATTCTATATTTTATTATAGCGGGAAAACTTCTGCTTGTCAAGGCGTATGATAACGTTGTCTAAAATGAAATACTGGGTATCCTGTAGGAAATGTAGGAAAATAAACAAAAACCACGTATTTTCGTCAAGTCTTTTTTGGCATCGTTGCCGCTTGTACTGCGAAAAAAAGAAAGCTGCTGTCTGTTTTCACAGAAAAGCGGCATTTTTTTACCTGTTTGGAGGAGAAAATCACGTGAAATGACAACGCTGTCACCATTTTCTCTGGACTTTTCGCTTGCGGTGGGGTAGAATGAAATCACACCAAGGGAATGAATTCCCTAAGGCAACACCGCAAAAAGCCCGCCTGACGGCTTTGCACGCAATCTGCCGGAAAATCTGACAACGCACCTTCCGCACAAGCTTTGTGCGGTGTTGCTCTAAGACAAATCGGAAAAAGGTGATAGCAATGAAAAAATCAGAACAGGAAAACATCATTACAGTTTCACATCTGAACAAAGAATTCGTCAAGGACGGCACTTCGTTTCAGGTATTGAAAGACATTGATCTTTCCGTAAAAAAGGAGAATTTGTCACAATTGTGGGACACAGCGGCTGCGGAAAGAGTACCCTTTTGAAAATCATCTGCGGTCTGGTATCGTATCAGGACGGCGGCGTTTCCCGAAACGGTCACGCCGTTTCCGGACCGGATGCACAGTGCGGTATGGTATTTCAGGATCACCGGCTACTGCCGTGGCTGAAGATCAAGGACAACATTGGCTTCGGTATCCGGAATATGACTAAGGCAGAACGGGAAGAGCACATTGCACGGCATCTGGAACTGGTGGGACTGAAAGGCTTTGAAAATGCCTATCCTTCGCAGTTGTCCGGCGGCATGTCCCAGCGTGTGGCAATTGCCCGCGGACTTGCCGGCAATCCTTCCATTCTGCTGCTGGACGAACCGTTCGGTGCACTGGACGCACTGACACGAATCCAGATGCAGAAAGAGATTCTGCGGATTCAGCGGGAGGAAAAAGTCACCATGGTCATGGTCACCCACGATATTGACGAAGCAATCTATCTGGGAGAACGCATTGTAATCATGTCTGCACGGCCGGGCGAGATTCAGGAGATCATCACTACTGATAAATACTCCCGCATGAACCGCGGCAGTTCCGGCTTTGCCACATACAAAAAGAAAATCTACGAGCACTTCTTTCAGGATTCTGCGGAATTTCTGCAAGAGGCAGAGTACATGATCTGAGGGAGGCGATACCATGAAAACGCAGAAGGTCAAACAGATTTTACTGGGACTGATCGTTCCGGTGCTGATACTGGCGGCGTGGATCTGTGCCATCCATTTCGGGAACATTCCCACCAGTATCCTGCCGAAAATTTCCATGGTGTGGCAGGCATTTCTGGAGATGCTGCAAAGCGGGCAGCTCTGGAATGACCTTTCAGTCACACTTTCCCGCGTGCTGAAAGGGTATCTGCTTTCCGCCGTGTTGGGAACGGTTCTGGGGTCGCTGATGGGCATGTCCAAAACGGTGTTACACCTGTTGCAGCCCACGGTGACTGTGATTCGGCAGATTCCCATTATTGCATGGATTCCGCTGATTATTCTGTGGTGCGGCATCGGGGAATTGTCCAAAGTGGTGGTCATCGTCATGGCGGCATTCTTCCCCATTATGATGAACACCATGAGCGGCATTTCCAGTACACCGGCGGGCTATATTGAGGTGGCACAGCTGTACAAGCTGAACTTTTTCAAAACGTTCCGGAAGGTCTATCTGCCCCACGCACTGCCGCAGATTCTGGTAGGACTGAAACTGGGGCTGGGGATTTCGTGGATGGCAGTTGTCGCTGCGGAACTGATTGCTTCTCTGTCCGGTATCGGCTACCGCATGAGCAATGCCAGAAGCCTGATGCAGTCGGACGTGGTGATCGTGTGCATGATTCTCATCGGACTGATCGGGATTCTCATGGATAAGATTCTGGGCGGAATCTTTACAGTGATTACGCCTTGGAATAGAAAACAAAAATAATGGCAGTCACGCACAAAGAGCGTCTGGCGACTTTGCACGCCATCTGCTTGCAAATTTCCCTTTAGAGCCTGTTTCGTATCTTCTCGCACGCATCTTGCGTGCATATTTTCCGAGATATTTCGGGAAAATACTCGAAAATCCACAAAGGATTTTCTCCGTTTTTCCCTTCATCTCTCAAAAAATCTGACGACGCAATCTGCATACGTCAGATACGAAACAGACTCTCATATTTCACAAAAATGCTCGTGAATACATCAAGTATTCACTCCGCTTTTTGTTTCATCTGACGAAAAATTTGACGACGCATCTGTCGCACAATCTTTGTGCGGTATTGCCCTAAAAAATGGAGGTATTTCAAATGAAACACAACAAGATTTTCGCATTTCTTCTGGCAGGTGTCCTGAGCCTTGGTATTGTGGGCTGCGGCAGTGCTGCCCTGGTTTTGACGACTATCCGCTTCTGGAAAACGGCAAGCTTGCCTACGACAAGGGCTATCTGGAAGAAGAACTTAATGCCGCAGGCTATACGCTGGATCTGGTGACGTTCCAAGAGGCAGGCCCGGCAATCAATGAGGCATATGCTTCCGGTGAACTGGACATGGCATTCTACGGGGATTATCCGGCGGCGACAGCTTACAGCAATGGCGTGGATATTCGTGTTATCGGCGTGGCAGATAAGCAGATGAACGCCGGTGTGCTGGCACAGAAAGATGCCGGAATCCAGTCACCGAAAGATCTGGAGGGCAAAAAAGTCATTATCGGTATCGGCACAAACTATCAGGAATACTGGAAGCATCTCGTAGACACCTATGACATTGATGAGAGCAAGGTGGAGATCGTCAACGTGGTTTCTGATGCTGCATCTGTCTTTACCACCGGCGAAGCAGATGCATGGCTGACCTTGTACTATAATGTAGTGTACTACGAGAATCAGGGCTTGGGTGTCGATGTGGAAAACTCTGTGGCACATCCGGAAATGGCAAGCCTTTGGACGGTGACCGGCAGAAACGACTTCTTACAGGAAAATCCGGACGCAGCTGTGGCTGTACTGAAAGCGTTGCAGCGTGCCAAGGAGGAAACCGTTTCCAATCCGGACGAATTCTTTCACGCCATTGCGTCCCCCACACTGGGCGTGGACGTGTTCCGGAAAGCCTATGGGTTTGATGATACCTTTGCTTTTCTGGACAGCGATATTGACAGCGGCGTGATCGACAAGCTGAACTACCTCAGCGACTTCATGCTGGAAAACGGCTACATCTCCAAGGCAATCGATGTGGACAGCTTTGTGGACACATCTTATTACGAAAAACTGAAAACAAGTGAACAATAAGGAGGAACAGAAAATGGAAAATTTGAAAGAACAGGCAAAGGCACTCTATCTCTATGGTTTTCCGCTGATGGTGACCGAAGCGACCCACTGGGGAGCAGACGACAAGACATTTCAGCATCTGCGGACATTTCCCACAGACAAGGTGAACAAGATCGTGAAAATGAACAATGACACGCTGTACTCCACCGCGTGGACACAGCTGGCACGGACACCGTATCTGGTACACATTCCGAAGATCACGGAACGCTACTATTTGTTCCCCATTCTGGACGCATACACCAATGTGGTGGAATCCATCGGGACACGGACTCCGGACAGGGCAGAAGGGGATTATATTCTGCTGTATCAGGACACACCGGTGCCGGCTGGATACGAATCCTATCGGGTGATTCGCTTACAGGATTCCCTGAATGCAGTGCTGCTGCGGATTGAAACGCGGGGCGAGGCAGATTATCCGGTAGTGAACCAAATCCAAGACTCTATTACCATTCGTCCGCTGTATCCGGAACGGGTGCGTCCGGTTCGGCAGGCACCGGAGCTTTCTCCGGCAGCCTATGTGGAAACCGTTTCGCCCAAGGAATTCTTCACGCTGTTTGCGGCACTTTCCGCGGAAAATCCTATTCGGAACGAAGCCTATGTGCAGATTTTTGAACAGTTCGGCTATGACCGCACCACAGGAGCCTTTTCATGGGACGACCTGACTGCGGAACAGCAGCAGGCACTGACCGAGGGCAGCCGTCTGGGTTTTGCAGAAATTCAGGCGGGAAAACGGAATCCGAAATACACCGTACAGCACCGCGGCTGGCTCTCTGTCATTGGCGGCGTAGGAACTTATGGTACCGACTATCTCCAGCGTGCGGAAACTGCCTATGGCGGCTGGGGTGCCAACATCATTCAGGACAGTGCCTATCTCATTGCAGCGGCAGATGACAGCGGTGCACCGTTGGCGAGCCGGAATCGCTACCGGCTGCACATTCCGGCGGACGGCTATCCGCATGCTTCCGTGTTCTGGTCGATCACGCTGTACGGCGAGCCCAGCAAGTATCTGGTGTCCAATCCCATTGGGCGGTACAAGGTCAATACCTATGATCTGGAAAACGGCAGCGTAGAAAAGAATCCGGACGGTTCGCTGGACATCTTCATTGCCTCAGAGGAACCGGAGGGCGGACTGGCACGGAAAAACTGGCTGCCGGCACCCGCTGCGGAGGAACATTTCACACTGGCATTGCGGGTGTACACACCGGACGAACTGACCATTCGGGGCGAATGGGAACCGCCGGTTCTGGAACGAATTTAAAGGGAGGAAACAGCAATGTCTGAATACAGTTATAACGCAGATGCGAAAGAAGCAACTGTCTTTACCAAGCAGCATAACGCCGCATTCGCCCAGCAGTTTGCAATTGATCTGGAAGATGCTTACAACAGTGAAGTAGCACTGGCACGACGCGGCTGCCTGAAAAAGCTGGACGGATTCCGGCTGAAAGACAAGACCGGAAACGTAGTCTGGGACTTGCAGGCATACGACTTTCTGAAACAGCAGGCAGTGGCGGATACCGTTCACCCCAGCCTGTGGCTCAACGGCAAGGCGAATATCGAAGCCGGTGTCTTTGAAGTACTGGCAGGGAAGATCTATCAGGTGCGGGGCATTGATGTGGCAAACCTGACCTTTGTCCGCAGTAAAACCGGCTGGATCGTCATTGACGTGACCACCAATACAGAAGCGGCTGCCTATGGCCTGCGTATCATTGAGGAAGTGCTGGGAGAGAACATTCGCGACCACATCAGAGCCGTGATTATCAGCCACTCCCACGCCGACCATTTCGGCGGCATCAAGGGCATCGTTTCCCCGTAGCAGGTGGGTAAGGCAGAGGGACAGGTACGCATTTACGTGCCGGCTGGCTTTGACGAAGAAACTGTCAAGGAAAACGTTTACGCCGGAACAGCGATGTTCCACCGTTCCAAGTACCAGTTCGGCGGCGACCTGCTCGCCGGTTCAAAGGGCAGAGTTTCCACAGGGCTGGGACTGGGGACTTCTTCCGGAACGCTCAGCTATATCACGCCTACCGATTTTATTGCGGAGGATACCACGCTGACTATTGACGGGCTGGAGGTAGAATTCCAGCTGACACCCGGCACAGAAGCACCGGCGGAGATGAACAACTATTTTCCGGAATATCGGGCATTCTGGGCGGCGGAGAACTGCACCGGAACCCTCCACAATCTCTATCCCATTCGGGGAGCACAGCTGCGTGATGCGGCGAATTGGTGGCGGTTTACGGCAATTGCACTGGAACGCTATGGCAAACAGGCAGATGTGGTGTTTCAGTCCCACAACTGGCCGCACTGGAACACACCGGAAACGCCTCATGGCGTAGAGGATTTTCTCCGGAACAATGCGGCAGTGTACAAATATATCCACGACCGGACGCTGCATCTGGCAAATCAGGGCAGAACTGCCAAGGAGATCGCACGGGAAGTGGTACTGCCGGAGAAGCTGGCGAAAGTCTGGTACACCCGCCCGTATTACGGTTCTGTGGAGATCAACGCACGGGCAGTCTACTGCAAATATCTGGGCTTTTACAACGGCAACCCCACAGAACTGAACGCTCTGACAGAAACAGAGGAAGCCAAGCTGTTTGTGGAATATGTGGGTTCTGTGGAGCAGGTGCTGCATCTGGCGGAGCAGGACTATGCCGCCGGCAATTATCGCCGTGCCGCAAAGGCAGCTTCCTATGCGGTATTTGCAGAACCGTCAAACCAGCGGGCACGGCTGCTGAACGCAGACGCTCTGGAACAGCTGGCGTACCAGTCGGAATCCGGCATCTGGCGGAATGCGTATCTAAACGGTGCCTTTGAACTGCGGAACGGCACTTCGGAAACTGTGCGGCGGCTGGAGCAGGACGGCAAGAATGACCTGATACAGAACATGACACCGCGAATGGTGCTGGACTATCTGGGCATTGTGACAGACGGCGAAAAGCTGGCAGACGCAGATTTCCAGTTCCGGTTACAGCTGGTGACAAATGCCGCCGGAGAGCCGGCAGTATGGCAGGCAGGCGAGGCATTTCAGGTGCAGGCGGAATTTGCCGTGCACGTTTATCACGGAACGATTCTCTATTACGAGGGACATACGGAGGAATCGCTGCCGCTGATCCGAATTGCCACAGCTGCTTTTCCGGCAATTACGGCGAAGAACTTGGAAACACTGCTGCCGTTTGTGGAAACCGAGCATTTGGAATATTTGCAGCAGATTCACGATGCCGTAGTGGACCTGAACCAGCATAGCCAGTTTGCCTTGATCGAACCGAATCGTGAAAACCACTGAATCAAGGGCACTACCGCACAAAGATTGTGCGAAAGATGTGTCGTCAAATTTTTCGTCAGATGAAACAAAAAGCGGAGTGAATACTGGATGTATT
>ENA-UOJV01003450-UOJV01003450.1-human-gut-metagenome-genome-assembly--contig:-C82-NODE-3450-length-10331-cov-12.552063_pt1 | contig 10331 bp, 9 predicted proteins | sample MGYA00242356_ERZ723903 | MGnify/ENA metagenome assembly ERZ723903 | reverse complement strand
TATAACGAGCTTTGCAGAAAATGCGAAAGGAGCTGCAAGCAGAGCTTCCGTGCCACCGTTATCCAATGGAGAGCGACGGTCAGCTGCACCCCATCGAAATCAAAAAAGCATCAACCCGCCCACACAAATTACGGGTGCTTTCAAGCTGCTGGATAAGGCCTCTGTGCCGAGGGGCACAGGCGCGATTCTCTGCCTTCGGGAGGCATTGAGCGCAATCGACAGCAGCACATACATTGTCCCCGTGTGGATGATCTGATTTCGTTCCAAAAATGAATAAATACGCCCGAAGGAAAATCAACGGATCGGACATCCGGCTGGACGCCGGGGACAATGTGGTCATTTAGAACCACCACCAGCCCATCATTGGCTACCGCACCGTCGCCACCACCCGGGCCCTCCGGGAAAAGCGCTCCCGAAGCAACTACCGGGGTGTGAAAAAGTATGACAATGTGTATTCAGGCCTTTTGGACGGAAATCGCCACCGACCGGCTGAATACGGTATTGGATGACCTTCTGGAAGAGCTGAAAATCACCAAGCGCCAGCGCATCCGGGAAATCATGAAGCGCCCCGAACAAGAGACGCTGATCCAGTCCTCCTAAAACCGTGAGGACAAGGTCTTCCGTGTCCATGTTATCAGTAACGGCGATCCGCCGCAGAATCTGCGTGGTGGGTTCGTTCTATTTGCACCACATTTTGGTGTTTACACAGAATTTGGGATAGTTATGAACGCAACAAAAGCCGAGGTACAATTTAGTACTTCGGCTTTTGTTATATTATATAGGAATAGTGCGCTTTTCGCCGTTAGGCTTCTTCGCACATGGCACGCAGCAGCGCTGTCAAAAACTCCCAGAAGGGCTGCAGCGTATCCAGATCTAGATGCTCACGGGGCGTATGTGCGCCGCGTCCCCAAGGTGCCAGTGCCACAATGTCCATATCGGGGATTGCGCCTGCAATCTCGCCGGTCTCAGCACAGCTGTTCAACTTTTCGATTTTCAGCTCCTGTCCCGTCAAGCGATTGTACACTTGGCAGCACAATTGCTGCAGCGGTGAATCCTTCCGGAAGGGCCATCCGGCATAGCTGTCCTGCACCACCAACGATGCGCCCGTCAGTTCTGCAAGAATCCGCAGCCGATCCACCAGTTCCCACTTATAGGCATCGATAGGCGAACGGATCATCTGCTCATACTCCACCACGCCGTTCTCACAGGTCACACGAACCGTATTGACAGAATTCAGGATCACATCACGATCACAGCTGTCATATTTCATCACGCCATAGGGAAGCAGATACATCAACTCTGCACAACGGCGGCCGGATGCCTCATCCATAGCCTGATCTGCCTCATGGCCCAACGGCTCCAGAGTCAGAGAAAGCTCCGGATCTGTGTTTGCATATTCCTCACGCAGCGCCGCAAGCAGGTCCTCCAGCACCTTCCGCGCATCAGGCTCCTGCTCCGGCTTTAGAACGATCTCTGCCTGCATATGCGGTGCGATGCCCATTGTTCTTTCGCAGTCTACCGACACGATACGGCAGGGAACTTTTCGAAGAAGCTCACAAAGTACACGGCCCATCAGCACCACGGCGCTGGCCCGACCAGTACCGATCATCAGGCCGGAATGCCCGCCGGCCAGGCCGTCTATCTGCAGCGTATATGCCTGTCCGGCAGCGCCGGCGGCAGTAACAGGCAGGCGCATCACGTAATGAACGAAGCCGGCGCAGGATACACACATCACATCGGGGTCGCCGCAATCCATATTCAGCATCCGGCGGGAGCGAATCGTGCTCATATCCAACTGGCGGATGCCCTCCATGCCGTCCTCCTCGCAGACGGTAAAGAGCAGCTCCATAGGCGGGTGCACCACGGTGTCATCCTCCATCAGCGCCAGCATATTCACCAGTCCAACTGCATTGTCGGCGCCCAGTGTAGTGTCATCGGCATACAGGTAGTGCCCATCTTCGATGTGCAGGCGGATGGGGTCTGTCAGAAAATTATGGTTGGAGCCCGGTTCCTTGGCAGAAACCATGTCCATATGCGCCTGCAGCAGCATGGGCGCCTTGTCCTCATACCCGGGCGTTGCGTTCAGGTATACCATCAGGTTTCCCGCAGCATCCTCCACATAGCGATGGCCGTACCGCTCCGCGCAGCCGCGGATATACGCACACAGTGCCTGCTCATGGTGAGAGGGATGCGGAATCGCACATATTTCCTCAAAATAGCGCACAACATGGGCGGGTTGATAGCCCTTCAGGATCGTCATGTCAGAAATTCACCTCTTCTTACCGCGTACGCCCGCACGCAGTAAGCGTGCGGTCGTACCGGTATCTTTCTCGATTGGTTTAGTTCTTCCAGCTCCACTCGTAGCAGTAGTAGGGATGCACGGACGAATCGTGAACCGTGGCATTCAGCTGGCTATTCCAAACGTATACCAGCTCATGATGGAACAGGGGGATGGAGGGGCAGTAGTCCACCAGATAAGCAATCAGCTCACGGTAGATATCCTTGCGAACCTCCTCGTCCTGCTCACTCTCAGCCTTGGCAAACATCTCATCCACCCAGGCGTCCTTCATCTGGCAGAAGTTATTGCCGCCGATACCGACGCTGCCGTAATGGCACACGTTATAGGAGAAGTCGGCACGGTAGGAAAGGGTCTGCGTCATCAGAGCAAAGTTGCCGCTCTCCGCATCTTCATCGGGTGTGGAGGTGTTGCGCAGCTCGATGGTAATGCCGACATCGGCAAAGTTCTGCTGCATGACCTGCGCGGCCTTTTCCATGTAGGTACCGCCCAGAACATCCATCTGGATGCCGTAATCTGCAAAGTTCAGGCCATTGGGATAGCCGGCCTCGGCCAACAGCTCCTTAGCCTTTTCAGGATTGTAGGAGAAATCGGTAGCATCCGAGAAATCCACGCCAAAGCAGTTGGTATCGTTGGCCTGCAGGCGAGCAGGCACTGCGCAGTTCTCATAGGCAATGGTAATGATGCTCTGCTTATCCACGGCATAGGTCATAGCCTGACGCACCAGCTTATTATCCAGCGGGGCCACCGTGGTATTGATGGCCAGCAGAGCGGTCTTGAGGGTCTGCACCTTCTCCACGGTGAATTTGTCATTGTTTTCAAAGCTGACCAGCTGGGAAGGATCAATGGACATAATATCCAAGTCGCCGGTTTCCAGCTGCACGCTAGCGGTAGATCTGTCACCAACGTAGCGCAGTTCGACCTTTTCGATCGCAGCGGGAGCCAGACGATAGTCATCGTTACGCTCCAGCATGGCGGAGGTAGCCAGATCGATGCTGGTCAGCTTGTAGGGGCCGGTGCCGCAGGCTACATCACTGATGTTGCCATTGTGCTCTTCCACGAACTTCTTGTTGAGGATCGGCAGCTCATTGATATAGACCAGAAACAGGGGCGTTACCTTATTCAGGGTAACTTTCACAGTATTGGCATCCACCATCTCTACTTTATCGATCATGCTGACGAAGTTGTTCTTGGCGGGATTAGCAATGTACTGCTCAAAAGAGTACACTACGTCATCGGCAGTCATGACCTCGCCATTATGGAACTTAACGCCCTCCTCCAGCTGGAAGGTGTACTCCAGGGAATCATCGCTCATCTTCCAGCTTTTCGCCAAGCAGGGGGCGACCGTACCATCGTCCTTAGTTACAGTCAGCGTTTCATACACCTGATCAAACACAGCCTGATCAGAGTTGGCCGTGGTCATATAAGGCGTCATGGAGTTGAAGATATCGCCGATATACACCACCACCGTATCCTTGTCGCCGCTTGCAGCAGGCTGGCCGCCGCAGCCTGCCAACAGGCCCAACAGCATCAGGGTTGCCAGCACCAAAGAGAGTTTCTTTTTCATTTTTTTCCTCCTAATTTAATTTTTTTACGCAGAGTTCTGCGTGGAGTACAGGTTTATTCGCCGGCACAGCAGCATGCCACATAGTGGTTGGGGCCACATTGGCGCAGGGGAATATCGGCGGCCGTGCAGCTTTCGCAGGCGAAGTCGCAGCGGGGAGCAAAGCGACAGCCGGGCTTGGGATTGATGGGGCTGCTAACCTCGCCGCGGATGGTCTGGATATTCTTGCCCCGCATAGAAATATCCGGGATGGGAATGGCCGACAGCAGAGCTTTCGTGTAGGGATGCACCGGGTTTTCAAACAGCTCATTTGCCGGGGCATACTCCACACAGCGGCCCAGATACATGACCATAATTTCCGAGGAGATGTGCTTCACCACAGACAAATCGTGGGTGATAAACATATAGGTCAAGCCCATTTCATCCTGCAGATCCATCAGCAGGTTCAATATCTGTGCCTGAATGGAAACATCCAGTGCCGAAACCGGCTCATCGCACACAATGAACTTGGGGTTGATTGCCAGCGCTCTGGCGATGCAGATACGCTGGCGGCGGCCACCGTCCAACTCGTGGGGATAGGCATCATATAGCCGCTCAGCCAAACCAACGGTATCCATCAGCTCACGCACACGCTTTTGCAGCGAGGCACGATCCTTGCATATGTGATTGACCTTCAGCGGCGTGGCAATGATCTCCGCCACGGATTTGCGGGGGTTCAGGCTGGAGTAGGGATCCTGAAAGATAATCTGCATGGACTGGCGGTATTTGCGCATCTCACGCTCACTGACATGAGTGATATCCTGTCCGTCAAAGATGATCTGTCCGTCAGTAGGCTCCAGCAGCCGCAGCACGGTACGGCCCAGCGTACTCTTTCCGCAGCCGGATTCACCCACAACACCCAGCGTTTTTCCTTGCTGGATGGTTACGCTGATATCGTCCACCGCATGGAGCACACGATCCTTTTTTCCGAAGTACTTCTTCAGATTACGCACTTCCAGCAACGGGGTATTTTCCGTATGGCTCACGTTGTCTCCTCCTTTTTTCCATCCCACCCGTCATACAGATGACAGGCGATGCAGTGGGTCCCGTTTGAATAGATGGCCGGTTCCTGTTCCCGGCAGATATCCATACAATGGGGGCATCTGTCATGGAAATGGCAGCCGGAAGGGAGATTCGACGGGTCGGGCATCAAACCTTCGATAGGTGACAGGCGGCGGGCATCCACCTTCAGGTTAGGAATCGCGCCGAACAGACCCTTTGTGTAGGGATGGTGCTCCTCAGAGGTGAAAATATCCTCCAATGTACCGCTTTCGATGATTTGACCGGCGTACATCACCGCCACCTTATCGCACACCTGCGCCACGATACCCAGGTCGTGGGTAATCATGATCATCGCTGTTCCCAGCTTGTCGCGCAGATCACTCATCATGGACAGCACCTGCGCCTGAATCGTCACATCCAGCGCAGTAGTGGGTTCATCTGCAATCAGCAGGTCCGGCTGGCAGGACAGCGCCATGGCAATCACCACACGCTGCTTCATGCCGCCAGAGAACTGGTGAGGATACTCGTTTTTACGGGCAGCCGGAATGCCTACCATTTCCAGCACCTCGCCCACACGCTGGTCAATCTGCTCCTGCGACACTTTCTGCCCGTTGCTGTGGTATATAATGGCCTCCGCGATTTGATCGCCCACCGTGGCAACGGGGTTCAGGGAGGTCATAGGATCCTGAAAGATCATGGAAATTTTCTCACCGCGGATCTGGGTACGCATTTCCTCCTCCGACAGCGTCAGCAGATCGCGGCCCTCGAAGAGGATCTGTCCCTGATTGATGCAGCCGGTGCGCTCCGGCAACAGTCGAAGGATAGCAAGCGCCGTAGTGGTTTTGCCGGCGCCGGTTTCGCCCACCAGACCCAGTGTCTCACCTTTATTCAGTGTCAGAGAAATGCCGTTCACCGCATGAACCGGATTCTTTCCGGATTTATACAGGACTTCCAGATCTTTGATCTCAAGCAATTTATCCGCCATATCCAGTCCTCCTCATCAGTCCTTCAGTCTCGGATCCATCGCGTCACGCAGTCCGTCACCCAGAAGATTGAACGAAAGCGCTGTCAGCACGATAACGATACCGGGAATAATACAGGTATAGGGTGCGCTGCGCAGAAACTCACGGGCTTCAGAGATCATGGCGCCCCACTCCGGGTTAGGCGGCTGAATGCCCATTCCCAGATAGCTGAGGCTGGAAGCCGTCAGCATAATGCCGGCAATGCCCTGAGTAGAAACAACGATGATCGGGCCAAGGCAGTTAGGAATGATCTCCTTGACAATGATCTGCAAATCGCTCATACCGCAGGCGCGAGCCGCTTCTACATACTCCGCATCCACGATGCTCAGCACCGTAGAGCGCACGAGCCGACAGTTGCCCGGTACGCAAGCTACCGTCATTGCAACGATCAGACTGACAGCGCTGGCACCCATGGCCGCCACCACGCAAAGCGCCAGCAGCGTTTCGGGGATTGCCATAAACATATCCGTCAAGCGCATGATAATGCTGTCAGTTGTCTTTCCGAAATAGGCCGCCACCGCACCCAGCAGACCGCCGATGACCATGCTGGCCACCATGGTCACAATACCGATAAGCAGCGATACACGAGAGCCGAACACCATACGGATGAAAATATCACGACCGTAAAGATCCGTTCCAAACCAGTGCTCCCACGAAGGAGGACAGTTGCGAAGATCGATGTTCTGGGTTGTTATCGCAGATTTATCGAACAGCACATCGGCAAAAATGGCCAGCAGGATAATGATTCCCAGCAGCACCAAACTAACCACTGCGCTCTTGTCTCGTACCAGACGGAGCCAAATATCTGCAACGCGGCTGTGGCGACGCGTGCCCGACACGGCAATGTTGTCCAACTGTTTCTTTTTTTCTGTAGCAAAGGATTTCATGTGGGTCTCCTCCCTCCACCGTTACTTGGCATACTTTGCCTTGATGCGCGGGTCAATAAATGCATAGACCAGATCGACGATCAGCATGATGAGCGCAAAGAACACTGCCAACAGAAGAACACTGGCCAGTACGCTGGGCGTGTCCTTCGCCTTGATGGACAGTACGATCAGTGAGCCCAGTCCCGGCAGGTTAAACACACTTTCCGCAATGACCGAGCCACCCAGAATGGCACCGAAGGCGGAACCAATCGTGGTAATAACCGGCAGCAATGCGTTTTTCAAGGCATGGCCATAAATGACCTTCTTTTCCGGCACACCCTTGGAGCGAGCCGTACGAACGTAATCCTGACGAATCTCCTCCAGCATGGTGGAGCGGGTCATACGAAGTACCTTTGAACCGTAGGGAACTCCGACGGTGATGGTGGGCAGGATATAACTCTGCCACGTTAGAGCACCGCCCGCCGGCAGCCACCCCAGATATAGGGCAAACACCAGTATCAGCAGCATCGCCAGCCAGAATGTTGGCATCGCCACTAGGACTGTAGAGGCCACGCGCAGGAAGCTGTCTGCCGGTGAATACTGCTTTACTGCCGAGAGTACCCCTAGCGGCAGACCCATCACAGTAGCCAGCAGCATTCCCAGAAAGGCCACTTTGATACTGACCGGTAATCTCATGAAAATGTCATCAAACACCGGCTTTCCCGTTCTGTAGGAATTGCCGAAGTCCAGTTTGAGAAACGCATCCTTCACATAGTCAAAGAATCTTACCCAAAACGGCTGGTTTAATCCCAATTCCTCTCGCAGCTGTTCCCTCGCCTCAATGGAGGATTCCGGGCCAAGGATACGTACTGCAGGGTCACCCGGCGTAAAATCCATAATTGTGAAGATGATAAGCGTTACTCCCAGCAAAATTGGTATCAGAACCAAAAGACGTTTGACGATGTATTTTGTCATCTGCTGTTCCCCCTTTAAGGTTGTCTCCTGCGTGTGTGCTGCATTTTAATTATGCAACTCTGGCTTTAAATTTTGTCGTCATTATTGTATACACTATGCTCATAGATGTCAACTACCTTTTTATTTTTGCACAATTCAGCCAAACAATTCCTTCATCCTTTGTCACAAATATACAACTCCTTCTTACGCATCGTAGCGGCTGTATGCGCCACATGGGGCACAACCTGACTGCCCCTGATATAAATAACGGTCACACAGCCCCTTTGGATCGTGTGACCGTTATTTTTTTTGCGGCTTTCCTCTTGGGCAAGGGTCGCCATGATCGTCAGCCGCAACTCACCATCGCTGTCCATTGTCCAGATATTCTTCTCGACGAAATGATTTTCAATTATGCAGCTTTCTCATTGCAAACATCTCAGAATTATGGTAAAATAATCGGATAAAAATACCCAAGATAAAGCAGGGATTATAGTGAAACGAATCAAAACCGGATTTACATTGATGGAAATGCTGATCGTCATTGCGATCATCGCTGTATTGATTGCAATTGCGATCCCGGTATTTGCATCACAGCTTGAAAAAAGCAGAGAAGCGGCAGACCTTGCAAATGTACGCTCTGCTTATGCGCAGGTATCTGCAGAGGTACTGCTCGGAGATCCGGAGGTCACCGTGACCGTCGACCTAAAGCAGAAGCAGGCCGACTGGCAATCGTTGGACCCCGTGAATATCGGCGGTATCGTCCACTACAAAAAGCAAGAAGACACGGATAATTGGAAAGGCGTTGCTGCGCCGAACGGAACCTGCGTTGTGTCATATAACGAAGATTACGGAATCATTCTCACCTGGAGCGGAAAAGCCGCCCCAACTACGCCTGAATACCCGTTTAATACAAACGTAACGGATTTCTTCTCGCTTCTATATGGTACAGATTTCTGGAACGATATGAAAAATGAGTCAAATTTTGAGTTTGACTCCAGATGTTCGGAATCAAAATATGTCCCGGCTATTTCCGAAGCGATCAAAAAGCTGGACAACAGTCTTTTACAGCAGCCGGACTGTACCTGGGCCTATCTTGGCAGCGGAAAAGATGGGCAAGAGGCAAAGCGGTATCTCTTCTGGACCTCTCTGAACACGGACAAAGTCGGCGCCGGAAAGAGCATCCCCGTAATCATCCAGACCGGTGACGGAAAATATTATGTTTCCGAAACCACGACCGGTAAGCGGAATGGCAAAAACTATGTCACCATCTCGGAATCGCTTACGCCGAACCAGTATACGCAAACCCTGAAAAAAGGAAAAGAATATTCCTCCTTGGAAGCAGCCTACGATGCCTATCTCAAGGCCTTGGAGCAATATGATTCGGTTCGCCAGCCTTAAGCTTTGTTCCGCTATAACCGCTGATGCTGGGAAACGTCGTATTTCAAATCGAAGCTGCTGAATTGACGTGAGGTCATTTGCATGTGGCTGTTCTATAAAACAGGATTCCAGAAGCAAATGGTATGTCCGTTACCGGGCTGGATCGTTTACAAATGGGGATGTGCCGTTAAGACACATCCTCATTTGTTTTTGTGTCCGCTTTGCAGATAGATGTTACAGGTTTTCTGTCTGAAACGTCGTATACCCCTTATAATAACTGTGGTCAATCCCCTTTATAAAGATCTCGCGGCATATGCCGTGTGCCGATAAGACAGTAATCTGAGAAAACTACAAAATCGGCATCTGCCAAGCAGGATTGGACAACAAAACAGGCGGCACTCAACTTCGGTTGGGTGCTGCCTGTTTTTGTACAGCTAAGGGTTGAAAATCAGCTTATATTCGTGGAAAAGTTATATTTTAGGGCGATAAATTCTGGGTATCGTATTGAAAACAGAGCTATCCTTGTGATAAAATGTGTGTACACACTAACGGTCGGGAGGCAAGGGAAGGAGTAACCAAGTGAGAATACAACATAAAAACCTAACGATCCGCCAAGCCGAGGTTGCCGATGCGAAGCAGCTTGCCGCTTGGTGGAATGATGGTGCTGTGATGGCACACGCAGGCTTTCCCAACGGTCTGGGAACGACCGAGGAAGAAGTTGTAAAAGGACTTAGAAACGGTCTTCTGGTCGTTGAGGAAAGCGACCGTCTGATTGGCGAGTGCAATTACCACAATGTGTCAGATGGAGTTGTAGAAATTGGCATTAAGATCTGCGAAACCGATTGTCAGAACCGTGGTGTCGGAAGAAAGGTTTTGAGTATGCTGATCGGTTGGCTGTTCAGAAACGGCTATGCCAAAATCATCCTCGATACGAACTTGACGAACACAAGAGCGCAGCACGTTTACGAATCACTTGGATTCCGCAAGATACGAACCAATATCGATTCTTGGAAAGACCAGTTTGGTCGGCTTCAATCATCGGTTGATTATGCGCTGGTTGAGCAGGATTTTGTCAGTTATGAGTGAGAGAGACACCTATGCCGAATAAAGCAGATCGCAAGCGACCGATACAGGTCAAATTTTTCGTGGACGAAAAAGAACTCGGCTTGATAAAGGCGAGGATGGCGCAGCTTGGGATAGAGAATATGAGC
>ENA-UOJV01003446-UOJV01003446.1-human-gut-metagenome-genome-assembly--contig:-C82-NODE-3446-length-10339-cov-23.409277_pt1 | contig 10339 bp, 5 predicted proteins | sample MGYA00242356_ERZ723903 | MGnify/ENA metagenome assembly ERZ723903 | reverse complement strand
CAGCAGCCGGAAATAAGCGTCCAGCGGCCGGAGACAAGCACCCAGCAGCCGGAAATAAGCGTCCAGCGGCCGGAGACAAGCACCCAGCAGCCGGAAACAGGCGGATGGGTAACGGACAGTCAGGGTGACTGGATGTGGAAGCCGGGCAAGGATGGCGGTCCGCCGCCGGATTTGAGAGGAGATTGGGAGACGAGAAAATGGATAAGGGTCAGTCAGCCGCCGGATTGGGAAGGAGATTGGAAGACAAGAAAATGGGTAAGGGTCAGTCAGTCGCCGGATCTTGCTTGGTGGAATTCCTTTTATGACTCCATACGGAAGTACGATTATGAAGGCTGAGAGGGAGTGCAGCAGGAGGGCCCTGCTCACAGGCAGCCTTGCCGCTCCACTGCGCACAATCACCAAAAACCGCCGATAGAAAATAGCAATGTTGTACGAAGAAATCTGCCCAAAACCCCTTGCAAAATCACGATGAGCTGAGTATAATACCACTCATGAAACACAAAACGTCCTGCCCCTCGTCCGGCAGGGCGTTTTTGTCGGCAAAAATCCGGCAAAGAAATGTTAAGTGACCGCCCGGGGAGGGGCTTTGTATGACAAAAGACATGACACAGGGCAGCCCGCTCAGGCTCATCCTTGCCTTTGCGGTGCCGCTGATGCTGGGCAGCCTGTTCCAGCAGTTCTACAATCTGGCCGACACCATCATCGTGGGCCGCTTCGTGGGCGTGGATGCGCTGGCGGCGGTGGGCAGCGTGGGCGGCCTGAACTATCTGGTGCTGGGCTTCGTCAACGGCATCGCCTGTGGCTTCTCCATCCCCATCTCGTGGACCTTCGGCGCGAAGGACTACAGCGAGATGCGGCGCTACACCGCCAACACCGTCTGGCTGAGCCTCTTTTTCGCCGCTGTGCTCACGGTGGTGACGGTGGCCCTGACCCGGGCGGTGCTGGTCTGGACCAATACCCCCGACAACATCATCGACATCGCGGACATCTACATCCGCACCATCTTCTGGGGCATCCCCTTCACCCTGCTGTACAACGTCACCAGCGCCCTCATGCGCGCGCTGGGCGACAGCAAGCGGCCGCTCTATTTCCTGCTGGTGGCCAGCGTGCTGAACATCGGCCTCGACCTGCTCTGTATCCTCATCTTCCGGATGGGGGCGTTCGGTGCGGCCTTCGCCACCGTGTTCAGTCAGGCGGTGGCGGGCATCGGCAGTCTCATCTACATTGGCCGCCACTACCCGGAGCTGAAATGGAGCAGGGAAGAGGGCCGTCTGAGCGCCAGCCACTGCCTCAAGCTCTGCAACATGGGCATCCCTATGGGCCTGCAGTGCAGCATCACCGCCATCGGCAGCGTCGTGCTGCAGGGCGCGGTGAACGGTCTGGGCAGCAGCATTGTGGCCGCGCAGACCGCAGGCAGCAAGGCCGCCCAGTTCCTCTCGGTGCCGCTGGAGAGCATCGGCACCGCCATGACCACCTACGCCAGCCAGAACATGGGCGCTCACGACCTCAAGCGTGTGGACCGGGGCGTCAATACTGCGCTGGGAATTGGCTGCGTCTACAGTGTGGCATCCTTCCTCATCCTGCGTGTGCTGGATGTGCCGCTCATCAGCCTCTTCCTCGAGAGCAGCGAGGTGGAGATCATGGCGAATGCCCGCAGCTTCATCTTTTGGAACAGCGTGTTCTACATCCCGCTGGCCGTCCTCATCATCTACCGCTACACCATCCAGGGCCTGGGCTATTCCGGCCTTGCCATGTTCGCGGGCGTGGCCGAGATGGTCGCCCGTGCCATGGTGGGCTTCTGGTTCGTGCCGCTCTGGGGCTACTTTGCGGCCTGCATCGCCAACCCCGTGGCATGGTTCTTCGCCTGCTTCTTCCTCATCCCGGCGTACTTTGCAGTGCGCAATCGGCTGATGAAAGAAAATGCATATGGGGTGGGGGATTAAACCTCGCCTACAGCTCCCCTTCGGGGGAGCTTTTGTTGTATTTACAAATCCCCCCAAAACCGCTATACTATATATAGTTGTGTCAAAACGAGGAGGCGGGACGATGGAGCGGGAGCTGGAACAGCTGGAAGGCACGGTGGAGGACATCATCTACCAGAACGAGGACAACGGCTACACCGTGTTCGAGGTATCGGGCGGCGGTGTGGTAACGGTGGTCTGCGGCGTGGTGGGGGAGCTTCATGCAGGGGAGAGCGTCGTCTGCCGGGGGCGGTACGAGAATCACGCCACCTACGGGCGGCAGTTCCACGCACAGGAGTGCGAGACCGATATGCCCAAAGACCTCGAGGCCGTCTACGCCTTCCTCGCCAGCCGGTCGCTGCCCTACATCGGCGCACGGACGGCGGACAAGATCATCGACAAGTTCGGCGCGGCGGCGCTGGAGGTCATCGCCAACGACCCCGCCCAGCTCACCCTCATCCCGGGCATCTCGGCGGACAAGGCCGACCGCATCCAGCAGGAGTTCAAGCGGATGTTCGGAATGAGGGAGCTCATCGCCTATCTGGCTCAGTTCGAGATCAGTCCCCGCCGGGCGATGGAGGTCTTCCGCACCTTCGGGCCGGGGGCCATGCAGGCCATCCAGCAGAACCCCTACCTGCTGTGCGGGGAGCCGCTGCAGCTGGACTTCCGCCATGCCGACAGCATCGCCCAGTATTACCAGATGGCAGGGGACTGCGCCCAGCGGCTGGAAGCCGCCCTTCTGCGCACCCTGCGCCACAACGCCGGCAACGGCCACACCTGTCTGCCCCGGGCGCAGCTGCTGGAAACGGCGTCGAACTTCATCCACCAGCCCCCCGAAAAGCTGGCGGCGGCGCTGGACAGCTGCATCCAGACCGGGAAACTGGCGGTGCGGATGTTCGACGGAACACCGTATATTTATCTGCCGGATCTGCTGGCCGCAGAGCAGGACATCGCCGACCGTCTGGCCGTGCTGACCAAGCGCGGGAAGCAGACGGCCCACGGCCTCGACAAGAACATCCAAATACTGGAACTGGCGCAGGGCTTTGCTTACGCGCCGCTCCAAAAGGAAGCCATCCGTAAGGCCATGACCGAGAACTGCCTTGTCCTCACCGGCGGCCCCGGCACCGGCAAGACCACCACGGTCAACGCCATCCTGCAGCTGCTCGAGAACGAGGCCGAACGGGTAGCCCTCTGTGCTCCCACAGGCCGCGCCGCCAAGCGTTTGAGCGAGCTGACGGGCCGGAAAGCCTCCACCATCCACCGCCTGCTGGAAGTGGACTACACCGGCGGCGTGGTCAGCTTCATCCACAATGACAAGAACCTGCTCAAGTGCGACGTCGTTATCCTCGACGAGATGAGTATGGTGGACGTCAAGCTGTTCCAGGCCCTCATTGCGGCACTGCGGTACAGCTGCCGTATTATTATGGTAGGCGACGCCGACCAGCTGCCCAGCGTCGGCCCGGGCAATATCCTCGGCGAGATCATCCGTTCCGGGCTGGTGCCGACGGTCTGCCTCAACGAGATATTCCGGCAGGCCGCTCAGAGCCTCATCGTGGAGAATGCCCACCACATCATCTCGGGCGAACCGCTGAAAAAGGGCGGAAAGACGGACGATTTCTTCTTCCTCGAAGCCGACGGCGACGCAGCCCAGAAGCTGGTCTGCGACCTTGTGACCACCCGTCTGCCCCGCAGCTACCAGTTCGACCCGGTGAAGGATATTCAGGTGCTCTGCCCCACGAAGCTCGGCCCCACCGGCACCCAGGCCCTCAACGCGGAGCTGCAGGCCATGCTCAACCCGCCAAAGAAGGGCAAGCCGGAGCTGCAGAGCGCGGCCCGGGTCTTCCGGGTGGGGGACAAAGTGATGCAGGTGCGCAATAACTACGAGATAACGTGGCAGCGCATCGGCGGGGAACAGGGTGTGGGCGCCTACAACGGCGACATCGGCATCGTGGAGTCCATCGACGTGCGCAGCCGCTCCATGGTGGTGCGGATGGACGACCGGCGGCTGGTCTACCCGGCGGAGAACCTCAACGAGCTGGAAATTGCGTATGCCATCACGGTACACAAAAGCCAGGGCAGCGAGTTCCCGGCGGTCATCCTCCCGGCGGCGCAGGTGCCGCCCCGCCTGTGCTACCGCAACCTCTTCTACACCGGCGTCACCCGCGGGCGGAAGCTCTGCATCGTGGTGGGCCGGCGGGACGTGGTGAACCGGATGATGTCCAACATCCGCCAGAACCTGCGCTACAGCGGCCTGGCCGCCCTGCTGGCCCAGGCTCTGCCCCCGGAGCAGGAGAACCTTTAAGGGTTTCTTTTTGGATACACCTGTGTTATACTATAATGTGTTTTGATGACCCGCGCCCGGAGATGGGCGATGGAAATAGAGAATGGGCAGCAGAGAAAGGAAATATCACAACTATGGCACAGAACGACATCGGTATCGATCTTGGTACGACGACCATCATCATCGCGCAGGAGGGGCAGGGCGTCGTGCTCAACCAGCCCAGCGTGGTGGCGGTGGATACCCGCAAGAACTGCGTGCTTGAGGCCGGCGACAAGGCCCTTGCAATGGTGGGCCGCACGCCCAACTACATCTCCGCCATCTTCCCGCTGAAGGATGGCGTCATCAGCGACCACACCATGACCCGGGAGCTCATCTGCCGCTTCGTCAATCAGGTCTACAGCTCCCACATGGTCAAGCCCCGTGTGGCTGTCTGCGTGCCTGCCGCCATCACCGGCATCGAGAGCGACGCTGTGGTGGAGGCCGTCATGGCTGCCGGTGCGCGTCAGGTCTACCTCATTGATGAGCCTATCGCCGCAGCCCTCGGCTCCGGCATCGACATCACCGTGCCGGATGGCCGGATGATCATCGACATCGGCGGCGGCACCACCGACATCGCCGTGCTGAGCCTCGGCGGCAAGGTCAAGGCCACCAGCGTCCGCGTGGCCGGCAACCACTACGACGAAGAGATCCTGAAGTTTGTGCGCAACAAGTTCAGCATCGCCATCGGCCAGCGCACCGCTGAGAACCTGAAAAAGAACGTGGCCTGCTGCCCCCAGAAGGCGGATTTCAACGAGACCATGGAGATCAAGGGCCGCAGCCTGCTCACCGGCCTGCCCGTGCGCGTCAATGTCTCCACCTCCGACCTCTACGAGCCGGTTATGCGCCTGAGCGAGCAGATCGGCACCGCCGCCCATCAGGTGCTGGAGAAGACTCCTCCGGAGCTGGCCGGCGACATCTACCGCAACGGCGTCGTCCTCACCGGCGGCGGCGCACAGCTCCACGGCCTGCCTGAGTACCTGAGCCAGGAGCTGAAGGTGGAAGTGACCGTCTCGCCTGACCCCGTCAACTGTGTCGCGCTGGGTACGGCCATGAGCCTGCGTCTGGGCGACAAGCTGGAGACCGGCTTCATGGACGCCACCCCCCGCATGGGCCGCCGCTGAGAGGAAAGCGCTGTTCACAGAATCGTGAAAAACAATATGATTTTTGTTCATAGTTGTTGAATCGACCCGGAAAATATTGTATAATATCTTCAAATCGCTTTTTGCCGCCCGCCCCCCGGGCGGCAAAGAAAAAAGTAAATAGGAGGAAGACCATGGATTTAGGTTATGATGTGATCGTTACCATAACCGGTATTGTGCTGGTGTTTCTGATCCTCGTCCTGCTGATGGCCATCATCACGCTGGAGGGCAAGATCTTTGACGCCATGAACGGCAAGAAGGCAGCTGCCAAGGCTGCTTCTGCTGCAAAACCGGCTGCTCCTGTGAAACAGGCCGCTGCGCCCGCTCCTGCAAAGGCTGCTGCCCCGCAGGTCGAGGCCGGTATCCCCGGCGACGTTGTGGCAGCCATCATGGCAGCCATCTACTCTATGGGCAACGGCAAGTACGTGCTGAAGGCAGTCCGCCGCGGCAAGAATGGCTGGGGCAAGGCTGGCGTCAACGACACCACCGCACCCTTTTAACACAGGAGGAAAAACATGACTCAGTTTATTGAGACTCTGGTCGGTATTTTCCAGAGTTCCGGTTTTGCCAAGTTCGGTGAGCCGGGCGGCTGGCTGTACGCAGTGATGATCTGCGTAGGCTGCTTCCTGCTCTACCTCGCTATCGTCAAAGAGTTCGAGCCTCTGATCCTGCTGCCCATGGCTTTCGGCATGATCCTGGCCAACCTCCCCGGCAGCGGCGTCATCCATATGCAGTACTTCGTCGGTGACGGCCTCGAGCACCCGATGTGGGTCGAGATCCTGAACAACGGCGGTCTGGCCGATATGCTCTACATGGGCGTCAAGCTGGGCATCTACCCGCCGCTGATCTTCCTCGGCATCGGCACCATGACCGACTTCGCACCCCTGATCTCCAACCCCAAGAGCCTGCTGCTGGGCGCTGCCGCTCAGTTCGGCATCTTCGGTACTTACATGGGCGCTCGTCTGCTGGCCGCTACCGGTCTGGTGGACTTCACCCAGAAGCAGTCTGCTGCTATCGCCATCATCGGCGGCGCAGACGGCCCCACCGCTATCTTCGTCACCTCCCGTCTGGCTCCTGAGCTGCTGGGCTCCATCGCCGTCGCGGCCTACAGCTACATGGCTCTGGTGCCTGTTATCCAGCCGCCTATCATGAAGGCTCTGACCTCCAAGAAAGAGCGTACCGTCGTGATGAAGCAGCTGCGCACCGTGACCAAGACCGAGAGGGTCATCTTCCCCATCATGGTCACCATCATCGTCTCCCTCATCGTGCCGGATGCCGCCGTTCTGGTCGGCATGCTGATGCTGGGCAACCTGATGAAGGAGTGCGGCGTCGTGGACCGTATCCAGAAGACCGCCGGCAATGAGCTGATGAACATCATCACCATCTTCCTGGCTCTGTCTGTTGGCTGCACCACCTCTGCAAACACCTTCCTGAACAGCCGCACCCTGTTCATCATCGTGCTGGGCCTCATCGCATTCTCCTTCGGCACTGCTGCCGGTGTTCTCTGCGGCAAGGTCATGTATATCCTGACCGGCGGTCAGGTCAACCCCCTGATCGGTTCCGCAGGTGTTTCCGCTGTGCCTATGGCTGCCCGTGTTTCTCAGAAGGTCGGCCAGAGCGAGAACCCCTCCAACTTCCTGCTGATGCACGCAATGGGCCCCAACGTGGCCGGTGTTATCGGCTCTGCCGTCGCTGCTGGTATCCTCATCAACATCTTCGGCTAAGCATTTCCTGAAATTTCCGCTCCATCGTGGTATTGACCGCGGTGGGGCGGTTTTTTGTTTGCATTGTTTTTATGTACAACTTTTTTGAAATGTGATATACTATATTTTAAGTGATATATCCAGAAATGATTGAAAAGAACAGGTGAAACAATGGCAACAGATCTCGCACAACAATTCTGCGCTTTGCGTGATACGTATATCGAAAAGCAGTTCGGACGCCTGAACGATATGCAGCGGGAGGCGGTGTTCACCACCAACGGCCCTCTGCTCATCCTCGCGGGTGCAGGCAGCGGAAAGACCACCGTGCTGGTCAACCGCATCGCCAACCTCATCCGCTTCGGCTCGGCCCACGGCTCCAAGTGGACGCCCCGGGAGGTGACGGAGGACGATGTGAAAGCTCTGCGCACCGCCATCATGACCGGCACCGATGCCCCGTCGTGGCTGGACGGGATGCTGCGGAAGGACGCCGTCCGGAGCTGGAACGTCATGGCCATCACCTTTACCAACAAGGCCGCCGGTGAGCTGAAAGAGCGCCTGCGCCGGATGCTGGGCGGGGAAGAGGGCGACGAGGTGTTCGCCTCCACGTTCCACTCGGCCTGCGTCCGCATTCTCCGCCGCTGGGCCGAGGAGATCGGCTACCCCCGCAGCTTTACCATCTACGACAGCGACGACTCCCAGCGTGTCATGAAGACTGTGTACAAAGAGCTGAGCGTGGACGACAAGTTCTTCCCGGTCAAAAGCGCCATCAACCAGATGAGCCGCTGGAAAGACCAGCTCATCAGCCCCGCCGAGGCCCTGAAGACCCCGGCCCGGGACACGAAGGGCGCCCTTGCGGCCAAGGTCTATGCCGCCTATGAAAAGAAGCTCAAGGAGGCCGGTGCTTTCGACTTCGACGACCTCATCTACCAGACGGTCATCCTGCTGTCGGAGCACAAGGACGTGCGGGAGTTCTACCAGAACAAGTACAAATATCTGCTGGTGGACGAGTATCAGGACACCAGTGTGGCTCAGTTCCGGCTCGTGAGCCTGCTCACCGGCCCGGAGAAAAACATCTGCGTCGTGGGCGACGACGACCAGAGCATCTACCGCTTCCGCGGCGCGACCATTGAGAACATCCTCAACTTCGAGCGCATCTATAAAGGCACCAGGACCATCCGACTCGAGCAGAATTACCGCTCTACGTCAAATATCCTGAATGCCGCCAACTGTGTCATCCAGCACAACACCGAGCGCAAGGGCAAGACCCTCTGGACGAAGAACGGCGAGGGCGACAAGGTGCAGGTCTACACCGCCGAGAACGAGCAGGACGAGGCCAGCCATATCGCGGACGTCATCGGCCAGCACCTCAAAGAGGGCGGACATCTGGCCGACCACGCCATCCTCTACCGGATGAACGCCCAGTCGGCCCCCATCGAAAGCTACTTCACCCGTGCGGGCATCCCGCATAAGATCGTGGGCGGCCAGCGCTTCAACGACCGCAAGGAAGTCAAGGACATCCACTCCTATATGTCCATCGTGGCGAACCCCCGGGACGATGTCCGACTCCGCCGTATCATCAACGAGCCTGCGCGCAAAATCGGTGCGACGACCATCGAAGTTATCGCGGATTTGGCGGCTCAGCAGGGCATCAGTATGCTGGATGTCATCTCCCATGCCGACCAGTACGCCAAGCTCAGCCGCGCCATCGCGCCGCTGTTCAAGTTCTGGGACATCTACCAGAAACTGCAGGACTCTCTGGAAATGAAGACGCTGGATGAGTTCGCCTCCGATGTCATCGAGATCACCGGCTACCGCGCCATGCTGGAAGCCGACGCCGCCAAGGGTCACGAGGATGCCGCTGACCGTCTGCAGAACCTCGGCCAGCTGGTCAACAACGTCAAGAGCTACTGCGACCAGCACGGCGAAGAGGCCTCGCTGGAAGGCTATCTGGAAGACATCGCCCTCATCAGCGACATCGACAGCTACAACGAGAGCGCTGACCAGGTGGTGCTGATGACCATCCACTCGGCCAAGGGCCTTGAGTTTCCCTATGTATTCCTCATTGGCATGGAAGAGGGGGTCTTCCCCAGTGAGATGAGCAAGTATTCCGAGGCTGACCTCGAGGAGGAACGCCGCTTGGCCTATGTCGGCATCACCCGCGCCAAGAAGGAGCTTTACATCTCCAACAGCGTCACCCGGATGCTCTATGGCCGCACCCAGCGCAACGAGCCCAGCCGCTTTCTCCGGGAAATCGAGCCGGAGTACATCGAAGAGACCCGCAGCCCGGTGCTGGAACAGCGCTCCCGTTTGGGCGGCTGGGGCAGCGGTTACGGCAGCGATACCGTGCCGGGCGGTGCGTCGGGCTACTCCGGCCCCTCCGGCTGGGGGCGTGCGGCCTCCGGTTACGGCTCGGGCTATGGCAGCCGCAGCGGCTATCTGAATAAAGAATATAACGCACCAATGTCCAATAACCGAGGCTTTGGCTCCGATTACGCGGGCCGGGGAAGTGCTTCGTCGGGTCATGGCGGCTGCAGCTCCGGTTCGGGAAGCAGCGGCTTCGGCTCTGGCTATGGCCGTCCGGCAGCGCCCAAAGCGCCGGTCAAACCCGCAGGCGGCGGTGTGACGTCTTCGCCCCGTCCGGCAGCGGCATCCACCGGCCCCAAACACTATGAGCCGGGCGACATCGTGGAGCATAAGGTCTTCGGGCGCGGCAAGGTGCTGAAAGTCAAGCCCGCGGCCGGCGACCAGATCGTGGAGATCAGCTTCGAGAAGGTGGGCGTGAAGAAGACTATGGCCAACTTTGCGCCCCTTGTGAAGATAACGACGGAGGAATGAGAAAAAATGATGACTGTCCGATTGATAGCACATACGCCGGAGCCGGAGAAGGTCGTGGCGGCTGCGGCAAAGCTCTGCTACTCCGACGCCCACATCACCGACCTGCTGGACGGGCTGGATGAGGAAAAGACTGCCCGCTTCCTGACCATGCTCAGCGATTTGGGCCACGCCAGCCCCATTGAGCACGCAAGCTTCACCTTCGGCATCGAGGGAGTCAGCCGTACCCTGCTGGCCCAGATCACCCGTCACCGCATCGCGTCCTTCAGCGTCCAGAGTCAGCGGTACGTCCGTCTGGACGATTTCCGCTACATTATCCCGCCCGAGATCGAGGCCATCCCCGAGGCAAAGGCAGCGTTCATCGAGAGCATGAACGAGGACGCC
>ENA-UOJV01003444-UOJV01003444.1-human-gut-metagenome-genome-assembly--contig:-C82-NODE-3444-length-10344-cov-7.703178_pt1 | contig 10344 bp, 9 predicted proteins | sample MGYA00242356_ERZ723903 | MGnify/ENA metagenome assembly ERZ723903 | reverse complement strand
AGAACATCGCCTCCGAGTACGGCGAGTACAACATCCAGTGCAACGGCATCGGACCTGGCTACATCGCCACATCCCAGACAGCTCCGTTAAGAGAGCGTCAGGCTGACGGTTCCCGCCATCCATTCGACCAGTTCATCATCGCAAAAACGCCGGCAGCGAGATGGGGCACGGTGGAGGACCTCAAAGGACCGGCGGTGTTCCTCGCGTCCGAGGCTTCTGACTTTGTAAATGGACATATCCTCTATGTGGACGGAGGTATCCTCGCTTATATCGGAAAACAGCCGTAAAGACGGAAAAACAGATTTTATCATATAAAGACATAAGCACTGCTTGTCTTTATGTGACCTGAAATTAGTATATTTGATAAATTTTTTCGGGCGGCTTTGTTGACATTTTTGCAGAAAGCTGATATACTCAAATTACGATATTGTGAAAAATGCATAGAAACAGGCGCAAGACGGGTACATTTTTGAGATGTGCCCGTATGCGTTGAGGAAAATGTGGAATGCATTCCACAATACGAAATAACTAACCAACAAAAGTTTCTTAAGTGAAACGAAACGAAGGAGGTGCGGTAAGTATATGTGGACAGGCGGTATGACCTTTGCGGATTCGATCATCATTTCACTTGTTGGACTGTTAGTCGTATTCTCGGCACTTGCAGTGCTCGCAATCGCGGTTATCATTATCTCTAAGGTCATCGGTACATTATTTAAGGAGAGTGCGCCAAAGGCAGCTGCGGCAGTTGCAGCACCGGCTCCGGCTATCGATGAGGAATCCTATGCAGTGCTTCTCGCGGCAGTCAGTGAGGAAGCAAGATTGTCTGGAGAGCAGTTCCGTGTAACAAGTATCAAAGAACTGTAAAAAACAAAAAACCTAAAACGCAGAAAAAGGAAAGGATGTAGTAAATAACATGAAATACGTTGCAACATTAAACGGAAAAAAGTATGAAGTTGAGATCGAGAGAGTAGACGAGTACAGACCGCTTGACAGAGGCGCACAGGCTAGCGCACCGGCTCCGATCCTCGCAGCAGCACCGGCTCCGAAGGCAGCTCCGGCACCGGCAGCAGCTCCGGCACCAGCTCCAGCACCGGCACCGGCACCGGCAGCAGCTCCGGCAGCAGCAGGCGGACAGACAGTAGAGGCTCCGATGCCAGGTAAGATCCTTGACATCAAAGTTAAAGTTGGTGACGCAGTTGGTTATGGTCAGTGTGTAATCGTTATGGAAGCAATGAAGATGGAGACAGAGATCGTAGCTCCGGCAGCAGGAACTGTTGCATCCATCAACGTAAGCACAGGCGATTCCGTTGAGACAGGTGCAGTTCTGGTTACCTTAAACTAAGCAGGAGGTGCCACACGTGAATATACTTTCAGTTTTCGCGGAGCTGCTCGCCCAGTCAGGTTTTGCCGCAATCACCTGGCAGCAGTGCGTAATGCTCCTTGTATCCTTCGTTTTATTATATCTTGCAATCAAGAAGCAGTTTGAACCGCTCCTTCTGCTCCCGATCGCATTCGGTATGTTCCTTGCGAACCTTCCACTTGCAGGTCTTATGAATGAGGCAGATCACTGGTATCAGTCCGGTGTGTTAAGAATTATGTACATGGGCGTTAAGTCCAGCTTATTCCCGTGCCTGATCTTCATGGCAGTCGGCGCGATGACAGACTTCGGTCCGTTGATCGCGAACCCGGTCAGCCTTCTTCTCGGTGCAGCCGCTCAGTTCGGTATCTATGTTGCATTTACACTCGCAAATGCAACCGGACTTTTCACACCGGGTGAGTGTGCAGCGATCGGTATCATCGGCGGTGCTGATGGCCCGACCGCGATCTATATCGCAAATAACCTGGCTCCGGATCTTGTAGCTCCGATCGCCGTAGCCGCATATTCCTACATGGCTCTGATCCCGCTGATCCAGCCGCCGATCATGAAGCTTCTTACAACAAAGAAAGAGCGTCAGATCGTTATGAAGCAGTTAAGAAAAGTCAGCAAAGTCGAGAAGGTTGTATTCCCGGTATTCGTTGTTCTGTTCTGCTCCCTGCTTCTTCCGTCCGTAGCACCGCTTCTTGGTATGCTGATGCTCGGTAACCTGTTCCGTGAGTCCGGTGTTACCGGAAGACTTTCCGATACCGCACAGAACGCACTCTGCAACATCGTTACGATCATGCTCGGCACAACCGTAGGCGCTACAGCAAACGGAGAGATCTTCCTCCGTGTCCAGACACTGGCTATCATTGCAATGGGTCTTCTTGCTTTCGCGTTTGCGACAGTTGGAGGTATCCTGCTTGGTAAAGTCCTGTGTGCGATCACAGGCGGCAAGATCAACCCACTGATCGGTTCTGCAGGTGTATCTGCCGTTCCGATGGCAGCTCGTGTATCCCAGACTGTTGGTGCTAAGGAAAATCCGACCAACTTCCTTCTGATGCACGCTATGGGTCCGAACGTGGCAGGTGTTATCGGTTCTGCAGTAGCAGCCGGTTACTTCATGCTGATGTTCAAGGCCTGATCGAACCCCTTCGAAACGGAACCAGAAGTTGAAATTCATTCCGTATCGTGGTATATTTTTACAGGAATTAAAAGCAGTTCAGGCCTGTCTGAGGAGAACAGGCAGGCCTTTTAACTGCAAATATAAATAAAGGAGGCTTTATTGTGGCTAATAAAGTTATGTCATTACACGATGCCGTAGAGAAGTATGTACATGATAACGATGTACTCTGCCTCGGCGGATTTACAACAAACCGTAAACCGTACGCTGCTGTTTACGAGATCCTTCGTCAGGGTAAAACTGGTTTTGTAGGCTGGTCCGGTCCGGCAGGTGGAGACTGGGACTCCTTAATCGGTGAGGGTCGTGTAAGAGCTTACATCAACTGCTACACAGCAAACTCTGGTTATACAAACGTTGCACGTCGTTTCCGTGCCGCAATCGAGAAAGGTGAGCTTACATATGAGGACTACTCCCAGGACGTTCTTATGTTACAGCTTCACGCAGCTTCCCTTGGTCTTCCGTACCTCCCGGTAAGAATGATGCAGGGCTCCGGTCTTGTTAAATTCTGGGGTATCAGCGAAGAGAAGAGAAAAACAATGGAAGGCGTTGACAACTTAAAGTGCGTAGATATCGAGAACCCGTTTGAGCCGGGCGAGAAGCTTCTTGCTGTTCCGGTTCCGAAGCTTGACTGCGCGATCATCCATGTACAGCAGGCATCTCCGGATGGAACCTGCATCATCGAGGGTGATGAGTTCCACGATGTTGATATCGCAATCGCTGCAAAGCGTACGATCGTTACCTGCGAGGAGATCGTAAGTGATGAATATATCCGCCGTGATCCTACAAAGACAAGAATCTTCGGCGAGTGCGTAGACGCTGTCGTTCGTACTCCGTACGGTGCATGGCCGGCACAGTGCTATGGCTACTATGATGATGATGATAAGGGACTTAAGGAGTACGATAAGGCTTCCAAGTACCTTGACGCTGAAGATGCAAAGGCACAGCTCGCAAAGGCTGCTGCAAAGGCTGAGAAGGCTGCTGCTGCGAAACCGGAAGACGAGAAGCTTGCAAAGGCTGCAGAAGTTGCAAAACAGGCTGCAGAGGATGCTGCTAACGGCACAAAGATTCCGGAGACCTTCAAGGATTACCTCCAGAAATACGTATACGGCTGCAAGGATCAGGATGATCTTCTTAATGTCCTTGGCGGCGCTCGCCTCATGAACCTTAAGAATGAGCCGCATCTTGGCTATTCTACCAGACACTAATTGAGGGAGGGAAATTCAAAAATGGCTGATTATACAAAGTATACAAAGCAGGAAATGCAGGCTTATGCCATCGCAAAAAATATTAAAGAGAACCAGATCGTTATCGTTGGTACTGGTCTTCCGTTAATCGGTGCTTCCCTTGCGAAGCGTGTGGTTTGCCCGAGCTGCCACCCGATCGTAGAGAGCGGACTTATGGACTGCTCACCGGTAGAGGTACCGCGTTCCGTAGGTGATAACCGTTTCATGGCTCACTGTGCAGTACAGTGGCCGAACATTCGTTTCGTAGGCTTCGAGGCGAATGAATGGCTTCATGACGTTGACCGTATGATCGCTTTCATCGGCGGCGCTCAGATCGACCCGTATGGTAACGTAAACTCTACATGTATCTTCGGTAAAGGCGACTATGTTCAGCCGACAACACGTTTCACAGGTTCCGGCGGAGCTAACGGTATCGCTACATTCTGTAACACAATCATCATGATGCAGCACCAGAAGAGAAGATTCATGGAGCATGTTGACTACATCACAAGCTGTGGCTGGATGGACGGCCCTGGCGGACGTGAGAGAGCAGGTCTTCCGGGCAACCGTGGACCGCAGATGGTAGTTACAGATCTTGGTATCATGAAGTTCGACGAAGAGACCAAGAGAATGTACCTTGCTTACTACTATCCATTCTCCTCTCCGGAAATGGTTCAGGAGAACACAGGTTTCGAGATCGATACCACAAGAGCTCAGCTTATGGAAGGTCCGGATCCGGAGATCATCCGCGTAATTCGTGAAGAGATCGACCCAGGTCAGGCATTCATCAAAGTTCCGAAGGAAACAAAGTAATCGAAACTGATTTAAAGTGAAATCATAAATGCCGCGGTCAGCGGCTGGCAAAATCCGCTGACCGCAGTGATCGCGTATATAAGGAGGAAGAACATGGGCTACTTTTCCATGCCGAAATATTTCCAGAACATGCCTACCGTTGGTAAGGCATTAGTTAATCCGAATGCGGAAAACGAGACAGAGATCAAAGAGATCGAGAAGCAGATCCACGACAAAGTTACTGAGATCCTTGCTGCTGGCATCACAACAGAAGAGAAGTTAAATGAGCGTGGTCAGTTATCCGCAATGCAGCGTATCAACGCTCTTGTAGATGAGGGAACATTCTGCCCGTTAAACAGCCTTTTCAACCCGAACGACAATAAGATGGGTTCCACAAACATCATCAACGGTCTCGGATGTGTAAACGGCAAATGGGTTTACATCATCGCTTCTGATAACAAGAAGATGGCTGGTACATGGGAACCGGGACAGGCAGAGAACCTGATCCGCTGCTCCGATGCTGCTAAGATGTTAAATCTTCCGTTAATCTACTTATTAAACTGCGCAGGCGTAGACTTCCCGTATCAGGATCAGGTTTACCCGAACAGACGCGGCGGCGGTACTCCGTTCTTCCGTAACGCAGAGTTAAACCAGTTAGGCATTCCGGTAATCGTAGGCATCTACGGTACAAACCCGGCCGGCGGCGGATACCACAGCATTTCCCCGACAATCCTGATCGCACACAGCCAGGCTAACATGGCAGTCGGCGGTGCTGGTATTCTTTCCGGTATGAACCCGAAGGGATATATCGACGAGGAGGCTGCTGAGCAGATCGTTGCTGCCCAGATCGAGAACAGCAAGAAGCACGTTCCGGCTCCGGGCTCCGTTCCGATCCACTATGACGAGACAGGATTCTTCCGTGAGGTTTACGAGAACGACTACGGCGTAATCGAGGGCATCAAGAAGTACATCAGCTACCTTCCGGCATACAACCTCGAGTTCTTCCGTGTTGATGATCCGCAGAGACCGTGTCTTCCGGCAGAAGATCTTTACAGCATCATTCCGATGAACGGAAAACGTCCGTACGACATCTACGACGTAATCGGCCGTCTCTTCGATGGTTCTCAGTTATATGAGTACAAGAAGGGCTATGGTCCGGAGATGGTAACAGGTCTTGCAAAGGTTAACGGACTTTTAGTTGGTGTGATCGCGAATACTCAGGGCCTTCTTATGAACTATCCGGAGTATAAGCAGAACTCCGTTGGTATCGGCGGAAAGCTGTACCGTCAGGGTCTCATCAAGATGAACGAGTTCGTAACCTTATGTGCCCGTGACCGTATTCCGCTGATCTGGTTACAGGATACAACAGGTATCGATGTAGGCGACGAAGCAGAGAAGGCTGAATTACTTGGTTTAGGTCAGTCCCTGATCTACTCCATCGAGAACTCCAAGCTTCCGTCTCTCGAAATTACTCTTCGTAAAGCAAGCGCTGCTGCTCACTATGTGCTTGGTGGACCGCAGGGTAACAATACAAACGTATACTCCCTTGGTACAGCTGCATGTGAGTACTATGTAATGCCGGGTGAAACCGCTGCAAACGCTATGTACTCCAGAAAGCTTGTTAAGGCAAGCAAGGCAGGAGAAGATCTTGCTCCGATCATCAAGAAGATGAACGATATGATCCAGCTGTATCATGAAAAGTCCCGTCCGGCATACTGCGCTAAGGTTGGTATGGTAGATGAGATCGTTGACATGACAGATATCCGTCCGTACATTCAGGCATTTACAGAGGCTGCTTACCAGAATCCGAAGTCTATCTGCCCGATGCACCAGATGGTAACACCGCGTGCAATTCGCGAGTGGAATGACGCTCACAAGGCTTGATTTTGACTGAAGGATAGAGTAAAATGATATGTATCCAGGCCGGGGGAGTCTTTCTCTGGCCTGGATATACTGGTATAACAAAGCCAGTTTCATTTTACATTTTCAGTATACCCGGAGGTTATTATGAGTGCAATTTACACCCTGGGAATTGACGTTGGATCCACGGCTTCCAAATGCATTATGCTTAAGGATGGCCAGGAGATCGTAGCGAAATCCCTGATCGATGTAGGTGCAGGTACCAGCGGCCCCCAGCGTGCGATCGACGCAGTGCTGGAAAACGCAGGCATGAAAAAAGAGGATATGGCTTTTACCCTGGCAACAGGTTATGGCCGTAATTCCTTAATGAATTTTGCAGACAAACAGATGAGTGAGTTATCCTGCCACGCAAGGGGAGCTTACTTCCTGTTCCCTGACGTTCATACCGTCATTGATATCGGCGGCCAGGACGTTAAGGTCCTTCATATTGATAACGGTGCAATGACCAATTTCCAGATGAACGATAAGTGCGCTGCAGGAACCGGAAGATTTCTGGATGTTATGGCAGGCGTTCTTGAGGTTAAGGTCCAGGATCTGGGACATCTTGATTCCCTGTCCAAGAAGAGAGTGGAGATCAGCTCCACATGTACCGTGTTTGCGGAGAGTGAGGTTATCAGCCAGCTGTCGATGGGAACCGATAAGTGCGATATTATCGCGGGTATCCACCGCTCCGTGGCTCACCGTGTCACTGGACTCGCCCATAGGATCGGAGTTGTTCCGGCACTCGTTATGACTGGCGGAGTTGCTCAGAACGAGGGTGTAGTCAAGGCTCTTCAGAATGAGCTTGGTTGTGAGATCCACAGATCTCCTCTGACACAGTATAACGGTGCGCTTGGTGCAGCTTTATATGCATATCAGGCAGCAAGCCGCCGCGCATAATCATTATTAGTTTATGCAGATCTTTGGCTGTAAATAACATAAGCAGCCATGTTTGATAAGAAATGGAGGATATTTATTATGGCAAAGCAGGTTAGCCCTGGTGTTCTTGCGCTGCGTAAAGTCGTAGATGACGTTCATAAAGACGCGCGCGAAGCCAAAAAGAGAGGCGAGTTAGTTGGTTGGTCTTCTTCCAAATTCCCGTGCGAGCTCGCAGCAGCATTTGATTTAAACGTTATGTACCCGGAGAACCAGGCAGCTGGTATCGCAGCAAACCGTTATGGTGAGCTTATGTGTCAGGCAGCTGAGGATCTTGGTTACGACAACGATATCTGCGGATACGCACGTATCAGCCTTGCTTACGCAGCCGGTGTCCGTGTAGCGCGTAAGTTTGACCCGGAGACAGGTGAGTACATCATCGACCCGAGCACAGGTAAGCCGTTAAAGGACGCAGACGGAAACGTAGTGATCGATGAGGCAACAGGCAAGCCGAAAAAAGATCCGAAGACTCAGACTCCGTATCTTGAGCTTGTAAACCTTCTTGAGCTTGAAAAGCTTCCGGATGGACCAGATAAAGAACGCCGTATTGCAGCGATTTCCCCGATCCGTCAGATGCAGATCCCGCAGCCGGATTTCGTTCTTTGCTGCAACAACATCTGTAACTGTATGACAAAGTGGTATGAGAACATCGCCCGTATGTGCAATGTTCCGCTTATCATGATCGATATCCCGTACAACAACACTGTAGAAGTTGCTGATCAGAATGTTCGCTATGTTCGTGGACAGTTTGATAAGGCAATCAAGCAGTTAGAGGAACTCACAGGCAAGAAGTTCGACGAGAAGAAGTTCGAGCATGCATGTGAGAACGCAAACCGTACAGCAAAGGCATGGTTAAAAGTCTGTGATTACTTACAGTACAAACCGGCTCCGTACAGTGGTTTCGACCTGTTCAACCATATGGCTGACGTTGTAACCGCACGTGCAAGAGTTGAAGCTGCTGAGGCATTTGAGCAGTTAGCAAAAGACCTTGACGAGACGATCGCTAAGGGCGAGACAACAACTCCGTTCCCGGAGAAATACCGTGTAATGTTCGAGGGTATTCCGTGCTGGCCGAAGCTTCCGGCACTGTTCAAACCGTTAAAGGCTAACGGCGTCAACGTAACAGCAGTTGTATACGCACCGGCATTCGGTTTCGTATATAATGGTCTGGATGAGATGGCACGTGCTTACTACAAAGCACCGAACTCTGTATGTATCGAGCAGGGTGTTGCATGGCGTGAAGGCATCTGCCGTGACAACAAGGTAGATGGCGTTCTCGTTCACTACAACAGAAGCTGTAAGCCGTGGTCCGGTTACATGGCAGAGATGCAGCGCCGCTTCACAAAGGATCTTGGTATTCCGTGCGCAGGATTCGATGGTGACCAGGCTGACCCGCGTAACTTCAATGCCGCTCAGTACGAGACACGAGTACAGGGTCTTGTAGAGGCTATGGAAGCAAACATCCAGGCAAAGGAGGCTAAATAGACCATGAGTATCAACGCATTATTTGACGAATTTAAGGTAAAAGCTGCAACTCCGAAACAGCAGCTTGCTGAATATAAAGCACAGGGCAAGAAGGTCATCGGCGTTCTCCCGTACTACGCTCCGGAAGAGCTTGTATACGCTGCAGGCATGGTTCCGATGGGAATCTGGGGCTCCAACAACAAGACGATCAGCCGTGCAAAAGAGTATTGTGCAACCTTCTACTGCACGATCGCTCAGCTCGCACTTGAGATGCTCCTTGACGGAACTATGGATCAGTTAGACGGAATCATCACACCAACAATCTGTGATACATTACGTCCGATGAGCCAGAACTTCCGTGTTGCTATGGGCGACAAGATGAAAGTTATCTTCCTTGCTCATCCGCAGAACCGTTTCGAAGAGTTCGGACTTAAGTTCTGTGAGGAGGAGTACGCAAACGTTAAGGCTGACCTCGAGGAAGTATGTGGTCACGAGATCACCAACGATGCGATCCTTGACGCAATTAAGGTTTACAACAAGAGCCGTGCAGCCCGCCGTGAGTTCGTAAAACTCGCTAACGAGCACTGCGACGTTGTAACTCCTACAAAGCGTTCCGCAGTATTAAAGGCATTCTTCTTCATGGAGAAACCGGAATACACTGCAAAACTTGAAGAGTTAAACAAAGAGCTCGCAGCTCTTCCGGTATGTGACTGGAAGGGAACAAAGGTTGTTACATCCGGTATCATCGTAGACAACCCGAAGCTTCTTGAGATCTTCGAGAACAACAACATCGCGATCGCAGCTGATGATGTTGCTCATGAGAGCCGTTCCTTCCGTACAGATGTTCCGGAGGACGAGCAGGATGCTCTTAGAGCTCTTGCAAAACAGTTTGCAAACATGGATTACGATATCCTTCTTTATGATCCGCAGTCTTCCAAGAACCGCCGTGGCGAGTTCGTAGCTGACATGGTTAAGAAGAGCGGCGCTCAGGGGCTTGTACTCTTCATGCAGCAGTTCTGCGATCCGGAGGAGATGGAGTATCCGTACCTCAAGAAAGCTCTCGACAACGCAGGTATCCCGCACATCAAGCTTGGTGTTGACCAGCAGATGAGAGACTTCGGACAGGCTGCAACTGCTATCGAGGCATTTGCGGATGTTCTTGAGATGAGAAAGTAAATAAACGTTGAATTGCACTGACCTGGTGATAGAATTGTGTTGAAAGCTTGCTTTCATGAGCAATTCTATTGCAGGGGCAGTATAAGTACGAAGTCCGAAGCTTTTTGGGCGCCGTAAGGCGGACAAGAAGATAATTCATAATGAGAAAGGGCAGGCGTTCCTGTTTCTCAGTGTTCACGCGGAGCCAGGCGAAAAACCGCCGTACCGAACATGATTTCCTTTCGGGGAGATCGTGGAGGTGCGGCGGTTTTTTTATTATAGTGCGCCCGGCGGCGCACGTTTCTAGCGGGTGCAAGTCCCGAATCCGCCCGGTA
>ENA-UOJV01003440-UOJV01003440.1-human-gut-metagenome-genome-assembly--contig:-C82-NODE-3440-length-10373-cov-4.800930_pt1 | contig 10373 bp, 10 predicted proteins | sample MGYA00242356_ERZ723903 | MGnify/ENA metagenome assembly ERZ723903 | reverse complement strand
CGTGAAATCCTGTGTCAGTAAAGCGGATATATTGTCCGCTTTCTTTTTTTGCCCGAATAAAATTGATTGTTACAGAGAATGAGGTATGTTATGCTACTCTTATATGAGAATTGCGGGATTTGCAAAGCAGCGGAGTAATTCGTAGATATCAAGTCAGGGGAAAGACATCTTTTAACCCTGATATTATATGAAAAGCTGCCTGTTAAATGAAAGAAGGGCAGAAAAATAATACATGACAAAAATATAAGAGAGCAGGTGAAAAATATTGGACCAGGAAATTCAGGAGGCAAAAAGTTTATATTACAGCTATAAGCAGTATTTTTCAGACTATCTTCCGGCTTTGACGAAACTGGGGCTGAAAGTAGTAATGGCATTGCTGGTATTTGTGGGCGGGCGCAAAGTGATCCAGTGGTTTGTTTCTTTCATAAAGAAGTCCATGGAGCGTGCGTCTGTAGACAAAGGTGTGATCCAGTTTACAGGGTCGCTGTTGAGAATTGTACTTTACATTTTGCTGGTATTTAGCATTGCCACTCATTTTGGTGTAAAGGAATCCTCTATTGCAGCACTGCTTGGTACTGCCGGTGTAACGGTAGGTCTTGCATTGCAGGGCGGCCTTGCAAATATCGCAGGCGGGATCATGCTTCTGATCTTCAAACCATTTCAGGTGGGGGATTATATCATTATCGCACAGCAGAATGGGTGCGAAGGAACTGTATACAAAATAGAAATCTGTTATACAACTCTGATTTCCATAGATAACAAACACATTGTAATCCCAAATGGAACGCTGTCCGGCAGCATTATTACAAATGTAACTGCCAGAGATCTTCGTAAGCTGGAGATCAAAGTAGGAATTTCTTATGATTCAGACATTAAGAAAGCAAAAGCAATCCTGGAAGAAATCCTTCATAATGATGAAGATACGAAAGACGACCAGGGAATGGTGGTGTTTGTAGATGAGCTTGGAGAGAGCGCAGTGGTCATGGGCCTGCGTGTGTGGGTGGCTACGGAGAAATACTGGCCTGCCAGGTGGCGGCTTAATGAACTGATCAAAGAAGCATTTGATGCAAACGGAATTGAAATCCCGTACAATCAGTTACAGGTTCATGTGAAGAAACAGATATGATAACAACATAAGTCCTCTGAACCAACTATAAGGTTTAGAGGATTTATTGTTTGTACAGATTATAGCCAAATAATACCAAACAAGAATAAATAATCCTTGATCGATAGTGATTTATACCAATTTTACTGTCAGATATTGGTATAATACCACCAAAATAATATAAAATACGACAAAATAATTGACAATAGGACAACAGATTGCTATACTGGAGTCAAGTTAAACAACTAAGTGTTTTTATGAAGATGCAAAGGCGCATGTAAGTAAATGGATTGCTGCACGATTTTTATACATTGCAAAGACGCAAAAATATAAAAACACTTTTTTTGTACCCAAAATTAACTTCGTGATTGTAACTAAGTAACAATGTACAGAAAGAAAAGGAGAGAAAACTATGAAAATGTACAAAAAAGTTATGGCAGCAGCTCTTGCAGGAGTAATGACAGTTTCCATGTCCGCTACAGCATTTGCAGCAGATGATGACGGCTATATTCTCAAAGCCACAAATGAAGATTCCAAATCATCCGACAATGATCTGGTGATCGCAATCGAAGGAAGCGTAAGTTCCATGGACCCGGCAAACATTCCGGATACAAACGCAATCTCTGCTACACGTGGTGTATACGAGACACTGGTTTCTTTTGATGAGAACCAGGAATTAACAGGCAAACTTGCTGAATCATGGGAAGTTTCCGATGACTCTCTTACTTATACTTTCAAACTTCGTCAGGGCGTTAAATTCCAGGACGGAACAGACTTCAATGCAGCAGCAGTTAAAGCAAACTACGATCGTGTAGTTAACAAAGACAACAATCTTCGTCAGAGAAGAACATTTATTGTAACTAACGAAGACGGATCTGAAACACCTCGTGTAGACAGCATTGAAACACCGGATGATTACACACTGGTTATCAAACTGACACAGGCATGGGCACCATTTATCAACCGTCTGACACAGTTCTGTATCATCAGCCCTGCAGCTCTTGAAGAGTATGGCAATGATATCATGAACCATCCATGCGGAACCGGCCCATATGTATGTACAGAATGGGAAGAGGGAGACCACACAAGCTTTAAGCGCAATGATGATTACTGGGGAGACAAACCGGGTGTTGACACTGTAACAATCAAAGAGGTTCCGGAAGCAGGTGCACGTACAGCTATGCTTCAGACAGGTGAAGCAGATTTCATCTATCCTACACCGTCTGACCAGATTGAAGCAATCAAAGGAACAGACGATGTAAATATCCTTACAACAGACTCCAACATCATGAGATATGTAACTCTGAACATGGATCTGGAACAGCTTTCTGATGTAAAAGTACGTCAGGCTATGAACTACGCAATCGACAAAGATGCATACATCCAGTTAATGTATTCCGGATACGGAAAACCGGCTACATCTGTAGTTCCATCTATCATCGGCGGATATGAAGAGCAGGAAGCTTACACATATGATGTAGACAAAGCAAAAGAACTTATGAAAGAAGCCGGATACGAAGACGGATTCAAACTTACTCTGTGGGGTGATAACACAACACAGGAAATCAAAGGTATGACATTTATTTCCCAGCAGCTTGCTCAGATCGGTATCGAAGTTGACGTTCAGCCAATGGAGCCTGCAACTGTAAGTGACAAGATTTATGTTGACAAAGAAGATGCCGAGATCAATATGTGGTATGTAAACTGGTCTGCATCTGACTTCACAATGGATGGTTCTTTACGTTCCCTGCTTTACAGCACAATGTGCCCTCCTACAAGTGCAAATACAGCATACTTCAACGATGCTGATTTTGATAAAGATATGGACGAAGGTCTTGCAACAGCTAACGAAGAAGAGCAGGCTAAATACTACGGCGATGCTCAGAAGATCGCATGGGAAGCATGCCCATGGTTATTCCTTGGCAATGACCAGATCATCTATTCTACAAAATCTTATCTGTCTGGCGTATATGTATCTCCGGATGGAGCATTTAACTTCGCAAATGCAACTTTAGCACAGTAGTAATTTGTTTGAGAACAGGCTGCGAAGAACATAAATCTGGCTGCCTGATCTGAAATTGCAGCAATTCCATAAAAATACTGCCGATACAGCAGTGTGAATACAGGACAAAGATGTTCAAACCGGAGAACTGCCATAAGATTCACTATGGCAGTTCTCCGACTATAAAGCATCAAATATAAACAACAGGTAAGAAAATGATAAGGAGGAAAAATATGGGACGTTATTTAGGTAAACGTTTGATAAGCACGATCCCGCTGCTTCTGGTTATCTCATTCGTAGTATTTATGTTTATCCATATGATTCCCGGCGATCCGGCAAGACTGGTAGCCGGTCAGGATGCAACAAAGGAAGATGTGGCAGTTGTACGTGAACAGCTGGGACTGGATGAGCCACTACTTGTACAGTATGGCAAATATATGAAAGGTCTTTTTACAGGAAATCTGGGAAACTCTATCAAAAACGGTAAAACCGTAGCAGAGACAATCGCACCAAGACTGAAACCAACTATCATGCTGACATTTTCATCCATGATATGGGCTGCGATCATCGGTATTGCAATCGGTATTATCGCTGCCGTATTTCATGGCAGAATTCTTGATTATGTAGGTATGATCATAGCAATCGCAGGTATATCTGTTCCAAGTTTCTGGTTAGGTCTGGAATTAATCCAGCTTTTCTCAGTAAGCCTGGGATGGCTTCCAACCAGTGGACTGGAAACCTGGAAGAGCTATATTCTTCCATCACTTACAATGGGAGCAGGAATCATGGCCGTACTTGCCAGATTTTCCAGATCTTCCATGCTTGAGACCATGCGTGAGGACTATGTGCGTACCGCACGTGCCAAAGGTCTTTCTGAATCACTGGTTGTTATGCGCCATGCATTTAAGAACTCTCTGATCGAGATCGTAACAGTAGCCGGACTTCAGATCGGTGGTCTCCTTTCCGGATCTGTTATGGCAGAGACAGTATTCTCCATTCCCGGACTTGGACGTCTTCTGGTAGACTCCATCCAGATGAGAGATTACAAAGTTGTTCAGGCATTACTTCTGTTCTTTGCTACAGAATATATCCTGATTAACCTGATCGTAGATGTTCTTTATGGCGTGATTAACCCAAGAGTACGTTATGAGTAGAGGAGGAGAGAAGATGGCAGATAAGAACACAACATCAAACATTAACCTTGCTGCTGCCGAAGAACTCCCTAAGGCACAGAGCAAGTTCAAAGAATATGTCAAGAAATTTATGAATAGAAAAAAAGCGGTGATATCTCTGTAATTTATAGAATTTATTATCTTAATGGCAATCATCGGACCATATGTAGTTCCGTATGATCCACAGGCACCGGATTACACAGCTATGATGCAGGGGCCAAGCGCAGCCCACATCTGGGGAACCAATGAATACGGACAGGATGTTTTCTCCCGTCTGATGGTTGGTACCAGACTTTCTCTTACATGCGCGCTGACAGCGACGATCATTGGTACGGCTATCGGTGTTGTTCTTGGACTGATCGCAGGTTTCTACGGCGGAATTATCGATTCACTGATTATGAGATGCTGTGATGTACTTTTCGCTTTCCCTGATATCCTGCTGGCTATCGCAGTTGTTGCCATCATCGGACAGGGTATGGTAAACGTTATGATCGCAGTTGCGGTATTTACAGTGCCGTCCTTCGCACGAATCATACGAAGCGCGACGATTTCCGTAAAGCAGGCTCCTTATGTAGAGGTTGCCCGTTCCCTGGGATGTTCAAACACAAGAATCCTGTTTGTACATATTTTCCCTGGTACGATCCAGTCTATGATCGTTAACTTTACCATGCGTGTAGGTACTGCAATCCTTGCTGCATCATCCTTAAGCTTCCTGGGATTCGGTGCAAACGTTACAGAGCCTGACTGGGGTTCCATGCTTTCCACAGGACGTAACTATCTGAATACAGCTCCTCACATGGTACTGTTCCCTGGTATTCTGATCTTCCTTACAGTTCTGGCATTCAACCTGCTGGGCGACGGTCTCAGAGATACCCTGGATCCAAAGATGAACTAGGAGGAAGAAACCATGGCAGAAAAATTATTAGAAGTAAAGAACCTCCGTACGGAGTTTAAAAGAGATAAAACATGGGTGACAGCAGTTAATAATGTAAGTTTCTCCATTCAGCCAGGTGAGATTCTTGGTCTGGTAGGAGAGTCCGGATGCGGTAAATCCGTAACCTCCCTTTCCATTATGAAACTTCTGGCACGTAACAGTAAGATTTCCAACGGTGAGATCCTGCTTAACGGCAAGGATCTTCTCAAAGAAGATAAAAAAGGCATGAGAAAGATCAGAGGACGTGAAGTTGCCATGATCTTCCAGGAGCCGATGAACTCTCTGAACCCATGTATGAGAATTGAGAAACAGCTGACAGAAGCAATCCTGCTCCATAACAATTTCTCAAAAGAAGAAGCGCACAACAGAGCATTCGAAGTACTGAAATCAGTAGGTATCCCTGAACCGGATATGACATTAAAGAGTTATCCGCACCAGCTTTCAGGCGGTATGTGCCAGCGTGTTATGATTGCTATGGCAATGTCCTGTGAGCCGGAGCTTCTCATCGCAGATGAGCCGACTACAGCCCTTGACGTTACCATTCAGGCACAGATCCTGGAGCTGATGGAGGACATCAGGGCAAAGAAGAATACAGGCATTCTGATGATCACACATGACCTTGGTGTTGTTGCTGAAATGTGCTCCAGAGTTGTTGTTATGTATGCCGGCCGAATCGTAGAAGAAGCGCCTGTGCAGGAACTTTTTGCAGATCCGAAACATCCATATACACAGGGTCTGATCGGTTCTGTACCGAAACTTGGAAGTGGTGTGGAATCTCTTCCGTCCATTCCGGGAAGCGTACCGGATCTGTCCGTAATGCCGAAAGGATGTAAGTTTGCACCGAGATGTAAATATGCAATGGATATCTGTCATCAGCAGGAACCGGAGCTTGCAGATATCAACGAAGCAGGTACCAGAAAATGCAGATGTCATCTGCTCAACAAAACTGGAAAGGAGGCGTAACCTGTGAGCGAGCCGTTATTATCAGTAAAGAATATGAAGAAAACATTCCAGGCAAACGGAGGAATGTTCAGCAAGAAGAAATTTGTCCATGCTGTAAATGATGTATCATTCGATATCTATCCGGGTGAAACTTTCTCTCTGGTAGGTGAGTCCGGATGCGGGAAATCTACGACAGGTAAACTGATCGATCATCTGATCACACCGGATTCCGGTGAGATCTGGTTTGAAGGAAAAGAAATCTCCAGACTTTCCGAGAAAGAAATGCGTCCGCTGCGTTCTGATATTCAGATGGTTTTCCAGGATCCGTACGGTTCCCTGAATCCGAGAATGAAAGTTCAGGATCTCATCGGTGAGCCACTTCTGATCCACACAAACATGAGCGCAGGAGAGCGTCTTAAGAAAGTACATGAACTTCTCGGCACTGTAGGATTAAGTCCGTCTCATGGAGAGCGTTATCCACATGAATTCTCCGGTGGTCAGCGTCAGCGTATCGGAATTGCCAGAGCACTGACTGTACAGCCAAAGCTTATCATCGCAGATGAGCCGGTATCTGCCCTTGATGTTTCTATCCAGGCGCAGGTATTAAATCTTCTGCAGCAGTTACAGAAAGACTTTAATCTTACCTATCTGTTCATTTCCCATGACCTGAGTGTCGTTGAGATGATTTCAGACAGAATCGGTGTTATGTATCTGGGTACGATCGTAGAGACAGCTCCGAAGAAAGAACTGTATGCAAACCCGAGACATCCATATACAAGAGCACTTCTTTCCGCAGTTCCGATCCCGGATCCGGAAGTGAAGAAAGAGCGTATTACATTAAAAGGTGATCTTCCAAGTCCGAGTAATCCGCCAAGCGGATGTCTGTTCCATACACGCTGCCCACATTGTACAGAAAAATGTAAGACACAGGTGCCGACACCTGTTGAAATTGCACCGGGTCATATTGTAAAATGTCATTATCCGGAACTTACAGAATAGGAATTCCGAAATAACAATATTACACCTGAAGATGAACAGTGAAGAAAACAGGATTCACTGAGAGATACAGGTCATCATGAATGGATGAGGAAAGAGGGGCTATGTTTACTGAGGAAAGACAAAGCGCAATAGAGAAATGTCTTCGTGAAAACGGAAAAGTCAAGGTTAAGGAATTGAGTGAAATGTTTCAGGTCACAGAAGACTGTATCCGAAAAGATCTTAAGATTCTTGAAAACGCCGGTAAGTTAAAGAGAACCTACGGCGGCGCAATCCTTTCACAGGATTATCCGCTGAAGAGAGACGTAGTAGACAGACGCCAGTTTAACCTTGACAAAAAGAGAACAATTGCAGCCAAAGCATTTAAACTGATCAAGAATAACGAAACGATTTTCCTTGATATTTCTACCACAAATATTGAACTGGCAAAGCTTCTTGCCACGTCAAATATGCGTGTGGTAGTGGTGAGCAATATGATAGATATCCTGCAGATCCTTGCCACAAATCCGTCTATTACTGCAATCGGTACAGGGGGAACAATGTACCAGACAGTAAACGGATTTATGGGAGCTGCAACGATAGAAGTGATCAAACAGTATAGCTTTGACCGTGCATTTATAGGAAGCTGCGGTGTGGATATGACTGATTGTGCAATTACTACATTGGGGGTAGAGGACGGATTGACAAAGAAAGCAGCCGTGCACAGCAGCAGACATAAATATGTTGTTATGGAAAGGGATAAATTCTATTTCAATGATTCCTATAAATATGCATACTTCGATGATATCAGCGGAATTGTTACGGATGAATTTCCAGATGATACGATCGTGAGTACACTGGAGAGAGCCGGGGTGAAATTGTTCTGATGCAGGTAAGTCTTCGGGGGACTTATCTGATCTGGTTAAATCAGTCAGCAGAAAGGATGATCTGTCTGGCTTAAATGAAAAAAGATGGAGGCAAGTACGTGAAAGAATATATTTTGGAAGCCTGTGTAGATTCTGTAGAATCTGCTATGGCAGCGGTTGAAGGAGGCGCAGACAGACTGGAACTTTGCGGTAACCTGATCATCGGCGGAACCACTCCGGGACCGTGGCTTTTTGATGAAATAAGAAAGCGTTCGGATATTTCTGCTATACAGATGCAGAATTTTCCATGATAAAGCATGCAGTGGAAGATTTCAGGAAAATGGGTGCCGAAGGTGTTGTATTTGGGGTGCTGAAGCCGGATGGCACATTAAACATGGAACAGATGAAAGAGCTGATGGAGGCGGCAGGGGATATGTCGGTGACTCTTCACAGAGCTTTTGATGTATGTGTGGATCCAATAGAAACAATGGAACAGGCAATCTCACTGGGAATCAATACGATCCTTACTTCAGGTCAGCGTAATGTATGTCTGCAGGGGGCAGATCTGCTGAAGGAACTGGTAGAGAAGAGTCAGGGACGTATCACGATTCAGGCAGGAAGCGGCGTGGGAGCAGAAGTGATCCGCCAGCTTTATCCGCTTACAGGAGTCAGGGCTTATCATATGACCGGAAAGAGAGTCATTGACAGTGAGATGCAGTTTCGCAAGGATGGAGTCAATATGGGACTTCCGATGCTGAGTGAATATGAGATATGGCGTACGGATGTAGATAATATCCGTGCCGCAAAGAAAGTTCTGGAGGAATTATAATGGCAGAACCGAGAGTTTTTTTAAAAGAGAACAGGGGCCGAATTGAAGAGAACTACCTCGAGCAGGCAAAAAACCTGCCCCGGGTTTTTGCGCCTGTAGACGAAAAATTACAGAAATGTACAGAGGAAGTGGCACTTGCATGTAAATATTTATATGCGTTTATGCCGTACAGTGACATTGGCAATTATCCGTTTGAAGTATTTCTGGACTATGCGGAGAATGGTGTGAGGCTCTGGAAAGAGAATCCGCAGGTTGCAGACCTTCCTGAAGAAATCTTCCTGAATTATGTGCTGTTTCACAGAGTAAATGAGGAGGAGATCGCACAGTGCAGAACTTATTTCCGCGCAGAGATCGGAAGCAGAATACAGGGAATGAACTTCAGAGAAGCAGCGTTGGAAGTGAATTACTGGTGTGCCGAAGAAGCTACTTATCATTGTACAGATGACCGTACTTTATCTGCGATTTCTGTATACCGCAGAGGAAATGGCAGATGTGGTGAAGAGTCTGTATTCACTGTAAATGCACTGCGAAGCGTAGGCGTACCTGCCCGTCAGGTATATGCGCCGAAGTGGTCTCACTGCGATGACAATCACGCCTGGGTAGAGATCTGGTGTGACGGCAAATGGTACTTCCTCGGAGCCTGTGAGCCCGAAGAAATCCTGAATAAAGGATGGTTTACAAACGCTTCTTCCAGAGCAATGATGATCCATTCACGTGTGTTTGACGCCAAAATCCCGGAAGGTGAGGTGATCGGCACAGATGGTATGGTGACCATGCTGAATGAATTGAAGAGGTATGCAGTAACCAAAGAAATTACAGTAACAGTAAAGGATGCGCAGGGGTTACCCTCAGAGGGAGCTGAGGTTTCCTTTGAGGTGCTGAACTATTCAGAGTATGCACCGATCGCAGAGAAGAAAACAGACAGTAAGGGAACCGCCAGACTGACAACAGGACTTGGGAGTCTGCATATTTCCGCAAGAATGTGTTCTGACGGCGAGTGGTTCTATGCGGAAACAGTTATGAACACTGAGAAAGAAGATAACTGTGAACTTTGTCTGGTATCGCAGGATAAAAGAAATGACGGCGAATCAGAAAAGTGGACAGCAGCAGATATATTTGCTCCTCATGATGCACCTGTAAACACAGACATGCCGACTTTAGAACAGAAGGCGAAGGGAAATAAGCGTCTGACAGCAGCCAATGCACACAGAGAGCAGAAAGTAAGAAACTGGTCAAATCCGGAATGTGAACGTTTCCTGGAAAAAAAGGTAAACAGGATAGAAGAAGCCATTGCTGCCTCATACAGAGAAGATCTCCTGAGGGTTCTCACAGAGAAAGACAGAACTGACTGTATCAGTGACGTTCTGGAGGAACACCTGGAGCTGGCAATCCCATATCATGTTATGATGAAAAAGGATACCTTTGTATCTTATGTGTTAAATCCAAGAGTAGATGATGAAGTTCTTCAGAAATACAGAAGAGAGATTAAGAAGCATTTTTCCAGAACTGAGAAACAGGAGCTGAGAGATGATCCTTCCAGAATCTGGA
>ENA-UOJV01003438-UOJV01003438.1-human-gut-metagenome-genome-assembly--contig:-C82-NODE-3438-length-10391-cov-4.723878_pt1 | contig 10391 bp, 11 predicted proteins | sample MGYA00242356_ERZ723903 | MGnify/ENA metagenome assembly ERZ723903 | reverse complement strand
AAACGGATGACAGCCACCTTCGGCGGGCTGACGGAGCAGCGGCTGGAGCTCGCCCCTGGCCTCAATCTGATCCAGGCTCCCAATGAGAGCGGGAAATCCACCTGGGCGGGCTTTTTGAAGGCTATGCTCTATGGGATCGACACCCGGGACCGGGACAAGAAGGGACATCTGGCGGACAAAAACCGCTATCAGCCCTGGTCCGGGGCCCCTATGGAGGGGGAACTGCTGCTGGAGTGGCAGGGCCGGGACATCACCATCCGCCGGGGCCCCCGGGGGAGCGTCCCCTTCGGGACCTTTTCCGCCGTCTATACCGGCACAGAGGAGCCCGTCCCCGGCCTGACGGCGGATACCTGCGGCGAGCTGCTGCTGGGGGTGGGCCGGGAGGTCTTTGAGCGCTCCGCGTTTGTGGGACAGGGCGGCTCCCTGACCGTCACCGCCGCCCCGGAGCTGGAGCGGCGCATCGCCGCCCTGGTGTCCTCCGGACAGGAGGACGTATCCTTTTCCCAGGCGGAGGGGCGGCTGAAGGAGTGGCTCAACCGCCGGCGGGTGAACCGGAGCGTGGGCCGTATCCCCCAGCTGGAGGAGGCGCTGGCACAGGCCTCCGCCGTCCGCGGAGAAGCGGAGCAGGCCAACGATGAGGTGAACCTCCTGTCGGCGGAGCAGGCTGGTCTGGCCCGCCGGAAGGAACAGCTGGAGGCGGAGCTGGAGACCCATAAGGCGCTGGCCCGCCGGGAGCTGAACCGGAAGCTCCGTCAGGTCCAGGCCGAGCTGGCCCAGGCGGAGGTGGAGCAGGAGGGGCTGCGTCAGGAGCAGGCCCGGTTTCTTTCACTGCCGGACCGTGAGGAGCTGAAGAGGGCCCAGGGGGACCTGGCCTTACTCAAGGCCCTGGAGCCGGAGATCAAGCTGGGGGAGGAGTCCCTCGCCCAGGCGGAGGCGGAACTGGAACAGGCCCGGGCCCAAGCGGTAGACCCACAGTTCCCCGGGATGACCGGCGACGAGGCGGTGCAGAAGGCGGAGCGGGACGCGGCGGAGCATCAGCGGTGGACTGAGAAGGGCCGGCGGTGCAGAAAGCGGGTCCCCATGCTCCAGCTGGCAGGCGCGGCGGCAGCCGTCCTGATCGCGGCGGGCGGCATGATAGCCGGCGGCGGGCCGTTCCCCTGGATCTGGCTGGCCCTGGCGGCCTATGGCGCACTGGCGGCAGCCTCCCTCATTTCCCTGTCCGCGGGGAAGAAGGCGGACGCCGCCGGACGCCGGGTGCTGGAGCGCTATGGCGTCCAGGGGACGGATGAGGTCATTGCCCTGGCCCGGGCCTATCGGGAGCGGACAGCGGCCGCCGACCGGGCGGCCCAGCAGGTGCGGCTGGTCCGTTCCGGCCTGTCTGAGCGGCAGGCCCGGCGGGAGAACACCCGGACCGACCTTTTTCAGTTCGTCCACTCCTTCGCCCCGGAGGTGAAGGATCTGTTCGGCTGCTCCGCCGCCCTGTCCCTTGCCCTGAATCTGGAGGAGCGGGAGGCGGTGGCCGCAGCCCGTCTGGATGGCGCACGGCGGCTGTATGAGGCTCTGAAGGCCCAGGGGGGCCGGGAAGAGCCGGAGGACCCAGCTCTGGAGCGACCCGCCCGCACCCTGGAGGAGACAGCCGCCCAGCTGGGGACCGCTCAGGCGGAGCTGGAGCGGGCGGAGCGCCAGCTGAACATGGCGCTGGGCCGACAGAAGGCGGTGGGGGACCCCGCCGCCCTGGCCGCGGAGGAGGAGAGCCTGTCCCGGGAGCTGGAGCGGCGCGAGGGGGAGTATCAGGCCATCTCCGCCGCCCTGGAGGGGCTGAAGGCGGCCAACGCCCAGCTTCAGGAGCGCTTCTCCCCGGAGCTGAACCGGTGGGCGGCGGACTATCTGAGCCGCCTCACCGGCGGGCGGTACCGGGAGCTGTCCCTGGACCGGGAGCTGGCCGCCTCTGCCACGGAAGGAAGCGGGGTGCTGCCCCGGCGCGCCCTGTTCCTGTCCAAGGGGACGGTGGATCAGATCTATCTGGCGGTGCGCCTGGCGGTGTACGACCTGTGCCTGAAGGAGCGGCGGGCCCCGCGGGTGCGGGACGACGCCCTGGCCGCCTTTGCTGATGGGCGGATGGCCCTGGCCCTGGACCTGCTGGCCCAGCTGGCGGAGGACCGGCAGATCCTGCTGTTCACCTGCCAGAGCCGGGAGGCCGCCTGCCTGTCCGGCCGCCCTGAGGTCACGATCCAGAGCCTGCCAGCCCGGGCATGAGTGTATCTACCTGAATCAACTGTCATTTGAAAGACAGAGGTGTCATTCCCGAGGTACACGCCCCCGGAAATGACGGGATCCAATTTTATTCCGTCGCCTTCAGGCGACGGAACTCCTTGCAGGAGGGCTTTTTTGACAAGCTGAAGGCCCCGGAACATTTTCATGTTCCGGGGCCTGGATTTTTATAGGGGACCGATGGTATCAAAGGGCAGGAGGGAGAACACCGCCTTGCCCAGAATATAGTCCTCGTCGATGGAGCCGATACGGATGTCCCGGCTGTCATCGGAGTTGTTGCGGTTGTCGCCCATGACAAAGATCTCCCCCTCCGGGACCTCAAAGTGGGTCTGGGCCCGGTTTGGATCGGCGGTGATGTCATCCATGGGTTCCCGGATATAGGGCTCATCCAGCAGAACGCCGTCCACATAGACGCTGTTGCTCTCATAGTCGATGTCCACCGTCTGGCCGCCGGTGGCGATGACGCGCTTGACGATGGCCACGCCGCCCAGGTGCTCTACCGTGGTCTTGTTGAGCACCACGATGTCTCCCTGCTTCGGCTCATAACCCAGAGACCAGACCAGCAGGAGCTGCTGATCCTGGAGGGTGTTGGTCATGGACTCCCCCTGTACCCGGGTCAGACGCCCGATAAAGGTGAATACCAGTACCAGGCTCACCAGGGCGGTGGTCAGGGCGTTGAGCCAGTAAAACAGATCCTCCGAGGGCTTCTTTTCCTTCTTCTCCGGCTCGGCGCCGTCCGCCGGGGCAGCCCCCTCTTCCGGGAGTTCGGTCCGGGGCTCCTGGGGCTGGGGTTCATGTTCCAATTCTTCGGCCATAGGGCAACCTCCTCTGGGGCGTTTGTCAGCATTATACCCGCTCCGGAGGAAAAATGCAACCATTGGGCGTTATCCCGGCTCCGGGCAGGCCCGGGCATATCCGCCGCCGGACAGCTGGAGGTACAGGTCCCCGCCGGGGGCGGCCCACAGAATACACCCTGCGTGTTCCCGGCGGGCGGCGTACAGACCAGTCCGGCTGTCAGCCCCCTCCTGGAAGAGGACGCCCAGCTGGACACTGTCCGGGGGCAGCTGGGCCAGCACCTCGCCGGTGAGGGCATAGGAGCCGTCCGGCGTTCGAATATCCGCACTTCCGGGCGCGTCCTCCTCCGCCCCGCTGCCGGAGCCTCCGCTTTCGGAGAGCCCGCTGCTCCCGCTGGCCGACAGAACGGGCAGGCGGAGCAGAAACACAGCGGCCAGACAGGCGGCCAGCAGCCCGGCAGACCGCCAAACAGTCGGACCGGCCAGCTTACAATGTCCCACAGCACTCCCTCCTTGAATCGGTACGGCTCCGGCGGTCCGCGCCGGAGGCTCTCTTTTTTATCAGACGCATCAGAGGGAGAAAAGGTTCCGCTGTGGTGAGAAAATTTTCCCTTTGAAAACAGCGCGCGGAGGCACGGCGGTCAGCCGCGCCTCCGCTTGGAGCATTTTATGTCATTTATCGGCGCGCTGGGTGTCCCGGACAAAGTATTCCGAGTTGTCTGCCCCCTCGGTCTTCCAGTCAAAGCGGCCCATAGACTTGATGAGCTTGGACAGCTTGGAGAAGCCGTAGTTCCGGGGGTCGAAGTCGGGCTGCTTCTTCATCAGCAGGTTGCTCAGCTTGCCCATGTGGGCAAAGCCGTCCTCGCCGCATACGTCCTCCACCGACTCGGCGATGAGCTCCGCCACATCGTCCGGGATCCCGGCGTTCTTCCGGCTCTCCTTTTTGGAGGGCTTCTGAGGCTGGGCTGCGGGGCGGGGCGCGTCGTCCTCCGCCTGCTGGGCGGCCGCCTTTCGGGCGGCGGCCCGGATGACCTCGATATAGACGAACTTGTCGCAGGCCACGATAAAGGGTTTGGGGGTCTTGCGCTCCCCCATGCCGTAGACCTTCATCCCGGCCTCCCGCAGGCGGATGGCCAGGCGGGTGAAGTCGCTGTCGCTGGACACCAGGACAAAGCCGTCGCAGTTGCCGGAGTACAGGATGTCCATGGCGTCGATGATCATGGCGGAGTCGGTGGAGTTTTTCCCGGTGGTATAGCCGTACTGCTGGATGGGGGTGAGGGCGCACTCCAGCAGAATGGACTTCCAGGTGGACATATTGGGGCTGGTCCAGTCGCCGTAAATGCGCTTGATGGTGGGGGTGCCGTACACCGCCACCTCAGCCATCACATCCTTCATGGCGGTTCGGGAGGCGTTGTCCGCGTCGATGAGGACGGCCAGGCGCAGGTCCAGTTCGTTCTCAGCCACGGGGACCCCCCCTGCCCCGGAGAAGGGCCTCCACCTGGGCCAGCTGCTCCAGGGTGTTCACCCCCAGCATCTCGTCCGGGGAGCAGGTGTCGCACAGGCCCACCCGGCCGCCGTCGGCCTTGATGAAGGCGGGCACGTCAGTGAGGTAGAGCTCCCCCTGGGCGTTGTCATCCCGCAGCCGGCCCAGGGCAGCCAGCAGCGCGGGGGCGTGGAACAGGTAGGTGCCGGTGTTGACCTCCCGGACAGCCTTCTGCTCCGGGGTGCAGTCCTTGTCCTCTACAATGGCTTGGAAGGTGCCGTCCGCCTCCCGGAGGATGCGGCCGTAGTTGCCCCCGTCCTCCAGCACAGAGGAGAGGAGGGTGCAGGCGTTGCCGTCCCGGAGGTGGGTCTCCGTCAGGGCACGGAAGGTTTCCCCCTTCATCAGGGGAGCGTCGCCGCAGCAGACCAGCACATGGCCGTCAAAGCCCTCCAGTAGATGGGCGGCACACTGCACCGCGTGGCCGGTTCCGTGCTGCTCAGCCTGGACGGCGTGGGGGTATTGGGGATAGGCGGCCAGGACGGCTTCCTTCTTCCAGCCCACCACCAGGATCACGTCCTCCGGAGACAGAAAATCCAGCCCGGACAGGACGTAGTGGAGCAGGGGCTTCCCGTCGGCCAGCCGCATCACCTTGGGCAGATCCACGCCCTCTGTCTGGAGCCGGGTGCCCTTTCCGGCGGCCAGCACCAGCGCCTTGACCTTGTGATCCATGTTCAGTCTCCTTCGTGTTGGATTTCAGTCCGGTCCCACAGCTGGGGCAGCAGGCGGTAGAAGTCCCCCTGCTCCCGCCACATGGCCAGAAGGGTCCCCCGGGCCACGGACACCTCAGCGGCCTCCCCGGTGAACTCGTTGCTCACTCCCAGGGGGAAGTCGGCGCTGAGGGTGTGGCCGGTCAGCTCAAACTTCAGGTTCCGCAGGGTGACCCCCTCCGCCTGCCCGCTGAGACAGAAGGCGGACCAGAATCCGGTCAGCCCGGCGGGAAAGGTCATGGTCTCGTTCCGGAGGGCGGTGGCTACGGTGCCCTCCCCCGCCAGAACGCCCCGAGCCCCTTGGGTGGTGAGCCAGGCCAGTGCCTGAAGGTTGGCCAGGGTATGCTCCAGCCGGCCGCCCACGCCGCCCAGCAGGACGAACCGGCGGTATCCCCGGTCCAGACCCTCCCGCAGGGCGTAGACCATATCGGTGTCATCCTTGGCAACCGGGAGCTGCACCACGTTGGGGTGGTTGGGCCGACGACCCAGAGAGTCAAAGTCGCCCACCACCAGATTGGGCGGCACGCCATAGGCCTCCAGCGCCTCATAGCCCTTGTCGGCGGCGATGAGAAAATCCTGCGCCCCCGGGTGAGGGCACAGAGACCAGGACAGGGGCATAGCCCCTACAACATAACAGATGGATGGATTCAAGCTGGGTTCCCCCTTTGTTTCGACCCCGGCCTGTTCGGATGGCCGGACCAGCTGCGGAGATGCCGATTGACAGTTCGATATATTTGTTTCTATTATAACGCCGGCAGCGGATTTGGGCAACGGAATTTTGCTCCCAGGGCCGGATTTTTGCTGCTGTCCGGCCGGAGCCGGCCCCCGCAGCACGAAACTTTCTGTCCACTGCACGAACCAAAAGCGGAGAATGCTGGATCCGGTGAATTAATTTAGGCGCGTGGTACGCTACCACACGCCTAAATTGCACCGAAGGAACGGAAGTAATTCTCTGATATTCTCTGACAAGCACGCTCTCTCAAACATAGGAAGATGCTGTAGACCAGCAGACAGCGGCATCAGTTCCTGCGGCACTGTGCATTTGTATAACTTGGATTTTCTGTATGCTGTATGTCAAAGGCCCAATTCCTGCACCATGCTTTATCAGGCCTTTGGCCTTCCGCTTGGTAGTGGCTCCCGCTCCTCTTCGAGTCTGTTGCCGCTCCTGCCACCGGAATTGGTTTCCGAGCCGTCGTTGGTGGTCACCGATCCGCCGTTGTTGGTATAGCTGCCGCTGCAGTCCAGGGCCGTATTCCCGTTTCCGTTGCAGGTAAGGTCCAGCGTTCCGCCGTTGACTGTGAGGTCCCCGTTGGAGTCCAGACAGTCTCCATCCGACACCACGGTGATGGTCCCTCCGTTCACAGTGATGAAGCTGTCCTCACTGGCGGCGAACGGCTCGTCCCTGCCGCCGAAGCCGGAGCTGTCCGCGCCGCCAGCGGCATTGAAACCGTCGTCATGGGCGGTGACATCAAAGGCCGCGCCCTCCACCGTGACGGACAGGCCCTCGACGCCCTCATAGCAGTAGGGGATGGAAAATTCTCCAGCCCGGATGGTCACCGCATCATCGGAGTGGATGGCGTCATCCCCGCTTGAGAGGGTGAATGTCCCGCCGGTGACGGCCAGCGCGCCCCCGCTGTGGAGACAGTCGTCGACGCTGTCCACGGTGAATGTGCCGCCGTTGATGGTCAGCTCGTCCTTGGATACCACGCCGTGGCCCGCTTGCGCGTCAATGGTCAGACTGCCGGAACCGTTGAGGGTCAGGTCGGTCTTGGAGAACACCACGGAATCGATGTTGTTCTTGTCGATGGCGGTATAGCTGCCGCCGTTGGTCAGGGTGTTTTCCGTCCCCTCCGCCAGGGTGAGGAACACTTTGTCGGCGCTCTTGGAATAGATGGCGGCGGAATCGGCGCAGGTGAGGCTTGCGCTGGCCAGGACGATCTGCACCTTATCGGTATCCCCGGCGTCCACCACGATCTGACCATCTGTCAAGGCGCCGGACACCAGATAAGTACCCTCGTCCAACAGGGTGATCCGGGAGCCGTCGATGGAGACAGCGTCGGAATCACAAACAGCAGTCTCCCCCTCCAGCTGGATGTGGACGGCGGCGCTCTCATCGTAGCTTCCATCCAGATCCCGGTCGCTGAACAGGGCCGCCGTGTCGATGACGGCCACAGACTCTGCGCCGGTGGATGCCGAGTCTCCTCCGTTGGATCCGGTATCTGTGTTCTGACAGCCGCTGAGCAGCAGCGAAAGGCTCAGCAGCAGTGGAATGGCGATTCTTTTCATGTTGTTCCTCCTGTTCATAGTCCGGCCGCTCCCGTCTCCTGCTGGCACAGGGAGATCTCCAGATTCCCATTGCGCTGGCGCAGGGCGTCGATCAGCGCTTTTTCCTGCCCTCCATCCCGGAGAGTCAGGTCGTAGGTCAGCTTGAAGAGGCTTCCCATGTTGGTGGTCTTGACCTGCTTCAGCTCGGACCGGGCGGCGTACTGCTCCAAAACCGGGTCAAAGACGCCTGTGTAGTCCAGATCCTCCGGGATGGTGATGTGCAGGGTGCGGCAGCGCAGGACATTTTTTCCGCCGCCAAAGCCCAGGACGTGGTAGGCCATGGTGACCCCGCCCAGGATCAGGGTGAAGAGGACCGCATAGCCAAGATAGCCCATGCCTGCCATCAGGCCCGCCCCCATGGCGGCGAAGATGGCCCCGATCTCCCGGGCAGAGCCGGGGGCGGAGCGGAAGCGCACCAGACTGAAGGCCCCCGCCACCGCCACGCCGGCTCCCACATTGCCGTTGACCATCATAATGACCACACATACCACCGCCGGCAGGGTGGCCAGGGTGATGGCAAAGCCCGCGCTGGGCCGGGCGTGCCACAGCATCAGTACGCACAGGACCAGGCCGATGACCAGCGATGCCCCCACACACAGCAGGAACTGCTCCGGGGTGATCGTGTTGGTCAGCTGGGTGTCAAAGACACCGCGGAAGATCGTCTCAAGCATACCGTTTTCCTCCTTTCCATTCCCGCTCCAGCAGGAGCTGATAGGCCGTTCCGTATTTGGAGAAGGAGGTCTTGTACAGTCTCATCTCCGTCAGCAGGCGTACCATCCACAACGGGATGGCCCCCGGGGCCTTCAGCTCCATCAGTACCTGATCCGGCCCCAGCAGGGCCGTGCCCCATGGGTCGGAGTCCAGGGTCAACTCCTCTGTCCGAAAGCGGATGGCGTCATCAAAGGTGATGCGCAGGCCGCTTTCCGGGGCAAGCCAGGAATCCCGCTCATAGGCGAGAAAGACCCGGGACTCCAGATCCGGATAAAAGTCCACGGTATAGCGGATCTCCCCGCCAATCTGGGTCTCCGGCCAGGGACAGGCGCCAGTGAGGCAATCCAGGGCCCGGTCATAGGGCAGGGTGAGACGCCGCTTATAGACGATGGAGCGGTATTTCTTTTTCAGCTCCATAAAAACAGGGCTGTCTCTCTCCGTCCGGCCATAGCTGCGCAGGCGCAGTTTCTCCTTATAGACCGGTTTCTCCAGACTCCGGCGGATGAGCCGGAAATCTGGAGTGTCCAGATAGAGGTTTCGGATGGAGCTGTGGCTGTATACATCGGGACGCAGATCCTCCCCGGCGGTGGCGAGCAGCCGGGCCTGCTGGTCCCTGGTCAGCAGATATTTGAACTCATACCGCTGAAAGACGGTCTCATTTTTCACTGCGAGATCCTCCTTGTGTTGGAATGGTAAAGTCAGTGTAAAATCCAAACCATAACTGAACTTAAAAATCCCAAAACTTTTTGCTGACAGCGGCCCGGGACCGTGCTATCTTTTAATTGTATTTAAGGTAGATGCGGCAGAATGCCATCAGAACAAAAGGAGGGATGCGGTGTGCGCATTTTACTGGCGGAGGATGAGCGGTCCCTTTCCCGGGCGGTGACCGCCCTGCTGGAGCGGAACCACTACGCGGTGGACGCGGTATACGACGGCGCGGAGGCGCTGGACTATCTGGAGGGCGGGAACTACGACGCCCTGATTTTGGACATCATGATGCCTAAAATGGATGGGATGGAGGTGCTGCGCCGCCTGCGTCAGGAAGGAAACTCCATCCCGGTGCTGATGCTCACCGCCAAAGGTGAGGTGGAGGACAAGGTGCTGGGCCTGGACTCCGGGGCCAACGACTACCTCACCAAGCCCTTCGCCACGGCGGAGCTGCTGGCCCGGCTGCGGGCCATGACCCGGCAGAGCGTCCAGCTCAGCAGCCGCCTGACCTTTGGGGGCCTCTGCCTGGATCAGACCACCTTTGAGCTGTCCACCCCATCCGGCAGCTTCCGGCTGGCCAACAAGGAATATCAGATGATGGAGCTGTTTCTGCGCAATCCCCGGCAGATCATCCCCACAGAGCGGTTTCTGGAGCGGATCTGGGGCTATGACAGCGAGGTGGAGGTGTCTGTGGTGTGGGTCTATATCTCCTACCTCCGCAAGAAGCTGGCCGCCCTGCAGGCGGATGTGGAGATCCGGGCCAGCCGCAACCTCGGATACTCGCTGGAGGTGCGGACATGATCCAGAAGCTGCGGGTGAAATTCATCACCGCCTCCATGCTGTCTCTGGCCCTGGTGCTGCTGGTGATCCTGGGCGGGGTCAACGCCATGAGCTATCAAAAAGTGGTCCGGGATGCGGACCGCATCCTGGCGCTGCTCAGCGAAAACCGGGGCGTATTCCCTCTCATGAAACCCCGGTACGACGGGGGGTGAAAGCCTGGGCAATTCCGGTCTTGGGCCATGGGATCTCTCCGGAGACCCCATTTGAATCCCGCTTTTTTTCTGTCCTTTTGAATGAAAAAGGGCAGGTCCTCCAGAGCGACACGGGGCAGATCGCCGCCGTGGATGATCAGAGCGCCGGCGAGATGGCGCAGGCGGTATGGTCCAGCGGAAGCGCCAGCGGATTCCAGGGGGACTACCGCTATATCCGCGCGGCATAAGCGGAAGGTACCCGCTTCATCTTCGTGGACTGCGGGCGAAGCCTCTCCAATTTCCGGGCGACCTTGATTGCCAGCGTCCTGGTGGCGCGGGCGGGGCTGCTGGCTGGCGTGGT
>ENA-UOJV01003396-UOJV01003396.1-human-gut-metagenome-genome-assembly--contig:-C82-NODE-3396-length-10572-cov-6.981934_pt1 | contig 10572 bp, 23 predicted proteins | sample MGYA00242356_ERZ723903 | MGnify/ENA metagenome assembly ERZ723903 | reverse complement strand
TTTTTTTGCTGTTGCCATAGTTAATCCTCCATTTTGGGTATAAAAAATACACCTATACAGGTGAAGGAGGCTGTGGTATAATATTCTTGATTAGGGATAATTATACCACCACCTCATGGTCTGTATAGTTTTCTGGGAATTGCTCCGGTTGCCGCCGGGGCTTTTTCTATTTATTACTAACAAAAATATTTGATTTCTCCGAAGCGTTCGTTCCATTCGGAAATAATGTCGGAACTATTGGCTTCTATCATTCGTATCAGCTTTTTCAGAATATTTTCAGGGATTTTTGAGTTATTGTTACAGCATATCACTTTTCCGGTGCTGGTAATCCAGAGTTTCGTTGCATTCGCATAGGCGCGTCCCTCTGATATGTGGACGTGTACAGGTTCCAGCGGATCGCCTTCATTGGACCAGAAGTAAATGCTGTATGGACCAATTTTAAGAAGTTGCGGCATTCAAAACGCCCCCTTCCTGAGAAAATTCGAGGATAAGATGGGCATTATTTCGCAGGAGCTGCTTAAAATACGCCATTTCTGTTTCAGAATAGCCGGAAATAGTTTCCCACCGGTATTCCGGAAGCCAACAGGTAGCGCTGTGGAAGCCTCCCGTTTCATCGGGGGTTTCGATGTACACTTTTACGCTGCCATCTGGTTTCATTTCGGAATGGGTAATTTCAGTATCGTTTGATAAGGTCATAAATGGATACATCATAAAATATCACATCCTTTCTTTTAAAGAATCAGATCCGCGATGCAGATCGCAAGATCCGGGAAAATACCGACAGAAACTGGTTGGCTGAAAGCGAAGATGGTCGGCGCATCTCCGGATTCGAGGTGGTAAACGATGGTGCGCTGGCGGAGCGGATCAACAATCCAGTATTCCCGCACACCGGCAGCCATATAGAGGTTTAATTTGATGATGTAGTCCATCCGGCTGCTGGAAGGGGAAACCACCTCAATCACAAGATCCGGTGCGCCGCTGCACCATCTGTCTGTGAGCTTGTTTTTGTCGCAGATCACGGATATATCTGGCTCGACGTAAGTTTTATCGTCTGCGTTCAAATTGACGGCAAACGGGGCAGGATAGACCTCGCAGGAGCCGCTTTTGGATTTGATGTGGGATCCGATCGTCTGGGTAAGCTCGGAAACAAGTTTCTGGTGGATTCGGCTGGGTGGAGCCGTGTTGTAAAGCTGACCGTCGATCAGCTCCGCACGTTCGCCGTCCGGCAGGTTCCAGTAGTCTTCGGATGTATAGGTGTGCTGTTTGGGTAAGGGCATGGGGAACCTCCTTTCGAGAGATGGGGCTTGATACTGGGGTATTTATAACGTAAAAGCCCCCGTAATACTACGGAGGCTTCGCGGTAATAGCTTGAATGTAATATTGATGCCTTATGGCACAGTAAAGCTATTATAAAAGATGGAAGCCCCGCAGTCAATAAGGTTCGTTAAGCAGCTTTAGAATCATAGTCAATTACAGTTACAGTAATTTCGCTGGAAATCATCTGGATGCTGTCCAGAATCATTTCAATCTTCTGGGCAACAGCAGTTGAAAAATATTCTTCGCCGCACTGATGGCATTTTTCGCAGGGGACATTGCGGATCACAACCACATAGTTCCCCATTTTTTCAACGTAGTCAGTAAAAGTTTTTTCTAAGTTTCCTTCGCAAAAAGTACACATAATCAACGCCACTTTCTTGTTTTTTAAATGGAGCGTAGTTGATGTTTACAGTGGTTTAAATACTGTATCCATTTTGGAATACAATCTATGCATTGCTGAAGTGAAGGGTGGTATAGGTGTTTGACAGTTATATCATCAATCAAATATTGCATATATGTATTTTGAGGAGCTGTCCTTGTTTGGATTTCATACATGCAATCTTTAGCGGCGAATGCTTGTGCTTGATCTAATTCTGCGAAAATCTTGGTGGCTTTTGAATTCCCCTTTTTAATAACAGCATATGTTGGAAGGGGGGGGGTATACAAACAAATTTTTCCTATATAACATAAACTGACATAATCTACGTTAAAAGTACCGTCTCCTAATCTAGTTAGTTTTATTTCTTCTGGTTTGTATTTTGCAGCAATAAGTTTTTCGTAAAGAACAGTAAAAAATTTTTTCTCATCATCGCTTAAAATTTCATATCCTTCACGAGGTGGAAAGTTACTGGAAACAATTTTCATTTTGAGAAAATAAGCAGAAGATGGAGGGTAACGTTTTTGCATATTCTCAGTAGGGAGGCTATTTGCCGGACTGATTTTTGCTGATGGAACAGTTGTTTTGGGTGTGTAGATTTTTGAGGGGCCTCTTTTTTGCGATATATAAATAAAAAAATGCTGTGGCAAAAAGAGTAAATATAATCGTAAAAGTTTTAATTACAAAATTATATGAAGGGAAATTTAGCCCAAATCCTATGCCCAATAAGGCTAAAATAATACAAAAAATAAATATATGATTGTTGTTATGATTTTGAGTTTTCATAAGTATTTATTTCCTTTAAAATTTTCCTCTTAATTCAATAACTTTTCCAATAATTCGGACAGGCTTTTGCTGTATTTCTATGTTGGAAAAAAACATAGGCTCATAAGTGGTATTAAATGATACCAAGCTAATCCCTTCGGGATATTTTACGAGCTTTTTACAGGTTGCCTCGTCCCCATTTACCATCGCAATGACAATATCACCGCTTTCCGCGTCGTCTTGTTGTCGGACAATAACTATATCTCCTTCAATCATGCGGGGCTCCATACTGTTGCCATGAATCTGCAAGCCGAAAAATTCACCAGTTGCAGCCATGTCTTCTGGTATCTCTTCCGTATCAATAATATCTTCAATCGCATTGATCGGGATTCCCGCAGCAACACGCCCGAGGACATTGATAACGACACCTTTTCGGGAGGGTTTGCCGGAATCATCCCATCCCATAAGATAGGAAGGAGAGACGTGAACGAGATGGGCAGCAGCTTCAATTTTGTCAGAAGGAATATTTGTAACTATGTTATTTTCGTATTTATATAAGGTTTGCTTTGAAACATTAAGTTTGTCTGCAAAATCTATTTGGCTATAACCAAATTGTTCTCTTAAAATTTTTATCCGCTCGCCGACTGTCATAAAGCATCTCCTTTCTGATGGTAACTTCATGGTAGCACAAAAATGTTATAAATGCAACAGAAATAGCTTGACAAGTTACAAAAAAGTGATATGATAAAAGTAACTTAAAAAGATACGAAAGGAGATATAAGATTTGATTAGAACAGATCTGTTGAGAGGAATTATCGCTCAGAATGGATATTCTCAGACTGATATTGCTGGGAAGATTGGAATTACTCCAAAAACATTCTATGAAAAAATGAAGATAGGAGTTTTTGGAAGCGATGAGATTCAAATTATGATAGATGAACTTCATATTGAGAATCCAACTGATATTTTTTTTGCCAAGAAGTAACTTTATAAGATACTAATTAGAAAACAAGGCATACCATTACGGATACGCCTTGAAATAGTAGAGGAGGTGAGAGAGATGTTATGGAAACTTTTAATCTGTACAATGGGAGGCCGCGCCTCATCGTATACACGTGCAGTAACTGTGAAAGATGAGGTTTATATTGTGCGAATTGAAAAATACCAATCAAGCAGAGAAGTGATTGACATAATGAAAAGATCTCTGAATAAAGTAGCATCCAGAGATCCTGATTTCAAATCATGAAATTATCCATTTTAGAAAGTCCGGGACAAGCATCACGAAGCTTATCAGCTATGTCGTTAAACAATTTGATATCCTGCGTCAGACTAACTTTTGACACTGGACAATCGGGCATAGACTTGATTTTTTCGAGTTTTTGAGCTTCTTTGCGAAAGTGACCGTATATGAAGATTACGTCGGTATTAGAAAAGTTTATGTTCATGTCGTGAATCCTCCTTTCTGCACACTCGGCTCTGGCGGGAGCCTGTGAGTACATTATAGGACGGAGGTAAGCAGGAAGCAAGGGACAAGGAGGGTAAATGAACGAATTACAAATTTTTAATTCAGAAGAGTTTGGAGAAATCCGAACGGTAACTATTGATAATGAACCGTGGTTCGTTGGCAAGGATGTGGCAGAAGCGCTCGGGTATGCTAAACCGAGAAGTGCGGTATCCAAAAAAGGTTGAAGAGGCAGACAGAGGTGTTGCCGAAATGGAAACGCCTAGTGGGAAGCAAAATATGACCATCATCAACGAATCTGGACTTTACGCTTTAATCTTTGGAAGCAAACTTGAATCTGCGAAACGCTTCAAACACTGGGTAACGTCCGAAGTTCTTCCAGCAATCAGAAAGCATGGAGTGTATGCGGTAGATGAGCTGTTGAATGATCCAGAAATGGCGATCAAAGCATTTACAGCTCTGAAAGAGGAGCGTGAGAAAAACAAGAAGCTCCAAACGGATGTTGACCGCATGAAGCCGAAAGAAATCTTCGCAGATGCAGTATCAGCCAGCCAGACCTCTATTTTAATCGGAGATCTGGCAAAGATTCTGAAACAGAACGGCATAAACACGGGGCAGAACCGGCTGTTTGAAACGCTGCGGAAAGATGGCTATCTGATTAAGCAGAAGGGAAGCAACTGGAATATGCCGACTCAGCGGGCTATGGAAATGGGGCTGTTTGAAATCAAGGAATCCACCCATATAGATGGAAACGGATGCAATGTTACTACGAAGACGACAAAAGTAACTGGAAAAGGACAGCAATATTTTATTAACCGTTACCTGAAAATCGGATGAAAGGAGGCACGGGGTTATGCCAAAAACAAAAGCAATCGGTCTTTATGCAGACCGAAAAGAAGCTGTCCGGCGGGTTATCAACGTCGGGTTGGCTCGTAGCGGGATGACCAATAAAGATCTCGACCGCCGGAACATTATCAATGTAAACACTCTCATAAAAAGAAAGGCAGAGGGCGAAACGATCCGTCTGGGAGAGATCTGGGCGCTGGACAGGGTGCTACATTTTACGGACGACGAATTATTGCAGATGTTCGGGAGAGGAGAAAGTCATGGATGAGCAGAAAAAGATCGATAAGCTCTATGAGCTGCTGGAACAGGCAGAGAAGCGCAAGGACACCGAAGCGGCAGCGGCGCTTAAATGGGCAATCTTTCAGTTGGAGAACAGGAGATAAAAATGAAGATGGACAAGTCAGATAAGATGTTGAGCGCCGGATCAGTGCTGATCACAGTATCCCTCATCATGTGGGAGACGTTTGGGATGATGATCACGCCGACGGTACTAACGGTAGCCGCCGCCGGCTGCTTCGTGGCGGCGGGGCTGTGCGCGGCGGAGGAAGAGCAGATGCGCAGCAGGAAAAGAAAAAGGCGCTGAACCGACCAAAGTACCAGCGCCAAAATAAAACTACACGCCTTTAGTATAAGGCGAGAACAGGAGAAATGCAATGATTAAATCACATATGGGAGAAGTAAAAATCGAAGGGAGAAGGGCGGAAGTTCTGGCGGATCTCACTGTGACCACACAGGCGATTATGGAATCGCTTGTTGAAAATGGGAGCGAAGAGGAAGAAGCAAAAAGCTGGGTTATGAATGCGGTGGATTCAGGGATCTGCCGGGCATCATCCAACTACGAGGAAAGCCCTGTGGAAAAGAAGATCCGGGAGCTGATCGAGGAAATCGTGAAAAGTATGGGAGAGCACAAATGTTGACAGAAGAGCGGGGCGTATGCCCCGCAATTGGGTAGGGAATGGGAGGGAAAATGGAAGGTAAGGATAGAAAAAAAGGAGATCTTCTGAGAACAGTTGTCATATTGATGTTAGGTATTTCTATGCTGTTGACGACGATTAGGGTAAATAAAATCCAACAGGAAAACAAGCTGATTGTGAGTTATTTAATCGAAAATACAAAAATTCAAATCACGAATCATCAGATGAACGAGAAGATTTTGGAGTATCTAAAGATTGTGGTTGCTGATTCGCTTGGGATTGTTCCTGAAGAAGATCATAAATTTCACAAAGTTTTTCTAGTGATTGACTTGTGAGATCAATAAATTCTTCTAGGGACTGGCTGCAATCTTCCGGTACTTCGATAATCTGTGGTTGATTATCAAATTGATTTTGCATTTGCTGCTGAGTTGGTTCTGGAGCACTGCAAAATAGATCAAGCAGCGAAGAGAGAATTGTGAGCAGCAGGCCTATGTATTCCAATGCTTGAGGAATGGAAAGCTGTTTTGGCTTGGATGGCAAAGGGGGTTCGGAGGTGGTTTGCGGATGTATTTCATTTGGAGGACTATCCGGTGCATCATGGGTACTTGGAATCAGAATTCCAGACGGAGTGGTTTGGAACTGATCTATATAAGATGACAATTCGAGCACTGCTGAACAGGCAGATTTATATGCCTGCATAACATCTGAAGAGGGCATGGAGTCAGAGACGTAATTGGATGCAACAAAATTGACCGTGGAAAAAAGATGGTTTTCCTGAAGCTGTTGAACAACGCCTTTGTATTGGGAGAGATATTCTGAGGTAAGAGGTTGGATGATTGACTGATATTGTTCAAGAACAGCCTGATAAGAAGACTGATTTTTTATTACGGGAGAAATGGAATTTAACATATCCTGATGTAGGGAAAGTGTTTTAAAAAATTCATCATAATTAAACATAGTCATACCTCGTGAAAAGGAGAAAAAATGCAGAAGAAAACAGTGGCGACACAAATCAGATTACCAATGGAAATGCACAGATATATCCAACAGGAAGCTGACAGAATGGGAATTCCGCAGAACACTTTGCTTGTAATTCTTTTAGAACAGGGGAAAAAGGTGTGGGAAGCGAAAATCATTATTCATCAGGAAGAACAATGACTCCGTGTTCTTTTTCGTAAGCATCAATCCCGAGTTTGATAAAGTATTCAATTTGGGCATTGATTGAACGGAATTCATTATTGGCGATAATTTTTGTTTTCTCATAAAGAGATTCGTCGAAACGCATTTGTGAAGCAACTTTAGTCATGATAATTCTCCTGCTTTTTTAGTAGCAATATAATACTAAAACAGGTTGAACGAGAAAAATAGTAGCAAAATAGTAGCAAATAATAAAAATATAGGAGGGATCAGATGCTGACAGAAAAAGAAGCGGAGCAGAAGCTCCGGGGACTGGCAGATGAGTTTCAGATCCTGATGAAACAGCGCCAGTATGCCAAGACAAAGTATCGCTATGAAGCCGCGCGGAGCGTCGCCGTAACAATGGAAATGGACGAAAAGATCATTCAGGAGCTGTTCGGACAGCGCGGGGGAAAAGGAGAGGTGCTGGTAAAAGGAGCCTTTCCGGAAGAGCTGGTGCAGAAGGCATTTTATGAAACGTCGGTCAGAAATACATAAAAAGATAGGGCATGCGTTGGCGCGCATGCCCTGAACGTCCGGAGACGTAAATCAAGCTACTGATATGGTATCACTCCGGTCGTAAAAAAGCAAGAAAAAAATGTGGAGAAATCCGCTTAAAAGCTTGGTAAAGGATATTAACGATAGGGGCACGGATGATATGGCGGTAGTAGAGAAACGGGTCAAAGCCGGTAGGACGGTGACAGTGCTGCAGGGGCAGCGCCGGACAGGGCGGAAAGGGCCGAGGGAGAAAAGAAAGAACGGGACGACGCCGGCACAGAAGGAAGGCAACCTCCGGCGGGCGACCCAGATGCTGGGATGGATCATGGCGGAGAACTTTAAGGACGGGGACCTGCTGGTAACGCTGGATTATAAAAAAGAGAACCGGCCGGAGGGATCCGACCGGATGCAGAAGGATTTTAAAAATTTCTACGACCGCTTAAAGCGCCGCTTAAAAAAGCTGGGGCTGCCGCCGCCGAAGTACATCCGTGTGATGGAGGTCGGGAAGAAAGGGGCACGACACCACCATCTGGTCATGCAGGAGACGGATTTAAAACTGCTGCGGGAGTGCTGGCGGGAGGGCGGCATCCATGTGGATCCGCTCTACACGGACGGGAACTACCGCAAGGTCGCGGAATATTTTGTCAAATACGCCAAAAAGACGATGGAGACGGAGGAAAAAGAGACGAAAAAGCTCTGGTATCCGTCGCGGGGCTTAAAAAAGCCGGTGATCGGGAAGCCGAAGCTGATCAAGGGCCGGGAGCTGGGGCAGATCAAAGTGCCAAAGGGTTACTATCTGGACCAGGACAGCGTGCGGCGCGGCGTCAGCAGCTATGACGGGCACGAGACCTTTTGCTATACGCTGGTGATGCTGCCCGGATACAGCCGGAAGCGGAAGAAAGGAGGGAAACGCCGTGGAAAGTAGCCCGAAGGTAAACCTGTACATAGAGACGACGGTGCACGGCCCGCGGCAGCAGGGCGGCAGGTGGATGTATCTGTTGGAGTTTGTTACCCGGCGGGGCGACCCTGTGACCCTCTGGAATATAGGGGACTGGGAGCCGGAGAAGGAAAACGTGCTTGTCCTGCAGGCACTGTCTGCGGCGCTGGACCGCCTGCGGCTGCCGTGTGTGATCGACGCCTATACGGGCAGCAGCCAGATCCGCAGCACCATCGCAAACGGATGGCTGGAAGAGTGGCAGGCGCGGGACTGGAAGACGGCAAAGGGGCAGGAGATCCGGCATAAGCAGCTGTGGCAGGAGATCGCGCCGAAAATGGAGCCGCATTTAGTCTTTATGCGGGCTGACGGGCACTCGTACCGGCTCTGGATGCAGGAAAAACTGAAAAAAATGGTTGAAACACCTCAAGAAACCCGCTGATTTTGACAGCCATGCAAATATATCACGGAATACACCGCGGGGCAGGCCGCCCCGCAAGGAGGGATCAGGATGTTATACGAAAAATTTGGAGAATTTGACTCTGCGGAGGAGATCAACCGTGCCGCCGCCGCGCAGCTGGCGGAAGGGGACATCGATGCGGTCTATACGATCGCGGAAGAAAACGGACTTGACCGTGAGGACGCAGAGGACTACATAGACGGCGCAGCGCCGGAGCTGTGCACGCCCATTATGGCGGCATTGGGGAAGTTAAAGGTAGAAGCGGAGGAGCTTGGACCGCAGGAGATCATGGAGGACTGGCTGACCTATATCCGGATCCAGTGCGCAGAGCACCCGGAGACGGCGGCAGCGGTGCGGAAAAAAGGGAAGAGCCTGCGGGGCTGCATCGCGAAGCTGCTCGTATGGAGCTTTAAAAACGCAAAAGATGTGGACGGGGAAATTGTAAAGGCAGCAGGCATTAAGCAGAATTACCCGGTCAAGCTGGGGATCCCGGGAATGGCGCGGGCGCGCAGTATCATCGCGGAATATTACACGGGGGCAGGGAAATGATCGCATACAAGGGATTTGCGCCGGACTTTACCGCGAGCTTCGGGCGCGGCAAAAAGCAGTACCATGTAGGGGACGTGCTGGAGGAGGACAGCTCAAAGACGGCGCGGACGGGGATGCACTGCGCGGAGTATGTCCTTGACTGCCTGAACTGGTATCCGCTGGGCGAGGGGAACCGGTATTGCCAGGTGCTGGCAAGGGGGAGCATCGACGAGGACGGCTCCGTCCAGATCGCCTGCACAAAAATGCACATCCTACAGGAGCTGAACATAAAGCAGGTCGCAGCGGCGGCGTGCATGTACATGGTGCAGTACCCGGGGCGGGACTGGAAACGCAGGGGCGTGCTGCTGGACGTGGCGGAGGATACCGCCAGAGGGCAGGGGGCCGGCGCAATCGCCATCGCCCGGGGAAAGAACCCGAAGGTAAAGGGGGCGGCGGGGAGCGTGTTGGCGCTGTTAAAAGAACCCAAAAAAGGGCAGTTTGAGGCGGCGAAAGTATTCGAGGTCGGCGGGGACATCCTGCCGGATGTGTGGTACAGGATCAAAAACGGAAAGGTGGTAAAAAGCGAATGAAAAGACGTCTGGTATTGCGGGAAATGCCGATAAAGACCAAAAAGAAAGGGAAAGTGGTCACTGTGCAGACCGCGGAGAACATCCTGATCCTGAACATGTACCGGGATAAGGATCTGACCCGCCGATATTGTATGAACACGGACACCGGAGAATATGAGATATGGGACGCAAAGTCCGGGGAATGGTCAGTGATGAAAGCCCACCGGGCAGCAGGCGGGATGGACTGGTACGACGACGGACGCTCCGTTGAGAAAACTTTAAAGTACGACCCGCCGGAAGCCCGTGACCTCATCAAAAAAGCGTTGGATGGGAAAACATGGCGGAACTGGAGGGAAGGGCTTGACCTGATCGACAGCGTGGAGCAGGACTATGGCAAGAACCTGCGGGAAAAGAAGGAAGAGCGGCGCGTGGAGCGGGAGTGGAAGCTTCAGGAACGCGCCCCGAAACTTCCAGAGGACTTCCGGGACTGGGCGTTAAAGGCAGCAGGCGGCGGGAAGCATTATCTTTTTTGGGACAAGGGGAAAAAACAATATGCCTGTACCGCCTGCGGGGGCAGGCTGGATGCCAAAAACGTGCCGGGAAAACACAATGACCGGACGGTGTGCCCTTCCTGCGGCGCGCAGGCGCAGGTCAAACGGCGGACGGGGAAGGTCATGGAGCGCGGGAAGGTGTGCCTGATGCAGGATATGGGTGCAGACATGTCGGT
>ENA-UOJV01003394-UOJV01003394.1-human-gut-metagenome-genome-assembly--contig:-C82-NODE-3394-length-10582-cov-5.460150_pt1 | contig 10582 bp, 7 predicted proteins | sample MGYA00242356_ERZ723903 | MGnify/ENA metagenome assembly ERZ723903 | reverse complement strand
GCCGCGCGGCGGCATTCCTGATACCTAATGCTCCGAGGGCGTCTTTCTTATGACAGCCGCCCTCGGAGCTTGATGTCAATTCAATTTTGGCAGATAGGCCAGGGGATTCACCGGCTCCCCGTCCGCCAGTAGTTCCAGGTGGAGGTGGGGCTCCAGGCCGCTCTCCGCCAGGGCTGTCCGCCCCACCTCGCCCAGCACGGCGCCGGTATCCACCAGGTCGCCCACCGCCACCGCGGTCTCCTGCGCCAGGTTGGAATACACCGCGGTCACGCCGTCCGCCTGAAGGACGGTCACCGTGGTCCCCATCATGGCGTCGTCGTACACCTCAGCCACCTGGCCCTCTCCGGCGGCCAGCACCTTCCGGCCCTCCTCGGCGGCAATGTCGATCCCCCCATGGGTCCGCCAGTCCCCCATGGTCTCGTCATAGGCCAGGGCCTCCACCGTGAAGCCCCGGAGCACCTGCCCCTTCACCGGCCAGGTGTAGACCACCTCCCGGGGCTGCGCCGGTGCAGCCGTCTCCGCGTCCTTCTTCGGTTGAGGATCGTCCGGCTGAGCCGCCGGCTCCGGCGTAGGCTGAGGCTGGTGGGACTGCTCGCCGGGAAAGACCGCGCTGCTGTCCGGCAGGGTGACGCTGGGGTTCGCTGTGACCGGCTCCTGCGCCGGCTCGCTCCCGCTGACGGAGCGGATGAGATAATAGCCCGAAATTCCAATTGCGGCGACGCACAGGAACAGGACTATGTAGAAGCCCTTTCCCAGCACGAAGTCGCCCAGTTTTTCCAATCGGTTCCGTTTCATGGAAACCACCTCCGAAGCCTATTGTGGACAGGCTCGGGGCACATTATACCCGTAGGCTTCCATTTTTTCAGCGTCCGCGGGAAAGGCGTACAGAAATGTGAAACTTGGATAGACGGATTCCCTAGAGATGTGGTATACTTTATCCACGAAACTTGTCAAAGTGAGGAAACAGCCATGTACCGTACCATTACCCTTTCCAATGGAGCCCGGCTTTTGACTGAATACATTCCGGGGGCCCGCTCCGCCGCCCTCGGATTTTTCGTGGGGGCGGGCTCCCGCCACGAGCGCGCCACAGAAAACGGCGCGGCCCATTTTATTGAACACCTCTCCTTTAAGGGCACTGACCGGCGCTCCGCCGCTGACCTGGCCCGGGAGATCGACGCCATCGGCGGTCAGGTCAACGCCTATACCACCAAAGAGAGCACCTGCTACTACGCCCGGTGCCTGGACCGCCACCTGGACCGGGCCTCTGACCTGCTGTGCGATATGCTGTTCCATTCCCGCTTCGCCCAGGAGGATGTAGAACTGGAGCGGAGCGTGATTCTGGAGGAGATCGGGATGTACGAGGATGCCCCGGAGGACCTGTGCGCCGACCGGCTGTCCATGGCGGTCTATAAGGGCCGCCCCCTGGGCCGCCCCATCCTGGGCCGCTCCTCTACCCTGAATGAGATGACGGGGGAATCCCTGCGCCAGTGGCAGGCGGAGCACTACTGTCCCGGCTCTATCGTGGTTGCCTTGGCAGGCCGCTTTGAGGAGCGCCACATCACCGCCCTGCGGGAACGGCTGGCCGCCCTGCCCGCCTCCACACCCCGCCGGATGCGGGACGCGGTCTACCACCCCGCTGTCACCGTGCGCCGGAAGGCCATTGAGCAGAACCATCTGATCCTGGCCTACCCCGGCCTGTCCTATCGGGATGACCAGCGCTACGCCCTGCTGCTGCTCAACTCCATCCTGGGGGGAGGCTGCTCCTCCCGCCTCTTCCAGGAGCTGCGGGAGAAGCGGGGGCTGTGCTATACCGTATATTCCTATGTGGCCGACCATGCGGACACCGGTCTGCTGGGTATCTATACCGCCACCGGCAGCGAACAGGAGGCTCAGGCCCTGGATGCCGTGCGGAACATCGTCAGCGACCTGGCTGAGCATGGTCCCACCCAGGAGGAGTTGGACCGTGCCCGGGAACAGGCTCAGGCCGGCCTTCTAATGGGCCTGGAGTCCGTCCAGTCCCGAATGAGCCACCTGGGCGCCACCGGCCTTCTGTACGGCCGGGTGCGGGAGGTCGATGAGCTTCTGGAGTGCTATGAGCAGGTGACTCGGCAGGAGCTGCGCCAGCTGGCCCAGCATCTCTTCCGCCCTCAGGGGGCCTCTCTCTCTGCTGTGGGCCGGGTGCGCGCCGCGGAGGAGTACGCCGGCTGGCTCGCCCACTGACCTTTCCTCACAGAATACAAAAACACACGGCTCCCGTTGGGAGCCGTGTGTTTTCTGTCTGGATCGAAATCACTCAAACCGCCGCATTTTCCTTGTTCTTATGGCGGCTGAACAAGGCCTTCCGCTTGGTACCGTCCGGATTCTCGCGCCGAATCAGCAGATAGAAGGCGGGCATCAGGAACATGGCCAGCACCGTGGAGGCCACCAGGCCGCCGATGATGATATAGGCCATATCCTTCATCATGCTCATGCCGCTGTCGGTAGAGAAGATCATCGGCACCATGGAGATAATGGTGGTCAGGGTAGTCATCAGGATGGGGCGCAGACGGGTGGTGCCCGCCTCCACCAGGGCCTCACCCAGGGGCATGGTCCGGCGCAGCTGGTTGGTGCCATCCACCAGATAGATGCCGTTGTTCACCGCAATACCCACCAGCATTAGGAAGCCCATCAGGCCCAGAATGCTCATGGGGCGACCGGACAGGAACATCAGGCCGATAGAGCCCACCAGGCTCAGAGGAATGCACAGCATGACCATGATGGACAGCTTGGGGGAGTCGAACTGGATGCCCATGACCAAGAACACCAGGAAGATGGCGGACAGCAGGGCGGTACTTACGCTCTGGGTGGCCTCCTCCGTGGTGGAGTCCAGCGATCCGGTCCCCACCGTGACCCCCTCGGGAAGGGTCAGCCCCCGCACCGCGCTGTCGATGGCGCTGGCCGCGGTGTACTTGGCGGTATCCGTTGTGGTGGCCGTGACAGTAACGCTGTACTGCCCGTCCTGCCGGGTGATGCTGGGCAGGGTGGTGATGTACTCCACGTCAGCGATGTCCCGCAGAGTGATCATACGGCCGCTCTGGGTGGCAACAGGGTAATCCAGAAGGGTCGTGATGTCATCATACTTGCCCTCAGGGTACTCCAGCACCACATCGTACTCCGAATCGGAGGCTCCATAGTTGGCCAGGGTGGTAGCGGTCATGCCGTTGAGCAGGTAATAGACCTGCATGGCCACTGCGGATTCCGTGGTCCCCAGGGCCTGAGCCTTCTGGGAGTTCACCACCAGGCGGCCCTTAACGCGGCTCTGGTCGAACTCGTTGGCCACCCGGATCACGCCGGGGACCTGGCCCATGGCGTCGGCCACCTGATCCGCACCCTGCTCCAGGATGTCCAGGCTGTCGGCCACCAGGGTCACATCTTTGGTATTGCCCCCTCCCATCATGGCGCCCATGCTGGAGTCGCCGCTGGTGGGAGTGACCGCCAGGTCCATGCCGGGGGAGCTGCCGAAGCGGTTGGTGTACTCCTCCACCGCCGCCTCACTGCTGCGCTTGCAGCCGTCCACCGCGTAGGCGGTGAAGGTGGCGGTGTTCTCCGATGCGCTCAGAGTCACCTTTTCAAAGTTGGGATCCGCCAGAAGGGCATCTTCCAGGTCTTGGATCCGCTCGTCCATGACCGACAGCTTGGTGCCGGAGCGGAAGGTGGCCTCCAGGCTGACGCTGCCGTCATAGTTGTCCGGCATCAGCACAAACTCCATCTGGCTGGCCAGCAGGATGGCCGCCAGGAAGCAGGCCACGCCCACCGAGACCACCCTGCCAGGGCGGCGCAGCAGGCCGGGCATGACCCGGCGGTAGAAGGCACGGAACCGGGCCAGGAGCCGGTTGATGGGCAGTTCCTCCTTCGCCTTTGGCTTGAGCCATACGAAGGCCAGGGGGACCACCACCACAGCGCATAGGAAGGAGGAGAGCATTGTCAGCAGAATAGTCCAACTCAGGGGACCGGACATCATCCCCACCAGGCCTTCGGCCATCGCCAGGGGGATATAGACCACCACGGTGGTCAGCGTACCGGCCAGGGTGGACATGATCATGGTGGAGGTGCCCTCCACCGCCGCCTCCCGGAAGTCCAGGCCGTTCTCTCGGGAGCGCATACAGCTCTCCAGAATGACGATGGAGTTATCCACGATCATACCGATGGCGATGATGAGGGAGGTGCCGGTCATCAGGTCGATGGCAAAGCCGGCAAAGTTCAGAAGGATCACCGCCAGCAGGATGGACAGGGGCATACTGATGCCCACGATCAGGCTGGCCCGCAGGTCGCCGAAGAAGAGGAACAGCACCAGCATGGTCAGGATGATGCCGGTGATCAGGGTGTTCAGCACCTCTCCCAGGGTCTCCATGATGCTGTCCGCCTCGTTGTAAATAACCTCGAAGCTCAGGCCGTCCACGCTGTACTGGTCTAAAATTTCCATGACGTCCTCGCAGACGTCCACGGTGGCGGCGCTGTCCTGCTTGGTCACACTGAGCATGACGCTGTCGCCGCCGTTGTAGCGGCTGAGGTTCTCCGCATCCTTCTCATACACGTTGAAGAAGGTGCACAGATCCCCCAGGGCCACCATCTGGCCCGACGGGGTCTGGATGGGCAGGTTCCGGAAGTCGGCGTTCACATCCACGCTGCCGTAGACGCCCAGGGCGATGTCCTGGGTGCCTAGGGTGACGTCACCCACCGGCATATCAAAGTCGGCCGCCGCAATGGCGGAGCCCACCGCCGAAATGGAGAGGTGGTACTGCTGAAGGGCCGCCTCATCCAGCACGATGCGCAGATACTCGTCCTGGGCCCCGGTGACCTCCACCTGGGCCACGCCGCCCACGCTCTCGATCACCGGCACCACCGTGTCGTTGAGGTAGCTGGCCGCGTCCATCCCCTCGGGGGCCACAGCGGAGAGGATCATGGTGGGCATGAAGTCGGCGCTCAGCTCCATGATCAGGGGGTCCTCGCAGTCCTCCGGGAGAGTGGGCATCAGGTTGTCCATGGAGTTCTTCAGGTCGGAGTAGACCTCATCCATGTCCACACCGTACTTATAGGTCAACTGGAGCATGGCGTAGTTGTCAAAGGAGTAGGAGTTGACGCTGTCGATGTCGGACAGGGTCTCGCACTCGTCCTCAATGGGCTGGGTGACCAGCCGGTCGATGCTGTCGGCGTCCGCCCCAGGCCAGGTGACCATCACCAGCTCCATGGGCATCTCCATGTCAGGCATATACTCCAGGGGCATCCCGGTCAGGGAGGCCGAGCCGAACACCACCACGGCCAGGATCATCAGGATCACCGAGGTGGGCCGGCGCAGGATCAATCGAATCAGTTTCATGGATTACGGCGCCTCCGTCCCGCCGGCGGCACTGCCGGAGGCATCCGATGTGCCGGAGGCGTCAGCAATCCCTTCCGCTTCCTCCTGTCCGGCCAGGCGGATGGGCGCGCCGTCCTTCAGTCCGGCGGACCAGGTGGTGATCACCTCATCCCCGGCGGTCAGTCCGCTGGTGACGGCGATGGTATCCGCGGTGTACAGGCCCACCGTTACCTCGGTGCGCACCACGGTCCCGTCCTGGGCCACATAGACATAGGCGTTGCCCTCGTCAAAATAGACCGCGTCGCTGGGGATCAGGATGGCCCCGCTGGACCGGTAGGCGGTGGTGGTCAGTTCCACCGCCAGGCCGTCAGGCAGGGACTGGGCCTCGTTGATGACCGCCTTGACCTTGAACAGGCCGGTGGCCGCGTCCACCACGCCGCTGATCTCCGTCACCGCGCCCTGATAGGTACGGCCATCACTGACCACCGAGACCTCCTGGCCGGCGGTCAGGGTCTGGCGCACCTGGTCGGTGACGTAGAAGGTGACCGTTTTATTGCTGCCGTTGGAGATGACAAAGGCCACCGTTCCGGAGGCAGCAAAGTTATTCAGGGTCAGATTGACCGCCTCCACCACCCCGGAGATGGGGGCGGTCATGTTATAGAGGGACAGCTGGTACTGGGCGGAGTTCACGCCCACCTGGGCGGACTGGATCCCCGCCCGGGCGGAGCTCAGGCCGGCCCGGGCCGCCTCGACCCCGGCCTGGGCGGACAGCAGAGCCTGGTTGGCCTGGTCCACCTCCGCCTGGGAGGCGGCGCCCATCTCAAAGAGGTGCTGGGTATCCTCATAGTTATCCTGGGCCAGACGCAGCTGCTCCTCCAGCACCGGCAGGTCGGCGCCGCCGTAGCCCGCCTGGGCGCTGTTATAGCTCTCCCGGGCACTCTGATAGGCCGCCTGGGCATTCTGGAGGGCCAGGCGGGCACTCTCGTCGTCGATGCGGCACAGGGGGTCCCCGGCGGAAACCGTGTCACCCACCGAGACCATGACCTCCTCCACATTGCCGGAAACCAGAGAGACCACGCTGGCGGTGCCCTCTGCGGAAATGGTCCCGATATAGGTGCTCTCGGTGCTCAGTTCGCCGGTCTGTGCGGCGGTGGTCTCCACTGTCACCGTCCGGTCCAACATGGGTTCCTTCTCCTCCGCACAGCCGGCCAGCGTCAGGGCCAGCGCTGTGCAGAGCACAGCGGAAATGGTACGTTTCATGGGGTGATCTTCCATCCTTTCTCTTACATCAGGCCCTGCTCCACCGCCCAGCGGTAGCTGGTGCGGGCGGAGAGCAGATCCCTCCAGGCCCCGTCCACTGCGGACTGGGCGGCCGCCAGGTCATCCTGAGCGGCCAGCAGCTTCATCTTGGATACCTGACCCAGCTCATACCGCTTCTGGGTGGTCTCCAGCACCGTCTGCTGCCAGGCCAGGGCGGAACGCTTGCTGTTCAGGGTGTTCTCCTTGTCCGCCAAAGAGGTCTCAAATTCCTGGAAGGCGGACTGATAGGTCAGCTGGGCGGCCGCCCAGGTGTGCTCGGCAGCCTGGAGCAGGTACTGCTTCCGGGAGCCCCGGTAGTCGCTCTGGGCGTCGTTCCAGTCCTCCTTGGCGTCCTTCAGCGTCTTTTCCGCATTGCGGAGGGTCCAGCTGGCCGCCTTGGCTGCGGCCAGATCGGCCTCATAGTCTGGCGCGGTCCACCCGTCCTCTCCCTGGACAGGCAGGGCGCCCAGGGAGATCTCCCCGGTGGGCTCCGCCCCAATCAGGGTCTGAAGCTGAGATTTATAGGTCGTGATCGTGGTGTCCAGCGTGTTCAGCTGGCTGACCACCTGGGTGCGCTGCGCCTCCACCTCGTCCACGTTCTGCCTGGACACCTGGCCCAGCTGCTGGCGCAGGCGCAGCTCCTCCAGGCTCCGGTCCAGGGCGGCCAGGCTCCGCTGGCCGTCGGCGGCCTGCTGCTCCAGACCCACCAGGGTGATGTACAGGGTCTGACCGGCGGCCACCATCTGATCCACCGTGCTGTTCAGCTGCCAGACCACATCGGCGTTGTCCGCCTGGACCTCGCCCTCCTTCAGATCGTCAAAGGTGTCCCGAAGGGAATCGTATGCGTTGGCCAGGGCGCTGTCATCCCCGCCCATGACGGTGATGTACCACTGGGCGTTGGCGATGTCGTTGAGCTGCCGCCGCAGATCCTCGTACATCAGATCGTAGTCGATCCCCTCGATCCCGCTGATGTTCTCCGAGAGCACCCGGGCGCTCAGGCTCCCCGACCGGATCCGGCTGTCCAGATTGGCCCAGGTCACCGTCCCCTCCGGGTCCGGCGGGAGCTTTGTTTCCTCCTGTACCTCCTGGGAGGCGCTGTCCGCGGTTCCTTCCTGCTGGCTCTCGGCGGCCATCGCCGGCCCCGTCAGTGTGCCGGCCGCCATCACAGCGGCCAGCAGCAGAGCAAATGTTCGTCTCATGGGATGATCCTCCATTTTTCACATCGGTCATTCGTCCGGTTCGTGTCTCTGTCAGTTTTCATCATAGTCTCCAAAGGTAAACTCAACGTAAACAAGGCCGGGATCCCCTCTGTGCACACTCACTGTTTTCCTCTCCGGCCGTCCGGTGCTCTTCGTCAAAATCACAGAAGGCAAAAAAAGCGCAGGAAGTTTACATTGGGTTTACCAGGCTCCGTTACCCTCAACATATAAGGGGCATTGCAGCATCCCGTCCACAGCGGGACACCCGGCTTTGACGTGGACCGCTCTTCTCTTTATACTATACTGTATCAGTACCAAGCAATCGAAACAGATCAGGCGGTTCACACCGCCCTCCGGGAGGCGGCCCCTCTCCGAGCATGAGCCCGGGGCCGGTTCCCCATCTCGACACAAAGGAGCGATGGAGATGGCAACCATCTTGCTGGTGGAGGATGAGGCCTCCATGCGCCTGCTCACCTGCGCCAAGCTGAAGCATCAATTTACCATCATCTGCGCCAAGGACGGCGTGGAGGCTCTGGAGCTGCTGGAGCGGCAGCCCGTGGATCTGATCATCGCCGATGTGATGATGCCCCGGATGGACGGCTATACCCTGGTCCAGACCCTGCGGGACCAGGGCAACGGCATCCCGGTGCTGCTTCTCACCGCCAAGCAGTCCTTCGAGGACAAGCGCCGTGGCTTCTCCTCCGGCGTGGACGACTACATGACCAAGCCGGTGAACTACGAGGAACTGACCTGGCGGATCAACGCCCTGCTCCGCCGGGCCCATATCGCCAGCGAGCGGCGGATCGTCATCGGCCCGGTGGTGCTGGACTCCAACACCTATACCGTCTCCCGGGGCGAGCAGGTGCTGGAGCTGCCCAAAAAAGAGTTCGAGCTGCTCTATAAGCTGCTCTCCTACCCCGGCCAGATCTTCACCCGGAATCAGCTGCTGGACGATATATGGGGCTTCGACTCCGAGAGCGGGGAGGACACCGTCAAGACCCACATCAGCCGCCTGCGCAACAAGCTGCGCGCCATCGAGGAGTTTCGGATCATCACCATCAAGGGTCTGGGCTATAAGGCGGAGGTGCTGGAATGAAGCGGAAACAGAGGCCCAACGTCAGCCTTCTGCTGTGGCTGACCAAGGAGTTTATCATCCTGTCCATCCTGTCCAATCTGGTCTGCACCGCCCTGTACATGGCGGGCTCCTGGCTCCTGACCGGGACGCCCCTCCCCGCTTCCCAGTCCAGCGGCCTGGGGCCCCTGCTGTTCCTCATCTGCTCCACCGTCATCCTGGGCTGCGGTCTGAACTACCGCTTTAACCAGTTTCTCACCGGCCTGGCCGGGGGGCTGCGCGGCGTGGCGGAGGGCAACTTCTCCCTGCGGCTGGACCCCCGCCGGGCCGGCCCGCTGGCCGCCGCCTATGAGGATTTCAACAAGATGGCCGAGGAGCTCCAGGGGGTCCAGACCCTGCGGGAGGATTTTATCAACAGCTTCTCCCACGAGTTCAAGACCCCCATCACCGCCGTCTCCGGCTTTGCCGAGCTGCTTCAGGAACCCGGACTCACCGAGGAGGAGCGCAGCCAGTATCTCCAGATCATCGCCGAGGAGGCCCACCGCCTGGCCAATCTGGCCAACAGCACCCTGCTGATGTCCCGGCTGGAATCCCAGCACTCCATCCCCGAGAAGGAGCCCTTCTCCCTGGATGAGCAGATCAAGCGGTGCACCATCCTGCTCTCCAGCGCCTGGGAGAAAAAGCGCATCGCCTTCTCCGCCGACCTGGAGCCTGTCTCCTATGTGGGGAACGAGGAGCTGATGCGCCATGTCTGGATCAATCTGCTGAACAACGCCATCAAATTCACTCCCGAGGGGGGAGAGGTTTCCATCACCCTCCAGTGCTCCCCGGAGCAGATCCAGGTCCAGATCTCCGACACCGGGATCGGGATGTCCCCGGAGATGATATCCCACATTTTTGACCAATACTACCAGGGGGAACCCAATCACACCGAGAAGGGTCTGGGCCTGGGCCTGTCCATCGTCCACCGCATCGTCGAACTGTGCGGCGGCCAGATCCAGGTGGACAGCATCCCTGACCAGGGCAGCGTGTTCACGGTGCTCCTCCCCCGGAGCCGGTGAGCCCGGATCACACCCCCCGCAGCTCCACCTGCTCCACCCATGGCCGCACCAATGCAGCGAATCCCTCCAGGCTCTCCCGGTCCCAGGGGTGGAGCCCCGCCCGGAGCACCGTATCCCGGTCTACAAAGCTCTGGAGGTAGTACCGCCGTGCCCCGGACAGCCAGGGGCCGATGGCCCGGAAGCTGTCCCCATCATGGAGCTCCCGCACCACAGTGGTACGGAACTCATAGTCCACCGCCCCGGAGAGAAGGAAGGAGACGCTCTCCCGGAAGGGGGCCAGGTCCAGGCCGGACCGTCCTACTGTCTCTCCATATCGCTCCGGGCTGTTTTTGATGTCCATGGCCACATAGTCCAGCAGACCGGCCTCCGTCAGGCGGCGCAGCCGGTCCGGATGGCCACCGTTGGTATCCAGCTTTACCGGAAAGCCCAACTCCTTGATCCGGCCCAGCAGCCCCTCCAGCTCCGGCCGGAGCAGGGGCTCTCCCCCGGTGACGCACACCCCGTCCAGCAGGCCCTGCCGTTTTTTCAAAAATGCGGTCAGTTCCCCGTCGTCCAGGGCGGCGGGGGCCTCCCCCTCCACCAGCTCTCCGTTGTGGCAGAAGGGACAGCGCAGATC
>ENA-UOJV01003392-UOJV01003392.1-human-gut-metagenome-genome-assembly--contig:-C82-NODE-3392-length-10605-cov-7.330521_pt1 | contig 10605 bp, 12 predicted proteins | sample MGYA00242356_ERZ723903 | MGnify/ENA metagenome assembly ERZ723903 | reverse complement strand
TGACGCCGCAGACGGCTTCATCCGCGCGGGTGTCGGTGATGTCGGCGGCGGTGACGGCGGTGGAGCCTGCGGGGCGTCTGATCTCGGCAAGGCAGAGGTCATAGACCAGCTCGGTGCGGGAGATTTCCGGGGCCGCAGGGGCAGCGGAGTCCGGCGTGCCGTCCAGCACCTGCAGGCGGGTCTTTTTGGCGGCGGCATCGTAGCGCAGCACGATGCGGTCGATGCGGCTGCGCACAGGGTCCGCTTCGGTGAGCACCACGGTGGTGGGCTGCTCCATGATGATGCTGCGGCCCTTGAACCGCGCCGGGCGCACCCATGCCTGACCTGCGCTCACCTGCACGCTCAGGCCGCCCTGTGCTGTGACGGCAAAATCTTCCTCGGCGCTGTACACGCCGCTCAGCCGGGTGGCAAGGTAGCCCGAAGCGTCGTCGGCGTCGTAGGTGATGCCGTTTTCGGGATAAGTAATGATATCAGCCATAAAGTCCTCCTTTCAGGTCTTGTGCCATGTGGGCGTGCCCAGCCGGATAGTGCGGGTGGTGCCGCTGTCCTCGCTCTGGGTGATGATGTCGGCTACCCGCACCATGGCGGTGTATCCCAGCTGCGGCAGGCTGGCGCTCAGCACGTCGCCCACCTGCAGGGTGTCGTCGTCCACGTCAAACTCGATGCTGCCGGTGCGCAGCTGGGCCAGCAGCTTTTCGCCGCCCCGGTCAGCCAGCTTTTCCAGATAGCTCTGGCTGGTGCTGGTCTCACCGTCTTCCGGCTGCACGTCCCGGGCATCGATGTACATTTCCCGCCGGTCGGAGCCGGCGGCGTTCACATCCCCCACCCAGACGGTGGCCCGCTCGTCACCCTCGCCAGCGCCCTGCACAAGGGCCACGTTGGCATAGTCGGTATCGGAAAAGCTCCACCCGGCATTCAGCAGATTGCCCCACTGGGGGCTGTAGCGGCGGTTCGGGTCGAAGGTGGGCCGGAAGCACTCGAAGAGCAGGCGCTTGCTGCTGCCCTTGCCGTCCAGAATGACCCGAAAGCCGAGATCGCACGCCTGCCCGATGGTCTGGCAGTAGTCGAAAATGCTGCCGCCGGAGGTCTGCTTTTCAAAGGTGGTGTCAAAGCCGTACTCGGTGCCCAGCTCCAGCCGGGGCCACGGCTTAGCGGCGCTCACAAGGCTGCGCATGGCGGCTTCGGCGTTCTGGTTCTTGATGCTCACCGCAGACACCCGCTTGGTCAGCAGCCATGTCGCCGGATAGCCGGACACCACAAGGTTTGCGTCCTCGTTCTGGTTGGCGCGGGAGCAGATGCGCATGGGGATGCGGGGGTTCTCGTCGCTGCGCACCAGCCAGCGGCCTTCCTGCAAAAGCTGCAGGTTCTCGGCGGTGGGGCGCACCTCAAGGGTAAAGCTGCCCTCGGAGTAATAGGGGCTGTCCCAGTAGAGGGACACCCACACATCCACCCAGCCCACGCGGGCAAGGGTGTCTGCGTCCAAAACGTCCAGTCTCATAGCGGTTCGGGCAGGATGCCCGCCTCCATCGGGTAAAAGCTCACGGATGCCTGCAGGTAGCCAGAGCCGTTCTCGGCCTGCATAGAGAGCACGTTATCGCCGGGCTGCAGCTCGGTGAGGGTGCTGTCCTCGTCCAGTTTTGCAAAGATGTTCTCGGTCACGCCTGCCCGGGTCAGGGTGCAGGCCAGCCGGTCAGAGGTGCTGCGGTAGATCTCCAGCGTCTCATCCGGCTGTAGGGTCAGGTCAAAGCCGATGAAGGCCCCGGTCTGCAGATCCACCACCTTGGGGTGGGTCACCGGCATGTCGCACCGCAGGGTGGCCGTGAAGGGCACCGGCAGCGAACCGTCGTTGCGCAGCACTGCCGCCGTGCCGTCCCGCTTGATGCCGTAGATATGGCTGTCGTAGCAGACAGGGAAACGGAACGCTTTCTCATACCCGCCCAGCACGCTGCTGACGGCGTTGAGGTCGTACCAGAAGGGCTTTTCGCTGTAGAGCATCAGCTCACAGCGCGGGTCCGGTGTGTAGCTGGAAAAATAGGGCAGCTTTTGCAGCACGAAGCGGGTGAAATAGTGGTCGCCAAAATAGATGGTGCCTTTGGTGAAGTAGGGCAGCTTTTTGGTAAAAGCTCTTGCACGGGTCAACGCATCCCTGCCCCAGAACACGACCGACAGGGTGCGGGACACGCCAGAGACGCTCTGACCCTCCACGGTGTCGCCCACCTGATTGACACCCTGCGCGGTCTGCAGGTCCACATCCACCCCATTCAGCGGATCGAGAAAGTAAGGGGTGTCGTAGTCCCAGCCCAGATGTAGGACAGCACCGGCGTCGGTGACTATTTCGAGGTGATCCTTAAAAAGCACAGTATCCTCCTTTCATCGTTTGCGGGCCTTGGCCTTGTCGGCCTCCCAGCGGGCTTCCCGCTGCTGTGCGGCGGCGGTGTCGTGGCCGTTGTAAAAGTTCTGGATGATTTTGGTGTCGCCCTCCCGGCGGTAGCTGCGGGCGGCAGATGCCACCTGCGCGGTGCCGGAAGCGGCCACGGTGGAGCCGAGGCGCATGTTGTCGGACAGCACCAGCGCCCCCGCCTGCCGGATCATGTCGGCAAGGGCAGAGTTTGTCTTTTCCAGCACGCCGGTGTTGGCGTTGATGGCGTCCTCAAGGCTGCCGGTGCCGGTGGTGATGTCCACGCTGCCCATGCTGCCGGAGCCGGAGGACCCGCCGGAAGAGCCGCCGCGCCCGGACGAGCCTTTCTTGCTGAAAGACACGCCGAGGGCAGCGACAATGCCTGCAATCGCGGCCACCAGCGCCACGCCCGCAATAATCATAGCGGGTCCGGTGGGGATGCCGAAGCCGGTCAGCACCGCGCCGATGGCTTCCAGCATCCCGGTAAAGGCCGAGCCGATGGCCACGATCACGCTGCCCGCGCCCGCGAGGATCTCGGGCATGCAGGAGAGGAAGCCGCCGCTCAGGCCCTGACTGATGGCGAGAGCCGCAGCCTGCAGCGGGTCTTTCAGGCCGTTGAAAATGTTCAGCAGGGTGGAGCCGAGGCCCTGCGCCTGCTGCCAGACCTCAGAGAAGCCGCCGGTCAGGCCGTTGCAGATCTGGGTGCCGATGTCCCACGCCTTCTGTGCGAGGTCGGTCTGATAGCCTTTCAGCGCTTTGTTGATCTTATCGACCATGCCGAGGGCGAAGTCCTCGATCTGCTTTTTCTGGTCAGCGGTCAGGCCGCCGTAGAGGGTCTTTGCCACCCACAGGCCAATGCCTGCCCAGTCCTGATTTTTAACGGCGGTAAAGAGGTCGCTGAAGGTACCCAGCACGCCGGTGTTGGCGCTGTCCTGCAGCTCCTTCCACAGGCCGTCAAAGGTGTCTGCAGCGGATTTCTTGATGGTCTCGGCCACCTGCACGGTGCCGTCTGCGGCGATGGTCTTGACCCGCTCGATGGTCACGAGGGCACCGTCCACCACGTCATCGTAGGTCTCGGTGATGACCTGCTTCTGGGTCTCGGTGCCGTCGGTCAGGGTCTCGGTGACGGTCTGGGTGGTGGTCTTGACCCCGTCTGCCAGTGTCTCGAAGGTGGAGGTGACCGTCTTGGCGGTCTCTCGCACCGTCTCCATGGTCTGCTTGACGGTCTTGGTGCCGTCTGCAGCCACCTCTGTGATGGTTTTCACATCCTTCAGCACACCGCCCACCATCTGCCGGGAAGTCTCGGTGATGGTCTGCTTCTGCTGCTGTTTGCCGTTGGAAAGGGTCTCGTTGACCGTCTCCACCGTGCGGGTGATGCCGTCTTTCACGGTAGTGGTCGTGTCGGAGAGAGACTTCACCACCGTGGCGGCGGCTGCTTGGGCGCTGGCACTGGCCTTTTTGCCGGAGGTGCTGACGGCAGATGCGGCTTTGCCTGCGGACTGGGAGATGGTCTCGGCGGAGGCCTTGGCGGCAGCGGCTTCTTCCTGCGCCTGCTTCACACGCTCGGCATGGAGCTTTCCGCGCTCCTGTGCGGCCTTATCCAGCTTGGAACGGTTATAGTTGTCCATATAGCCGTTGTAGGCGGCATTGTAGGCGTCCTGTGCCGCACCGACACCGTTTTTCAGGTTTGCCAGTGCAGCCGCCGCGCCCCTGATTTTGGCGACCAGCTCATTGATCCAGTCCACCACCGTGCCGATGGCGTTCTGTGCGATCTTTTTCACAGACGCAAATGCGGAGTTGACGGCATTGCGGAAGGTTTCGCTGGTCTTATAGGCCGTCACGAGACCAGCCGCCAGAGCCGCCAGCAAGGACACCACCAGACCGATGGGGTTCGCCTTGAGAACTGCGTTCAAACCTGCCTGCGCGACTGCAAGACCGGTCGCCCCGGCTTCGGCGGCTTTGTGGGCAGCGGTCATAGCCGTGGTCGCGGCTGTGTGGATCACTTCGATTGCAGTAGCGGCAGCCACATAGCCCTTGTAGGTCAGAAACGCTGTTCCGGCAGCGGCCACAACAGCTGTGGCAATGCCGATGGTCTCCTTGAGCTGCGCCATCTTCTCGTCGCTGTCGAGGAAGGAGACTGCCGCCTCGTTCAGCTTGACAACCAAATCACCCAGAGCCGCAAACAGGCCGCTGGTCAGCTCACCGGTCAGGGCGCTGACATTATCCTTCAGGGTGGACATGCGCCCGCTGAAGGTCTGGCTGGCTTCCAGCATACCGTTGTAGAACTGCCCGCCTTGACTGGTGGCGGCTTCCACAGCTGCTTCCAGCTCGCTGAAGCTGACCTTGCCATCCGAAATGCGCTTGTACAGGTCGGACATGCTCTCGCCGGTGGCATCACAGATCTGGTTCAGCGGGTTGAAACCCGCATCGATCATCATGTTGACGTTTTCCAGCGTGACCTTCTGGGCGCTGGACATCTTGCCGTAGGCACGGGTCAGGGTCTGCAGCTTTTCGGCGTTGCCCAGCGAGATATCGCCCAGCCGCTGCAGCACGCCGGTGGTGTCGTCTGCCGCAATGCCGAACTGCAGCAGGGTCTGGGTGCCGCTGGTCAGGTCGTCCAGCGAGAAAGGCGTGGCCGCCGCCATTTTGCGGATCTCGGAAAGCTTTGTGGCGGCGGCCTCCTCGCTGCCCAGCATGACCTTGAAGTTGGTCAGGTAGCTTTCCATGGTGGCGTTGTAGTCCACGCCGCTCTTGACCACCTCGGCCAGCTTGGACGATGCCTGTTTTGCAAAGTCCGCGATCATCTGCCCGGCGGCTACCGTCCACTTGCTGGTGCTTTTTTCCGCCGGGTCGCTGTTCAGCCTTACTTCGCCGGTGATGCTGAAATCTGCCACTGTGTCCACCTCTCATTCGGAGCGCGGGCACAAGGGCACAGGCTGTTATAACTTGATCTCTACCTCCCGCTTACAGGCGGGATTTTTGCATTTGACCCACACACCGGCAGCTGTGGCGTGCGGCTCTGCCCACACCGGCAACGCCCGGCCGCAGTAGGGGCAGGGTACCGGGGCGCGGCTAATGCCGGAACCGTGCGAGGAACGCAGCATCGTGCTCTTCGACCGAAACGACACGGGCGGCACCCCCTCTCAGCTCAGCGGGCAGGGCAAAGCGCTCCTGCAGGTCGGAATAGTGGGCACGCATACTGCCCTCGTACTCGGACAGATCCATGGTGCGCCAGCTCATGATCTTTGCCATGAGGGTTTCCTCCGGCAGGGCCGCGAACAGCGCACGGAACCGGAACCAGTGCACCCGCTCCCGGGTCAGGTCGATGCCGTAGGCCTGCTGGAACGCCGCCACGATGTAACCGGCATCGCACTGGTAGTCGAAGGCAAGACCGGAAGAAGGCGCGGTACTGCTTTCAGCTGCGGCGCTTTCGGCTGCTTTTTCGCCCGCCTTATAAAACTCGATCATGTACCCGTAGGCGTCGATGATCTTCTGAGGGTCGTTCAGAAAACAGTGTGGGTCTTTGTAAAAACGCCAGAGGGCGCTGACCGCAAAACCGATGGGATCATCTCCTGTCTGGCCGCGCACATAGGCGTTGACCAGCCAGACCATGGGCCGGAAATCCGGGATGATCTCGTGTCCGTGCCACCGGGTGGGCAACTCGTCCAGCAGCAGGTCAGACATGGCGCTCGGACGCCAGCCGCAGAGCGTACTCTGCCAGCTGCTGCATGGCATCGGGGTCGTCCCGCAGGGCATTCACAGCCTGCCGGGCATCGATCAGCTGCTCGGTTTCCTGCTTTGCGGATACCTGCGCATCCACCCGCTCCACCATCCGGGCGGCAGGCGGTGCGGGATAGCTCACGGGCGGCTTGTGCCTGTTCTTTTTGGCCTGTGCCCGGCGCTGCTCCCGGTTCATGGGCTGGGCAGGCTTTGCGGCATAGCGCTGCTTCTCAGCGGAAAAGGCGTTGCCCAGCTCCTCGATCACGTCATAGATGGGTGCCATGTAGTTTTCGTTAAGCCCCAGACGGTCGGACGCGCCTGCACCGAGGATCTCGTCGATGCAGTCCATGGCAATGCGTGCCTGTGCACGTGCATGGTCGCCCAGACGGACGCCGCCGTGCCGGAAATGCTCCGACTCCTCGGCGCTCCTGCGCTGCATCTGCTCGTTGGCGTCCTCAAAGCGGTCAAGGTCGTTGGCGTTCATCAGGGAAAACTCAAATTCCTGTCCACAAATAAGCATTGTATTGCTCCTTTCATTGAGCCGTGCCCCGGTGCTGCCCCGGGGAGAACTGCTTTCACGGCATAAAATATCCCCGTTCCGGTGTGGAGCGGGGACTGTGTTTGAAAAAAATCAGCCCTTGACGGCCTTTGCAGGCGCAGTGGACTGGGTGGCGGGGTTGTAGTCAAACTCGTCCGGCGTGCCGATGGCCTTCACGTCGCAGGCAAAGGTGGCCTTGGAACCGGCTGCACCGCCCACGTCGCTGGTGACGATGATTGCAGCACTGCCTTTCTCGCCCTTGCCGGTGCGCAGGCTGAAATAGATGTACGGCACAATGATATCGCTGCCGGTACCGTACACGATCTTGTGGCTCAGCACAAAATCCTGAAAAGCATCGCCCACGCAGCGGTCGCCGTTGACGGCAAGGGTGCGCTGGGTGCCGGTTTTTTCGGTAACGTTGCCGGTACGGATGTACTGGGCATCCTCGGTGGTGGCGTTCAGGGAGCCGGAATGCTCCTTCACATGGTCGGCGCAGACGATCCACTGGCTTTCCTTGGTCTGGGTGCTCTCGATCTGGAACGCCAGCACAAAATCGTTCGCCGTCTCAATGCCGGTATACGACGCGCTGGGCGTGATGCCGGACTTGGTAATGGCTTCGGATACGGTCATATCAAAACTCCTTTCATTTTGGCATGTAGTAGGTCAGGCGCATTTGCAGCTGCATCTTACAGCTGCCCGCGCTGTTTGTGACGATGTAGCCGCTGTTCGTCACGGCAATGCCGGTAGGGGTCTTGCCCCCGCCGCAGGCCGAGAGGTCGGGCAGGTTGTGCCGGGCGTCCTGCCGCATGACCCACTCGGTGAGCTGCTCGAAAAAGCCGCTGTTCTGGATGTTAACGGAATCCATCTCGCTGTACTCACCACGAGACAGAAAGAGGTAATTCTTCGCCATTTCCCAGCCGGAGATGTACTCTGTGATGATGGGATCACCGGGGCTGTCCTCGATGGAAAAGGCGGTGGATTCTTCTTCCAGCCCGGCAATGCGAAAGGCCGCACCGGTGGCTTCCTGCTCGTCGGCGATCAGCGGGCAGGTCTTGAGCCATGCCCGCAGGGCGGCAATGGTGGGCTTTACGGTTTCGCTCATTTGTTCCCTCCCAGAAACTGCTTTGCGGCATCATGGGCGAACTTTTCCAGCTCGTCCTTGTGGTCAGCAATGGCGTTTTGTCCCCAGTAGGAACCGCGGTGACGTTCCGTTTCGCCCTTCGCGCCGTGCAGGTCGGTGCCCCGTTCATGCAGATAATACTGCCTGCGGGCATAGGGCGTATTGTACACCAGCAGACCTTCCTTAAAGTCGGATGCCTGATTCACGCTGTTCTTCAGCGTGCCGGTTTCCAGCGGCACATATTTGTCCACAACATCGGCCACTTTCTGCGAGAACGCAAACTGCAGCCTTGCGAACCGCGCGTCCATGTCGGCCTGAAAGCCGGGCCGGAACGTGATCTTGAAATCAAAAACCGGTGCGCTCATGCGATCAGCTCCCTTCCACGTGCCAGTGGGGCAGCAGCGGCTCCCGGTTATCCGAGACAGCCGCCGCCGTACAGCACAGGTGCGTTTTTTCGAGTTTGGCGTACTCGGCTTCGGTCAAGGCAGGCACCGCGCCCTGAATGAGCTTCCAGCCGCGTTTCAGGGTCCAGTGCTTGGCCTTTTCCGCCGCAGACAGCGCCGCCCACTGGGCGTAGGGCAGATAGCCCATGGTGCACACGCTGGCCGGGATGCGGATGTGGGTGGTGCGCTCCGGGTCCTTGGCGGCGCCGGAGCCGGAGGTGGAGCGGCATTCCCGCCAGCTGCACCCGGGGAACACCCAGCACACCGGCCTGTCAGTCTCGGTGGCGGTGTCGTGGATGAGGTTCACCACAGTAACGGCTGTCTGCATCACAAAATCCCCCTGTACAGCAGATCATGCGGGTCACTGCCCAGCGCGGTGCGGATGATCTCATAGGCTTCCTGCCGGGCGGCGGCGGTCACACTGGCATTGCTGCCAAAGGTGACGCTGTAGCCGTCGTTGGAGACGCTGGCAGCACCCGGCACAGCACCCGCCGCAGATGCAGCGGCCAGCAGGCCGACGATCTGGGCGCAGGCGTCCGCCAGCGCTTCCCCGCAGGCCTCGCACCCGGCGGCGTGGCTCTCGGCCCGGCCAAAGGTGGCGGCATCAATCATGCGGGAAGCCCGGCTGCACAGCACACCGAAGACGGCTTCCGGCACGGTGCCGCCCGCCGCCGCATACTGGTCATAGGTGCAGTAGAGCATGGGTCAGACCTCCTCAGGCGTGGCTCTTGACGAGGACGGTCTGGCTCTTGGTGACCTTGTGGGCGTAGATCTTGCGGCCCTGCACAGCACAGGCACCGATGAAGGTGCCGCTGCCCTTCAGATCGTTCACGGCCACCGGCTCGCTCCACTCCTCGATGCGGGTGAACCAGTTGGGGTGGCCCGCGATAAAGTCCACCTTCTCGCCGAGGGTGGTATCCTCAAAGACGGTAAAGCCTGCCACGCGGCCCACCGCGCCGGTCTGCACCACGGCGTCGCCCAGAGCAGACGCCTTGATGAACTCCGGGCTCTTCAGCAGCAGGGCATAGGTCTCAGGGGAGACCAGCAGCCAACGGCCATCCGTGGGTACATGGGTCTCGGACAGCTTGGTGCGGGCGTCCACGATGGTGTCATAGATGTTGGCCTTGGTCAGGGCAGCAGTGCTGTCCATGGCGGTGCCGCCGGTTACCAGCTCGGCAGAAGCGTCAGTCTCCATCTGCAGGGCCAGCGAGTAACCGGCGCTGTCCAGACGGTCGGCCACCAGATGGCCGGGCACGCTCTCGGCGTCAAAGCCGTCGATCAGCTCGTTCACAGCCTTGTCCTTGTCGATGTTCACGGTCAGGAAGCTGGTGTCGCCGTGGGTCATGGCGGTGCCGGTCTTCTTGTTGTAGTCGGCCACCGTCACCTCGGTGTCGCGGACAGGCACCTTGACGGCACCGGCCTTGGGGCTGCCTTCGTAACGGTTGTTGCAGATGACGCCGACGCGCTTCACGATGGTGGCGCGCAGCTTTGCATCTACCAGCTCAGAATAACGCTCTCTTGCAATATGGGGCATGAAAAATCATCCTTTCCTTAAATTTTGATGTTGGGGTTCATGGCTTTGAAGGACGCTTCCACCGGGTCCACATCGTCCTCGCCGTGCATCGGGTCGCCGTGCTCAGCACCGGTGGAGTAGGTGCCCGCGTTCTTCTTTTCTCCGTCCTGCACATCGCCAAAGGCCCACGGGTTTGCTTTGGCGGCTTCGTCCAGCGCCTTGCCAATGTCGGTGCTGCGGTCGGCAGAGCCCTTCAGGGTGTCCAGATCCAGCAAAGCACGCACCGCCTTGACGCTGCGGCCCTTCTTGCTCATGATGGCGGCATTCAGGGCGTTATCGAAGGCAAAGCCCTCGGCCTGCGCCTTCATGTCGGCCTTCAGCTTGGTGACCTGCTCCTGCAGGCCTGCCACGTCCACGCCGTCAAAGGCTTTCAGGCCGTCCTGTGCGGTCTTGAGCTGGGCGTTTGCGTTGTCCAGCTGGGTCTGCAGGGCGGTGGCTACAGACTTCTCCCGGTTGATGTCTGCGCCGTTCTCCTGCATGATCCAGTTCAGCTGTTCGTCAGTGATGCCGGGGATCTTGTTCTTCACGTCTTCACGTTTCATGGGTGGAAACTCCTTTCGTGTGTGAGACCTCAGTTTTTTACACTGTTCTCTGTCAGTATTCGGTCTTGGGCGGGGTACGCGCCGCCCGCCGCATGGCACCGTTTGCAGGGATCGAACCTGCCGCTTCCGGTTTTGGAGACCGGTGCTCTGCCAACATGAGCTAAAACGGCATGAAAAAAGCACTGGGCAAATTTTGCACAGTGCTTAAAAATGGGCAAAAGAAAACCACCGTCCGGGTGGATGGTGGTTAGTAATCGCGGAAGGGGCAGGC
>ENA-UOJV01003390-UOJV01003390.1-human-gut-metagenome-genome-assembly--contig:-C82-NODE-3390-length-10612-cov-4.771052_pt1 | contig 10612 bp, 8 predicted proteins | sample MGYA00242356_ERZ723903 | MGnify/ENA metagenome assembly ERZ723903 | reverse complement strand
CATTTATATAATTCCATATTTTTTCACAACCTACTTCATGAACAGATTTTATAGATTGCTTTAACAGTAAAAAAGACTTTTCAATCTCAAAGCATCTCTTATCGTTCATTGATGCAACTGAAAACTGATTAGGAAAAATCTCATGAAGCAGCTCCCAGGTCATATTATTCAATATATTTTTATAAATCATCTTCATTTCAAATTCCATGCGTCCATTATTATTTTTTGATGAAATATTATTGGCATGCCTTCGATATTTAATTAATCTCTTATTAATAATGGGCATATCATATTTTTTTGACAAACTTAACCAGCATGCAAAATCCTGAAGCTGTAGCGATGAGATAAGAAAGGGATTTTTTTCCTCGATGATATCCTTTTGAAAAAAAGCTGTAGGCGCACAAAAATAATTTCCTTTTTCAAATAACCTTTTGAACACTTTTCTATTTGAGAAATAATTATCTTAAAAAAATACATTAAAATATTCATCATGAATAATATTTTATTTATCATCAATTATTATAGGAACACCAAAACAAATCTTATAATTAAATGAATTGGCAAATTCATATTGAACCTGTAAACGATCTGGCAGTGAAATATCATCTCCTGACATTAATGCAATCCATGCTCCCTTAGCCAATGAAATCCCAACATTGGAAGCACTACTTGGCCCTTCATTTTGTTTAAATACCTTTTTAATTCTAGAATCTGAGTATTGGTCGATTTTTCTTTTTGTATCGTCTATCGAACCATCGTCTACGATAATTAATTCAAAATTATTAAATGATTGGCTTAAAATACTATCTATTGCTTTTTTTATAAATTTTCCCTGGTTATAAGTTGTTAAAACAACAGATATATCTGGTAACATTTAGCTATTTTCCTCCAATTTATCCAATAATTTTTCCAATTCAGGAATGTCAATGACAAAATCATCATGTAAATCTTCTCGATGATATGCCCGGTGTCCAAAAAATTCAATCAAATGTATATTGCAGATATCAGCTAATTGACTCCATAAGTCAACATTGTGCCCATTGTATATCTGAGGCAATTCTTGTGGATGGTTTGAAAAAAGGACAACATATATAGAATTTTTTGGAGAAAGAATCATGTTTGTCATAGTTGCTCCCGTAGGCGACACAACAATTTTAGCTTGAGCAAAAATTGTTTGTTGATATTCAAATGATACTCCCGCTAAGTCTATGACTTCAAATCCTCTTTTTAGCATGCAAATCTCAACTTGTTCCTCGTTTAAGACTTTTCGATATGTACCACTTCTCCGCGTCAAATAAATTTTTCGGGATGGGGACAGGGGATTTGTTGATAATTGTAATAATTCTTTGACTTTCTTTATATAAATTGGATTGAGTATAATATCAGTACCGATTTTTGTATCCCCATGATATCTATCTAATATTCGTGATAAATCTGAAGGTAAGACAAGCTTTTTTACTTTATAAATTTCATTTTCTTCTAATTCAATTATTTTCTTATTATTTTTTAATTGAGACAGCAGCACATGCAATGCGCATTTAAAATTATAATGAATTTTTTTTGGTATTAATAGAGGGAAATCTCTATAAATTTCTTCATGTTCTAATGCGAATACAACCATTGGCAAAGTTTCATTTAGCCAATGAAAGTAGTTGTTGTCATGATCACATGATATTAATATGCCCTTGTCTATTACATTGTTCTTTTTTTTAGTGACATTAAACAATAATCCCTTTATTTCCTCATTGTCATATACTCTTTCTAATATTTGCCATCTTTTTACACCATAGTCTGAAGAAGTAAATTCGGATAATTCATCATGAAATATTATGTTATCCTTATATATATAACGTGATCCACCTATAACACAAACATCTTTATATAAGTTAATATATTCTCTGGGGTAAGTGAAAGAACTGTCGGTCAGTCCATTATAATTATTATTTTTCTTGTATAATGTTTTCCCATGATTATATGCATAATCGATTTTAACAACTTTTTTCTTCATATGACTAATATATACGCTGTCTTTAGTCATCATTTCAAAAAGTTCTACAGCTTCTACTATATTATTGTCGTTTAAAGCTTCTCTTATCTTACTTAATTGTACCTGGCATTCCCGATCTTTAAAAATAAATGGATTAACAAAAACAGAATCTCCCACATGTAAAGAATCTGCCAAAATTGGGGAACATATTTTTCCTTCTTTTATCCCAATGTTTACATAATATTCCAATGAAGTTTGGCCTTTTGGTATAGATTGAGAATATTTTTTATAAACAAAGAATGTATCAAAGAGAGGATGGGGAATTCGATATTCTTTATCCCCAAACAATATAAAATGAATAAATGGATTAATAGAAGTACAATTTATATCTGGATATTTAGATGTATAAAATTTACAATCGAAAAGAGGACAAGGAGATAATCCTTCTTTATATCCATGTCTTACAAAGTGCCATAATGGTTTATCGATGTGAAAAAGATCCTCTCTTTGACATCGATAATAATTATTATCAAACAAATTTGTTAATTTAATAATATAATATGCTACAACTTCTGAAAACAAAGTAAGATGCATCTTGTGAAAAAATTTAAATAATGAGTAAAGTGCATATCGTCTCAACTAATTCACCTCAAGCTTTAACCAGTTATTGAATTACTAATTAATTTATCCTCATATACATTTCATCACAACTGTGTATTTTACTCACAATCTTCTTATAGGTTTCAATCAACTCCTCAGCTTGTTCCTTGTAGCTTCTAATATCTCCATAATTTTGAGTCTTATAATTTATATATTTACTAGAATTTTGTAAAATTTCTTCAATAGCATTTTTCAATGCTTCCAAATTACCTCTAGGAACAATTGTACCATTTTCTCCATTTACAACAGCTTCAGCAGGACCACCACAATCACTGATAATAACAAAGCAATCAGAGCTAATAGCTTCTCTAACAGTAAGTCCAAAACTTTCATATCCAAGTGATGGGAATAATAATACATCTACATCTTTATAAAGCTGTTTCATCTGCTCTCTATTCTGACGTCCTAAAATTTTGATTCGATTTGTAGGCCATTTGGTTTTTGGCGAGCCAAATGGCATAAGAAGAACAAGCTCCCAATCATAATCTAATAATTCCATTAGAGCCTGGTGAATTAGATTAAACCCTTTGACTTCGGCCTCTCCAGCTACAAATAAAAATTTAATTTTTTTCCTAGGCTCTCTATATTTTTTCCTGTCAAAATGCTCTATACCATTTTTATTAACTAAATATTGAAATGCGGGAATCAGTTTTTGCATTGTTTTTTGTGCATAAAAGGATGGTACATATAGTTGAGCAGCATTTTCAAGCAATTTAAATAAATAATTTCTTCTAGTAGCAATCCAATCAGCATTCAAATGGCATCTATTTTCACAAATATCTATAGAATCTCCATATTGAATACAGTGATTGCCCTCATCGTCCACCATAAACAACTTAGGACAAAGAGCCCAACTATCATGCAATGTCATAACATATGGAATATTATTTTCTAAACAAATTTTACCTATACCATATCCAAACCCTTGTACAGCATGTAAATGCACAATATCAGGTTTGACGGTTTCAAGTGTTAATCGAAAGGCATCATCAATAATCGGATTGTCAATTTCAGTAAACTCATTCAGATTGGCTGAGCAAGAATAAACCATGCTTCCATGTGACTTATACTTGCGTAAAGTTCCTATGCCCGCGGAATCTGATTGATGAATGGTAAAGATAGAAACATTAGCAGTAGTATTTTCTAACTTAGCCATTTCTTCAGCAATATTTTCTACAACTATAGTTGCTCCGCCTAATGAATTTAATCCAAAATATAAATTGACTTGTAATATATTTAATTGGAGATTATTTTTCTTGTCATGATTAATCGATGAAATCTCACATTTTCGTAATATTTCCTCCATAGCTTTTGTTTGTTTTTGAATTCCATATAAAGCTGTACAACTTTGGAATGCATTTCTTGCTAATTCGTTTCTCAGGTCTTTATCGAGTACTAACTTTTCTATTTTTGTATACCATTCGTTATAATTATTTCTTGCCAAGAATCCATTTTTCCCATCTTCTATAACATTACTAAATTCAATTAGGTTTGAAGCTATTGAAGGTATATTTAAAATTGAAGCTTCTATAAATTTAATATTGCTTTTACAATTGTTAAAAAAAGTATCTGTTAATGGCATTAATGCAATGTCGTATTTTGCAATTTCTCTAAAATAATTTTTTGCAGATAATCTTGAAATACGGTGTATTTGATTCTTATATTGCATAAAAACTGGATTTAATGTTAGTTGTCCTATTACATATAAATGTACGTTGGGATATCGCTTTAAAATATCAGATATTGCCAGGTGAATCATATCAAAATCTGCATCATGCGTATTACTTCCAGCTCCATAAAAAATACGAATCTCTTTTTTAGTAAAATACCTTTTATTAGTTCTAAATTTTAAAATATCATTTACTATCCCATTCTGTAGTAAAAAAGATTTTTTGTGTTCGTTAATACTGTTATATACATCTAAAATTTGTTTTGTACTAGTTAAAAATACATCTGCACGAAGGATAGCTTCTCTATAATATTGTGCCCCTTTTAATAATTGTTTTAATTCTAAATGATTAAGCTTAATTTTAGCTTGCTGTAAATATTTTTTATACAAAGGAACATCAAAAACTAAATCATCAATATCATAAAATTTCGTTAAACGAAGTCGGTCAGCTTCTTTATAATAGTCGGCAACTATTGAAGTATAAGGTACTCGATAAAAAATAACATAATCAGCAATTTGAAGATAACTAATAGCTTCACTTTGCTCATGCCAATCAATAATATATACAGTATATCCGAGATTTTCTAAAATTATTTTTTTATTATCAACCCTATACATCTTGCATTGAGGGATAGATAATTCTGCTATGATAACAGCTACATGATTTTTAGGCGCACAATAGAGTTCAGGCCAACATGTTTCGCTTAATTGTTGATTTCGGTAAAAGTCTTTTCGATGTTTATATTTTTTTGCTTTTTTTCCAAAATGATATAGCAAGTTAAAAGATAGTATTACTATTTTTCTTAAAGAAGTACGGGGACCATTTAAGAAAACGGATAGTGCAGTTACAGCTTGTGGATCGTAAATAGATAACTTTTTTATTTTTTTAATTTTCTCAAACATTAGAAGCTCCTCATCAATTATCCAATACTAGAGAGATAATGCTCTACTGCCACTTCACTATCTCCTACAAACATTAAATGTCCTTTGTTAATCCAGGCAGCATGACGACAGATTTTTTTTACCATTGATTCATCATGTGAAACTAAAATTACAGTTGTTCCTCCACTCATCATTTCTTCCATTCTTTTTGAGCATTTTTCCTGAAAAGAATGATCACCAACAGACAAGATTTCATCTACAATCAGAATATCTGGTTTTACGAGAGTAGCAATGGAAAAACCTAGCCGTGCCATCATGCCACTTGAATAATTTTTTACAGGGACATCTTCAAAATCTTTTAGTTCACTGAAATCCATGATTTCGTCATACTTTTCTTCCATCATTTTTTTACTATGACCAAGGATGGCACCATTTAGAAACACATTTTCTCTGCCACTGAGATCCATATCAAATCCAGCTCCTAATTCAATGAGGGGAGCAAGACTGCCATTTAATGTTACGGTACCGCGGGTAGGTGTCAATACGCCACTAATGATTTTTAATAAAGTACTTTTACCGCTGCCGTTTGATCCAATCAGAGCAAACGAATCTCCTTTGGGGATAGTTAGAGAAATATCTTTTAACGCCCAAAATTCATCGAACGATACACCTTTTCCCTTTAATTTTCTAACGACCCATTCTTTTATATTATCTACCCGTTCTTTTGCTAAGTTAAAACGCATAGACACATCTTTTATTTCTACTGCATTCTCCATGGCTATCCTCGCTCAAATCAAATATAAAGTATAAAATTCTTCTGATGTTTTTCAAAAACCCACATGCCTACGGCTAAAAAGCCAAGTGAGCAAGCTATACATAGTAAATTTTCTTCCCATGTTGGCCATTTGCCATAAAGCAATATATCTCTCAGAAATTCTATGTAATCGTATAATGGGTTAAAAATCATCCATGATTTTAACCATTCTGGCAAAATCGAGGTGGGATAAAAAATAGGCGTCAAAAAGTTCAATGCTGATAAAAATACCCCGTAGAGATGTTTTATATCGCGAAAATATACAACTGACACGGCTAATATCAGGCTGACACCTAGTGAGAAAATCAACATATATATAAAAACAACAGGTAATAAAATCAACGTAATGTGGAAACTGGTGCTAGTAACTACCATGACAATAAATAATGCCAATAATGAAAAGAGTAATGTTGTGAACGTAGATAATACTCTGGATAAAGGAAAAATATATTTAGGAAGGTATACTTTCTTAATTAGGGCTGCTCCATTTAATATTGAATCCATTGCCATCGTCGTTGATTCACTATAAAAATTGAATAGTAATTGCCCTGTCAATAAATATACTGGATAATTAGGAATATCAAAACGAAAAACTGTAGAAAACACTACGGTAAGTACTAACATCATTAACAAAGGATTTAATACACTCCACAAATAGCCAAGAACAGATCGGCGATATTTGATTTTTAAGTCACGAATGACCAGTTCTTCTAACAACCATTTATATTTAAATAAATTATTTTTTAAAATCCAGTTCATGATCCACCTCAGCCATTGATTGTACATTTTCCAAATTTCCCATTATGGGCATCTTGAAAAGCGAAAAAAATATATTTTAGTTTCTTCCATTTATCTTTTTCAAAAAAAAGAACTTTGACAAGTTCTTTAAGGATATATTTGATGTAAGAGTATTTAAGAAACGGATATTTTCTCATTACATATATCAAGTTACGAAAAATATAATATTTTCGTACTGGGCTATGATTTAATACCGCAAACTGATACGCACCTACATGATACCATTTCGTATTTCCCAGCTGATGCTGCATGTAGATATCAAAAAAAGTGATAATCTTCTGTTTTCTTATTCTGGCACGATAGGCAAACTCACTATCAACCTGGTCTATAAATAAATTTTCATCAAACATACCTAAAGCAATAGCTTTATCAACATTGAGTATAGATCCTGATGTGATGTAATATGTAATAATTTGATTTTCTAATTTTAATTTGTCTAAAGGGCCATAATTAATAGCATAAGAAACAATCGTGTTAATCGTATTTTCGGACTCTCTTATTCTTTTTATATAAGCAAAGATATTGCTTTGTGTAAACGAACTATCTTGATCCATCGTCAATAAAAATGTATATCCATCAGATTGCGCTTTTGTGAGTGCGTAATTCAGGGCATATGCAATCCCTCTGTTTTCGTAAAATGCAATATATTGTATCTTTGGGTCTTTCTTTAGCTGGTTTACAACGGATGAATCAGGTTGTTCTGTATTATCTAAAACGTACAGTTTCTCAACTGATGAAATATAACTTTGAATATTATGCCATACATCGATATCTGGGTGATATAGAATGACGACACCTGCTAACTTTACATTCATAATTTCCATTCCATTCTTTAAACTATTGTGATGACTGAATTTTTCGAAGAAAATGTGAAAAAATAGATGACGGAATAAATGGTAAGAGCAATTCTAGTTTAGTTGTAGAGGGCGCCCAGTTTTTTCTTTTCCATAAATAGCTGGCATTTTTCCATGTTGGACGCTGAAAATAGGAGATACGCGCTTCACTCCATCTTTTATATGGCTGAAGTCGTTTATCTCCAGCAAAATACCGTGATAATAAATCTATAAATTGTTTATATTGCTTGATGTATTTTTCGAGATATTCTGCTTTAGAATGGATTCCGGCTAATGGTTTCGACTGATTTCCTCTATATACTCTATAATTCATCAATGGCCGGTCTGCTTTTTCTATTTTGCCTGATAACGCTGCAAATACAGCAAGCCACCAATCATGAAAGAAAATATCAGGGAAAGGAACAGCCTTTTGAGCAATCTGGGTCTGCATCAGTATGGTGCATCCTGTGATGAAATTTTTCGCTAATAATTGGGAAACTAAATTATCATCAGAATAGATAATTTGTCGTGGACGTATATCTGTTATGCTATCGGCTATAATCTTAGATGTTCCATCCATAACATACATATCACTAAACGTCAACACCACATTTTCATGAGCTATCAAACTCACTAAAGTAGATAATTTTTCTGGCAGCCAGACATCATCCTGGTCACAATACGCAATATACGGAGTATGGACCAATGTGGTCAAAGTTTCGAACACTTTATTTGATCCCATATTATTCGGACCATGAAATAGTTTAAATGGTGTATGTTTTAAATGAAGTGAGAAAAAGGTTTCATATGGATATTCATCGTGAGGATCATCATTCCATATATATAGCTGGAATTGCCTGAATGTTTGGTTTTCAATAGAGGCAAGTTCTTCTTTCAGCCATTTTAAATTGGGATGGTATAAAGCCATTACCACCGTAACTAAGCACGAATCAGGCACCCAGGTAAACCTCCTTGATTATAGAATATTGCTTTTCCCAAAACGGTATCCAAGAAATTTAATGAGGTTATGGAAACACGCGACAGGCAGAAGTTTTATGCATTTATGAGAAATCAGCGTGTGAAGTTCAGATTTAACAAACTTTACACCCTCTCCGTTTACCGCACCGAAAGAATCAAATACGGGTTGATAGTCATGATGTAATTTCCCAATAATTACACTGCGCTGAAAATCTTCAGATAAGGTAAAGGAATGGGCATGATACACACAGGCATCAGCATTGTAATAAACGGCATATCCTTCTTTGATAAATTTAGCTGCTATCAGGGTATCTTCACCAAAATCTACATCAGGGAAATTTCCTGACTCTAATAGTTTTTTTCGGTTATATGCAGCGAATGAATCTGAACAAAAAATAGTTTTGACGCCTAATCTTGGAATATCTCTTTTCGTTTTTAGTAAACTTTGGGCCGGATAATTGAATAATCTGGCATGATTCCCCAATATACCAATACCTGAAACCGGCAATTGTCGGCCATAGGTTAAGCCGATTGAAGAATTTTCTATCAATGGCAGACACAGTTTCCATATAGCATCTGGGGCAGCTGGAATAGCATCCTGAGTCAGAAAGACAATGTAGTCAGCCTGTGACTGGGAAGCTGCCATGTTCCGCGTCCTACCGTGTCCAAATTCTTCTTTATTAATGATTTGGACCTGAAAACCCGCTTGCTTAGCAATGTGTACTGTATCATCTGTCGAAGATGAATCAATAATGCGAATATTTTTTGGGGTGATATTTTTCTGTTGTTTCAGAACACCTGCCAATTCATTAAATTTCTTTCCAGCGTTATATGTAGGAATGATAATTTCTATGTTATTCATGACAATTTTTACTCAATCAGCTCCTAAAAATAGTGCATTACTGCATTTCTTTATTTTAGCACATTCAACGCATGCTGTCAGTAATTCAATTGTATACAAGATGTAATAAATACCTTGTATTATTTTATAATCAGTGCCAAGGATTTTTAATGATATACGTGATTTGCTTTTTCGCATTCATAAAAGAGCAGTATTTTTTCGATTTGTTGCTGAATGAGTCCTTTATCGTTTTTTACATCCTGATCAGGCCGTATTACATGATTATCTTCAATACTATAGAAATCAGGTCCCGCAGCTAAAATAGGCGGTGCGTCCATAGGTTCAAAAATAGAAGTGCCCATAAAGCTATTTTTTTCGTTATTGATTCCTAAAAGCTGACATATAGTAGGTGTTAATGCCAAAGAGGTGTTATTTTGGGCATCATATCGTTCAGGCAGGGAATGCACAGGATCGTAAATGATAAAGGGAATCCTGTCATGAAAGCATTTTACATAATCGGTGTCATTGGCAACGAGTGACATAAATGGCTTATCATGGTAATGACAATGGTCAGCTGTAAAAATAACAATCGTATTATCTTTATATTGAGAATGCATAAAATATTTCCAAAACGATCCGAATGCGTTATCTACATTATGCAATGTGTTTAACGTTTCATTGCTTCCGTCTTTATATTTGATGCCATCATTGGGAGTATCTACATTAGTATGTGTTTCAAATGTGTACATAGCTATCAGGAAAGGCTGAGAAGCCGTTTTGTGTTCTAATATCTGAACCAGCTCTGTATACATATCCTGATCTGTCAGAGAACTATGCCAGTATTCTGGGTTATAAGGTAAAAATTCAGTTGCGCTATCACGAGTATAGACTTGATGAAATCCCAGCATATTCAATAAATCCGTATAAGGGTCCTCTTGCATATGTGGGCTGATAAAGCTGGTGTCATATCCTCTTTCATTTAGCAATTTTGGTAACGACTGGTAATCACGTTGAGCTAATTGTTTGGATACGCCGGATCCTGCTTTATTACCAACCCAGCCACCTTTTTCATTACCTCCGTAGCGGGGATAACAAGACGTCAATTGTCCGTGAGTCCCTCTAAAGGTTGCTGCTGTGTGATTATAATATC
>ENA-UOJV01003387-UOJV01003387.1-human-gut-metagenome-genome-assembly--contig:-C82-NODE-3387-length-10613-cov-9.862000_pt1 | contig 10613 bp, 7 predicted proteins | sample MGYA00242356_ERZ723903 | MGnify/ENA metagenome assembly ERZ723903 | reverse complement strand
CAGTGAAACGGGTCTCGTTTGAGAGCTTGTCAAAAATCCTTTTTTGACAAGCTCAAGGGCAGGGTCGTTTGACCCTGTCCGCCGTTTTTTTATTTCCCGCATTTGCCGCAGCTGCAGCAAGCCGCGCCGTTTTCCGCCGTGCGGCAGCGGCGCTTGCGATACTCCGTCGGCACCTCGCCGTAGACCTCGCGGAATGCCTCGGTGAAGCGGCTCTGGCTCTCATAGCCGACGGCCTTGGCAATGGACGCGATGTCGTCCTGCGTCTGCGTCAGGCGTGCAGCGGCCGCCTCCATGCGGTGCTGCTTCATATGCTGCGCGATGGACGAGCCGTAAACGCGCTTGAAGGCGCTTTTCAGCGTTGTCGTATTCATCAGGAATTCGCGCGACAGCGCCTCGATCGTGATGCGCTCGGAAAGATGCTCCGTAAGATAGGTGTGCACGCGGCGGATGATCTCCTCCTGCGAGGCCTGAAAGTCCACGGCCTTCTCCGGGCAGGCGATCTCCATGACGCGCTCGACGATCTCGTGCAGCAGACGGCTCTCCTCCGTGTCTGCCGCGCGGTAATAGACCTCCTTGCCGTCGCGGCGGCTGACGAGCAGGCCGCTCTCCGTCAGGGAGCGCAGATGGTGCGACACGGCCGGGCTGGACATCTCCAGCATGGCGGCCAGATTGATGACGCAGGCCTCCTGATGGCTGAGCAGCCAGAAAATGCGCACGCGCGTCGGGTCGCTGAGCTGCTTGAACACCTCGGCCGCAGCCGCAAAATGCCCCACCTGCATGACCTCCTGATGCAGGCTTGCCGCCTGAGACGACGTGCCGTGGTCGTGGGGAAGCTGAAATTCTGCCATAGTCTCTCTCCGTTCTCCGTTTTGGAAATTCCGTTCGCCCGTTCCGAAACAAGCCGGCCAAACCGCTTGCATTTTGAGTTCGCATCCAGTATACTACAGTCACAACGATTAAGCAAGCATTGAATCGTTCCAATATTCATTCCTTCCGGAGCGCCGCTGGCGCGCAAGGAAAATTTTCAGGAGGTTTTTATCATGAAGAAGACGTATCCGATCGAAGTTGACTGCGCAAACTGCGCAAACCTGATGGAGCAGGCCACGAAGAAGACTGAGGGCGTCGCCGACGCGACCGTGAATTTCATGACCCAGAAGATGATCGTGGAGTTCGCCGAGGGCGCCGATCCCAAGGACGTCATGAAGCGCGTTCTCAAGGCCTGCAAGAAGGTCGAGCCGGACTGCGAGATCGAGCTTTGACCCTCCCGGCGACGTATCTTGCGATGCGCCGCCTTTTCCTTTGGGGTGACCTCTAAATCGATCTGTGGCGGTGGATGACGGAGCTTTTTCGCCAAACCATCGGTTTGGAAGGTTTGTGGTACACAAAGTACAACTGCACCTTCCAAACCTCGCCTTGACAAAAAAGTCTCTCGCCGTCCACTCTTGCAGATTGATTTTGAGCTCCCTTTCACTTCTGAAAAATGGAAAAAGAAAGAAAGGAGACGCGAGCATGAATAAGAAACAGAAAAAAATGCTCCTTCGCATCGCGATCACGGCAGTCATGCTCATCGCGCTTGCATTCCTCCCCCTGACCGGCATCTGGCGGCTCCTGGCCTATGTGGCCGCCTACCTCGTCATCGGCTACGATATTCTCCGCAAGGCAGGCATCGGCATCATCCACGGCCGCGCATTTGACGAGTGCTTCCTGATGGCCATCGCCACGCTCGGCGCGTTCTTCCTCGCCGTCTGGACGAAGAGCGGCGACTACGTCGAGGGCATCTCCGTTATGCTGTTCTACCAGATTGGCGAGCTGTTCCAGAGCTACGCCGTCGGCAAGAGCCGCCGCAACATCAGCGCGCTGATGGACATCCGCCCCGATTATGCCAACATCGAAAAGGACGGCAAGCTCGAGCAGGTCGACCCGGATGAGGTCACCGTCGGCAGCATCATCGTCGTGCAGCCCGGCGAAAAGGTCCCGCTGGACGGTGTCGTCGTCAGCGGCAATTCCACCCTGAACACCAGCGCCCTGACGGGCGAGAGCCTCCCCCGCGATGTTGCCGAAGGCGACGAGATCATCAGCGGCTGCATCAACATGAGCGGCGTTCTGAAAATTCGTACCACGAAGGCCTTCGGCGAATCCACGGTCTCGAAAATTCTTGACCTTGTGGAGAACGCCAGCTCCCGCAAGTCCCGCTCCGAGGCGTTCATCTCCCGCTTTGCCCGCATCTACACGCCCGCCGTGTGCATCGGCGCGGTGCTGCTGGGCGTTGCCGTTCCGCTGCTGCGCATGGCCTTCGGCGCAAGCGCCCAGTGGGTCGACTGGGTCTACCGCGCGCTGACCTTCCTCGTCGTGAGCTGCCCGTGCGCCCTTGTCATCAGCATTCCCCTGAGCTTCTTCGCCGGCATCGGCGGCGCAAGCAAGGAGGGCATCCTCATCAAGGGCTCAAACTATCTGGAGGCCCTTGCCGCAACGAAGGTCGTCGTGTTTGACAAGACCGGCACCCTGACGCAGGGCGTGTTTGAGGTCACGGCCGTCCACCACAACGAGCTGGACGCCGATAAGGTGCTGGAATATGCCGCGCTGGCCGAGTGCGCCTCGTCCCATCCCATCAGCAAGAGCCTGCAGAAGGCCTACGGCAAGGCCATTGACCGCAGCCGCGTTACGGGTATCGAGGAGATCAGCGGCCACGGCATCACGGCGACCGTTGACGGCCACAGCGTCGCCGCAGGCAATGCCAAGCTCATGCAGAAGCTCGGCATCGAATACCACGACTGCCACTGCGTCGGCACGATCATCCACATGGCCATCGACGGCGTCTACGCCGGGCACATCGTCATCTCCGATATCATCAAGCCGCACTCCGCCGAGGCCATTGCCCGCCTCAAGAAGTCCGGCGTCTCCAAGACCGTCATGCTCACGGGCGACGCGCACCGCGTAGCCGAGCAGGTCGCAGGCGAGCTGGGCGTCGACGAGGTCCGCAGCGAGCTTCTGCCGGGCGACAAGGTCGCCGAGGTCGAAAAGCTGCTGGCAGAAAAGGCCCCGAAGGACAATCTCGCCTTTGTCGGCGACGGCATCAACGACGCGCCCGTCCTGACCCGCGCGGACATCGGCATCGCCATGGGTGCCATGGGCAGCGACGCCGCCATCGAAGCCGCGGACGTTGTGCTGATGGACGACGATCCCCTGCAGATCGCCAAGGCCATCCGCATCTCGCGCAAGTGCATCGGCATCGTTCGGCAGAACATCGTGTTCTCCCTCATCGTGAAATTTGCCTGCCTTGCCCTGACGGCCGCCGGTATCACGAACATGTGGGCCGCCATCTTCGCCGACGTCGGCGTGATGATCCTCGCCGTGCTCAACGCCATCCGCGCCCTGCGCGTCCACAATCTCTGAGTTGGAATGATCCCGAAAAAATTCCGGGCCTGCTGCTTTTTTTGGCAGCAGGTCCGGATGCTTTTTACCGGTTATTTTAAGGCAGCGCCGTCGTGAAACGCGCGGCCGACGACCGCGCCGAGGCGGACATAGGTCTTGTTGAACGAATCATAGGTGATGGGCGCGACCTTATCCACGTCGACCTTGCCCTCCGGCGTGAGATAGGCCTCGTCTACGCTGACGTTCACGATCTCGCCGACGAGGCGGCAGCTCTCCGGGTCATAGCTCACGACGCGGCAGGAAACGGCGATGGGCAGCTCATCGATGCAGGGCGCGTCGACGAATTCGGACTTTGTGGCATGGAAGCCGGCGCGGGCGAACTTGTCCGGCACCTGATTGCCGGACACCAGCCCGACATAGTCGCAGGCGACGACCTGCGCCGCCGTGCCCATGCTGACGGTAAACGCGCCGCGGGCCAGCAGGTCCTTCACCGTGCGGTGCGACGGGCTGACGCAGAACGACAGCTCCTGATCATCGCTGATGCCGCCCCAGGCGGCGTTCATGGCGCAGGGCGTGCCATCCTCGCCATAGGCAGCCAGAATGAACACCGGCTGCGGATAAATGCTTGCATGTGCACCAAAATTCTTTCTCATCAAGAAAAGCACTCCTATTCTATTGAAATTTCAAAACTCGCAGAGCAGGCAGAAGCTGCTCCGGCGGCAGGTCAGCAGGCCGTCCCGCTGCATTTTGGACAGCTCATTGGACAGCGCGCTGCGTTCCACATTCAGATAATCGGCAAGCTGCTGGCGGTCGAACGGGATCGTAAAGCTGCGGCTCCCCGCCCGCTGCGCCTGCTCGCCAAGGTACGACAGCAGCCGCGCACGAATGGTGCGCGGGCCGGTGTGCAGGCTGCGCCGGGAAAGCGCCAGATTTTTCTGCGCCAGCGTCCGGACGAGATTGCGAATGATGCGGCTGTGGTGCTCGCAGGTGCTCGTGCACTGCGTCAGGATGCGCCTTGCGTCGAGGAAGAGCACCTCGCAGGCCTCGCTGGCCACGACGTCGACAAGCAGCGGCTCATCCGATGCACAGGCATAGGCCTCCGCAAACAGGTCGCCGGGCTCCGCGCGCCCGAGCAGCGTGACCGCTCCCTGCAGGTCCGTGTGCTCGACCAGAACGCTCCCGGTGAGCACCAGTCCCATATATCGCGTGGGCTCCCCCGCCCGCAGGATCCGTTCCCCGCGTGCAAAGCGCCGGGGCGACGCACCGAGGCAGGGCAGCATGGCAGCGATCTCCTCCGATGTAGCCCCGCGAAACAGCGGCGAGGCCAGCAGAGCCGCATCGTTCATTCTTTCTTCCTCTGTTGGTATTCCAACATACTTTCTCTTGGATTTGGGGTATGCTATCTGGTAACAGGGTCATGCAAACGCGCGGCCGGAAGGAGGATCATTATGGCTATTCTGAAAAACATCGCGCAGGAGCAGGTGCTCCCGCTTGCACAGCAGGTCGAGGCCGAGGCCGGGCAGATCGTCAGCAAGACGCTTGCCCAGAATGACGCCGTCAGCATCACGCTGTTCGCCTTCTCCAAGGGCGAGGAGATCAGTACACACGCCTCCGGCGGCGACGCAATGGTGCTCGTGCTCGAGGGCCGCGGCCGCTTTACCATCGACGGCAGAGAGCATTTCTGCTCCGCGGGCGAGAGCATCGTCATGCCCGCCGGGAAGCCCCACGCGGTCTATGCCGCCGAGGACTTCAAGATGCTGCTGACCGTCGTGTTCCCGCAGAACTAAACCCGCACCCCGCCGAACGTGTAGTCGTAGAGGCCGCTCCACGGCAGCTCCCCGCGGATGCAGGGCAGATACTCCGTGATGAGCGTGACCGCCTGCGGCACGGCCTCGTCAAACAGGCGCTGCAGGACCGCATTGCTCTCGGTGCACTTCGGGTTCGGTTCATAGTTCACGATCATGCCGTGCAGGCCGTGGTACGCGCCGGCAAGGCGCATGCCGGTATACAGCGCCGTGCGCTTGGCACGGCCCGGCGCAAGGAACAGCGCGTTGCCCCACAGGAACGTCCGGATTGCCCGCTCCGTCTGCCGGGGCGTCAGCTCATCCGGCAGCAGCTCCGCCATCACGGCCGCGCTGCGCGCCGAGGCATGCAGGTGGCCCGTCAGGCTCGTGCGGATCGGGTCCAGCCCGGCCTGCACCAGCAGGCTGCGGTCAAATTCGACCTCGATCTCCGTGTGAGCCACGCCGCTGCGCGCGATCTGCCCGGCAATGTAGCCGTGGCAGGCGCGGTCCAGCGCAAAGTGGCACAAAAATCCATAGAGATACGCCGTTTCCGGCGCCGGAAACTCCAGTGCGGCCAGCTTCTCCCCTGCGGGGCGGAAGAAGGCCGCGCCGCTTTGTTTGTGCATCCGGTGGCCGAGGCGGCTGACGTGCCCGAGCAGCGGATGATCAAAAAACAGAATATCCGGGCCATGCAGCCCAATGGAAAACAGATTCTGCTCCGGCCAGAGCAGCGACTGCATTTCCTGCGGCAGCGCCGCAAGCACCTCCCTGCCGAAGCAGCGGTGCGCATAAGTTGATGGCATGAAGCCCACCTCATGATCTGGAATCTGTGCATAGCATACCACATTCCGGCAGTTTTGAAAAGCGTTTTTCGTGCAGGACGGTCATTTGTTTTCAAATCCTTCACAGTTCTGACATTTGATTTTCACGCCGCTTTATGATATACTTATTGTTTAGAAAAACACATGTGAGGGTACCCGTTATGAAACACTGCTATCGGGCGGGCATCGACATCGGTTCAACCACCGCAAAGCTCGTTATTCTGGACGAACGCGGCGTCCTGTGCTATGGCGATTACCGCCGCCACTGTGCGCACACGCAGGAAACACTTGCCGAGCTGCTGGAGGACGCCTGCGCAAAGCTCGGCCCCTGCGACCTGCGCCTGAAGATCACCGGCTCCGGCGCCATCAACCTCGGCAAGGCCCTGAACATCGGCTTTGTGCAGGAGGTCGTTGCCGTGGCCTCCAGCCTGCAGGCCATTGCCCCGCAGACGGACGTCGCCATTGAGCTGGGCGGTGAGGATGCGAAGATCATCTACTTCCGCGGCGGGCTGGAGGAGCGCATGAACGGCGTCTGCGCAGGCGGCACCGGCTCGTTCATCGACCAGATGGCCGCGCTCCTGCAAACGGACGCCGAAGGACTGAACCGCGCCGCGGCGGACTATCGCGAGCTCTACCCCATCGCCGCGCGCTGCGGCGTGTTCGCCAAGTCGGACATCCAGCCGCTCATCAACGAGGGCGCAACGCTGCCCGATCTGGCTGCCTCCATTTTTCAGGCCGTCGTCAACCAGACCATCTCCGGCCTTGCCTGCGGCAAGCCCATCCGCGGCTGCGTCGCCTTCCTCGGCGGCCCGCTGCACTTTCTGCCGGAGCTGAAAAAAGCCTTCATCCGCACGCTGCACCTGACGCCGGAGAATATCGTCGACCCCGAGAATTCCCACCTCTTCGCCGCCATGGGCGCTGCCCTCGAGGCGGGCGATGCCGAGCCGGCAGATGCCGCAGCGCTTGCCGCAAAACTGCGCTCCGGCGTGCAGATGGCCTTCGAGCTCAAGCGTCTGCCGCCGCTGTTTGCGGACCGCGCAGAGTACGATGCCTTCCGCGCGCGTCACAACCGCGCGCAGGTCCATAAGGCAGCACTGCATCCCTGCCGCTGCTTCCTCGGCATTGACGCGGGCTCCACCACAACGAAGCTCGCCCTCATCGATGAGGACGGTGCGCTGCTGTGGTCGTTTTACGCCAACAATCAGGGCTCACCGGTGCAGACGGCCATGCACGCCATGCGCCTGCTCGGTGAGCAGCTCCCGCCGGGCGCGGAGATCGCGCGCTCCTGCTCGACCGGCTACGGCGAGACGCTGCTGAAGTCCGCCTTCCTGCTCGATGACGGCGAGGTCGAAACCATCGCCCACTATGAAGCCGCCGCATTTTTCGACCCGGACGTCGACTGCATTCTCGATATCGGCGGGCAGGATATGAAGTGCATCCGCATTCGCAATCACTCCGTGGATTCCATTCTGCTCAATGAGGCCTGCTCGTCCGGCTGCGGCTCATTTATCGAAAATTTCGCCAATTCCCTCGGCTACACCGCCGCGGTTTTCGCGCAGGAGGCGCTGTTTGCCGCCCATCCCATCGATCTTGGCACGCGCTGCACCGTGTTCATGAACTCTAACGTCAAGCAGGCGCAGAAGGAGGGCGCGACCGTGCAGGATATCTCCGCTGGTCTCGCCTACTCCGTCATCAAAAATGCGCTGTATAAGGTCATTAAGCTTGCCGATGCCCGCGACATGGGCCGCCATATCGTCGTGCAGGGCGGCACGTTCTACAATCAGGCCGTGCTGCGCGCCTTTGAGCGCATCGCGGGCGTCGAGGCCACCTGCCCGGATATCGCAGGCATCATGGGCGCGTTCGGCGCGGCCCTGATCGCCCGCGACCGCTGGACGGGGCAGCGATCGACCATGCTCCCCATCGCGGACATTCTGAAGCTGCAATATACGACGCAGACCACGCGCTGCTCCGGCTGCGGCAACCGCTGCATGCTGACCATCAACGAATTCTCGAACGGCCAGCGCCACGTCACCGGCAACCGCTGCGAAAAGGGCCTCGGCGGCACGCCAAAGGAGAACCGTGCGCCGAATGTCATGGCCTATAAGCTCAAGCGCATGTTCGACTATCCCCCGCTGCCGGAGAAGGACGCGCCGCGCGGCTGCATCGGTATCCCGCGCGTGCTGAATCTCTATGAGAACTACCCGTTCTGGGCAACATTCTTCCGCCAGCTCGGCTTTTCCGTCCTGCTCTCGCCCCGCTCGACGCGTAAAATTTATGAGCTGGGCATGGAGTCCATCCCCTCAGAGTCGGAGTGCTATCCCGCAAAGCTGGCCCACGGCCATGTGCAGTGGCTCATCGACCACGGTGTCAGGACCATCTTCCACCCGTGCGTGTTCTATGAGCATCAGGAGACGCCCGGCGCACAGAACCACTTCAACTGTCCCATCGTCGTCTCCTACCCCGAAAATCTTAAAAATAACGTCGACGCCATCGGCGAGGGCGGCGTGACGTACCTGCGCCCCTTCCTCGCCTTTACGGACGAGAAGACCGCCGCGAAGCGCCTGGCTGACTTCTGCAAAGAGACGTGGGGCATTTCCGCCTCGGAGACCCGTGCCGCCGTCCATGCCGCATGGCTCGAGCAGCAGCACGCAAAGGCCGACATCCGCGCGCAGGGCGCGGCGGCGCTCGCGTGGCTCGAGCAGAATCACGGCCGCGGCATCGTGCTGGCGGGCCGCCCGTACCACGTCGATCCGGAGATCAATCACGGCATCCCGGAGCTCATCGCCTCCTACGATCTGGCCGTGCTGACCGAGGATTCTCTTCCCATCGACTTCACGCCTGCCCGGCCGCTGCGTGCAAACGACCAGTGGGTCTATCATTCCCGCCTTTATACGGCGGCAGAGTTCGTCCGAACCCGCCCGGAGCTCGAGCTCGTCCAGCTCAACTCCTTCGGCTGCGGGCTCGACGCCGTCACGACCGACCAGGTCGCGGAGATTCTGGAGAAGAGCAACCGTCTCTACACCGTTCTGAAGATCGACGAGGTCTCGAATCTCGGCGCGGCGCGCATCCGCATCCGCAGCCTCATCGCCGCCATGGACCTGCGCGCCCGGCAGGGCATTCTCCCCACGGCAGGTCCCGTCCGCTATGAGCGTGCCGTCTTCACGGAGCAGATGCGCCGCGAGCACTGGACCATCCTCGCGCCGCAGATGTCCCCCATCCACTTCGATCTGCTCGGCCCGACGTTCCGCAAATACGGCTATCACATCGAAATTCTCGGCAACGACAACCGCAGCGCCATCGACACGGGCCTGAAATACGTCAATAACGACGCCTGCTTCCCCTCCATCACGGTCGTCGGCCAGATCATGAGCGCCATTCTGTCCGGAAAATACGACACAGATCATCTCGCCGTCGCCATGACGCAGACCGGCGGCTGCTGCCGCGCCAGCAACTATGTCGGCTTCATTCGCCGCGCGCTGGAAAAGGCCGGGCTCGGCCATATCCCCGTCATTTCCATCAACGCCAACGGCATGGAAAAGAATCCGGGCTTCCGCGCCTCCCCCGGCCTGCTGATGGATGCGTTCCGCTCGCTCGTCTACGGCGACCTGCTCATGCGCTGCCTGTACCGCGTGCGGCCGTATGAAAAAGTCCCCGGCAGCGCAAACGCCCTGCACGCCAAATGGCGCGACCGCTGCGTCGCCTCGCTCACCGGCAGTCACGCCGGGCGGGACTACCGCCGCCTCTGCCGCGAGATCGTCGAGGATTTCGACGTGCTCCCGCTGGACGAGACGCTCCGCAAGCCGCGCATCGGCGTCGTGGGCGAAATTCTCGTCAAATACATGCCGCTTGCCAACAACCACCTCGTCGACCTGCTCGAGCGCGAGGGTGCGGAGGCCGTCGTGCCGGACCTCATGGACTTCATGAATTACTGCGTCTACAACGGCGGCTACAAGCACGAGTTCCTCGGCGGGAGCCTGGGCGGCGCGCTTGTCGGCCAGCTCGGCGTCAAGGCCATTCGTTACCTGCGCCGCCCGGTGCTCGACGCGCTCCAGGCCAGCCGCCGCTTTGAACCGCCAATGGAGATCGCGGACGTCGCCGAGCTGGCAAAGCCCTTCCTCTCCCTTGGCAACCAGTACGGCGAGGGCTGGTTCCTCACCGGCGAAATGGTCGAGCTCATCCGCAGCGGCGTGCCGAACATCGTCTGCATCCAGCCCTTCGCCTGCCTGCCGAACCACGTCGTCGGCAAGGGCGTCATCAAGTCCCTGCGCCGCGCCTATCCCGAGGCCAATATCGTCGCCGTGGACTATGACCCCGGCGCATCCGAGGTCAACCAGCTCAACCGCATCAAGCTCATGCTCTCTACCGCGCGCAAGAATCTGAACGCCCGGCCCGCCGACCCGCAGCCCGCTGCCGTCGTCTGACCGTCCCCGCGAAAAATCCGAAAAAAGCCAAAATAGTGCTTGCAAATTTCATCCGGATGTGCTATGATATCTAGGCAAAATGAAATCCGGGTGTAGCGAAGTTTGGTATCGCGCTTGAATGGGGTTCAAGAGGCCGCTGGTTCGAATCCAGTCACTCGGACCATATTAACGAAACGGTATAGATGCGTCTGGCGAAAAGCCAGGCGCATCAACCG
>ENA-UOJV01003386-UOJV01003386.1-human-gut-metagenome-genome-assembly--contig:-C82-NODE-3386-length-10614-cov-4.114405_pt1 | contig 10614 bp, 10 predicted proteins | sample MGYA00242356_ERZ723903 | MGnify/ENA metagenome assembly ERZ723903 | reverse complement strand
GACCTTGATATATATAAGAAAATATTTACGTTCCCCGTAAGTGAATATTATCAAAAGGCAGGCTTTGATTTTTCGAAGGATAAATTTGAAGACTTGGCTGAAATATATGTTGAGGTTTATACTTCTTTGCAATTTACGGCAAAGCTTAATGATGAAGCGCTGCCGATTCTTAAACTTCTTAAAAATAGGGGATGCAAGCAAATCATTGTTTCCGCCTGCGAGAAAAACAGACTTTTAAATCAGGTGGAGAAATTTAAAGTCAAAGATTATTTTGATGCTGTATTGGGTATAGATGACGATTTGGCGGTGAGCAAATCAAGTCTTGCGAAAAAGTGGTTTGATGATAACAAAATAGATAAAAACGATGTCCTTTTTATCGGAGATACCGTTCACGATTATGAAGTTTCGCAAAGTATTTCCTGCGATTGCGTACTTGTTTCCTGCGGCCATCAGGATAGAAGTGTTCTTGAAAAAACAAATGCGCCTGTTTTGGATAAATTAAGCCAAATTTCTGATTTTCTCGCACTTTAATTGTTACTAATAATTTACAAAATCTTTAAACAGTTGAGTTTTATGTTATATTATGGTAAAATGTAAAATGTTGTGGTAAAACAAAATGTATATTAGTGAGGTAATTTTATGTTGCAGTTAATACCGCTTGCATACTATGCTCAGGAAAAGAGCGGCGTGTTTGCGATAGACGAACAGCTTAAGGTGAATTCCGATTTTGATTTAAAACTTTTAAAGCTTGAAAAAGCTCAGGATGGCAAACTTGTTATAAAAAAGGACTCTTCGCTTGATAAAGAGGAATATAAGTTGGAGGTTACACCCGATTTAATTTCAATCAAGGCTTCAAGTGAAACGGGCGCTTATTATGCGCTTCAAACTCTCCGTCAGATTGGTAAATTTGAGCTTGGTTCAAAAGAAATTCCTTGTTGCATTATTAATGATAAGCCAAGATTTTCTTGGAGAGGCGTTCAGCTTGATGAAAGCCGCCATTTCTTCGGCAAGGAATATGTTAAAAAAATGCTTGATATGATGTTTATGTTAAAGCTTAACGTTTTTCATTGGCATTTGACTGACGATCAGGGCTGGAGAATTGAGATTAAAAAATATCCGCTTCTTACCGAGATTGGCTCAAAAAGAGCATATACTCAAATTCACGGTTGGGGCAGTACAGACATTATTAATGAGGAATATTCGGGTTTTTATACTCAGGATGATATTAAGGAAATTGTTGATTATGCCGCAAAACGTGGAATAATGGTGGTGCCTGAAATTGATTTTCCGGCTCACTGCGCCGCTGCTATTGCCGCTTATCCTTGGCTTGCGTGCCGTGAAATTAACAGGGATGTGCCCGGATACTTTGGCGGTGCCATTCCTCAAAGAAAGCTTAGGCAATTTGATTGGAACAGGCCTATTTGCCCCGGCAAGGACAAAACGGTTGATTTTGTTAAAAACGTTATTGATGAGGTTTGCTCGCTTTTCCCTGCACCTTATTTTCATATCGGCGGTGACGAAGCACCGAAGTCGGAGTGGAAAAAATGCCCTTGCTGTCAAAAGAGGATTAAGGATAACAACCTTAAGGACGAGGAAGATTTGCAGGGCTGGCTTAATAATGAAATTCTTGCGTTTGTCAAGTCAAAGGGCAAGAGGCTTATCGGTTGGAACGAGGTTTTAAAGGCAAAAAGCCTTGATAAATCCGTAATATGCCAATATTGGACTCCTAAAAAAGATTCAAGAGCAAGAGATTGGGCAAATAACGGCAACAGCGTAATCTTGTCTAATCATCAGTCCTTCTATTTTGATATGACTTATGCTCAATACTCTCTTAAAAACACATATAATTACAACTATAAAAATTTCGGAATTAAACCCGAAAGTGAAAAAAATATTCTCGGAGTAGAGGCAGAAAACTGGACAGAGTGGACAGATTGTCCCGAAAAGTTAGAAGTATTTATGTATCCGAGAACTCAAGCGCTTGCCGAGGTGGCTTGGTCGCCTGAAAGCAAGAAAGAATTTGATTCATTTATGGCAAGAATGGAAAATTTCAAGCCGTATTTTGAATATTTTGGTATGAGCTATGCGGTAAACAGTGTAGCTATGCCTAAAAAATGGCTCTTAAAATCAAAGATTAGAAAAGAGTTCAGTATGGGCGATACTCATCTTGAGGTTAAGCTTAACAAAAAATATATTGAGCAAGGAGAAAAGTAAATGAAATTTTCTGATTTTCCTCAGGCAGTAATCAAAGAAAATGTTGATTATACCGTTAAGGAAATTACAAACGTAATAAAAAAATACGGTCCTCGTGAGTCAGGCAACGAGAATTGCTATGCGGCTCAAAAGCATATTAAAAAAGAAATGGATACTTTCTGCGACGGTACAGAGTTTGAAAGCTATAAAATGGCTCCCAAGGCATTTCTCCATTTCACAAAGCTTGTATCTGTTGTCATTTTCTTGGCAGTAGTTGCTTGTGCAATTTTAATGTATACAAGTATTATTACACCTCTTTTGGCGCAATGTATTGTTTGCGGTGTTGTTTTTGTAGGTCTTTTTATCACCGTTATGGAATTTTTGCTTTATAAGCAGTTTATTGACCCTCTTTATAAAAAGGTTGAGGCTCATAATCTTATGGGTGTACGAAAGCCAAGAGGCGAGGTTAAAAGAAGAATTGTTATCAGCGGTCATATTGATGCGGCTTATGAATGGCGTCACCTTTACTACGGTAAAAAAGTACCTCTTATGGCTATCTTTATGAGCTGGACAATCGGAGGTGCAATCGTTTCATTTATTTTGAGCGTTATCGCTATTGTTGCTAACTTTGTTGATATGGGCACTTTCGGCGATTTTATGATTAATTACAGCTATATTTTCCATTTTGTAACTGCTCTTGGTATGGTTACATTGTTTATGTTTGTTGATTTCAACACTATTTCTCCGGGTGCTAACGATAACCTTACAGGTACTTATGCCGCTGTCTGTGCACTTCGTATGCTTGATATGGCAGGTGTTGATTTTGAAAATACAGAGGTCTGCGCTATGATTACAGACGGCGAGGAAGCAGGTCTCAGAGGTTGCAAGAGTTGGGCAAAAAATCATTATGACGAATATGTAAACAGCGGTGTTGAAACGGTTGTTTTGTGTGTAGATACTCTTACCGATCGTGAATATCTCCGTGTTTATAATAAGGATATGACCGGCACTGTTAAAAATAATCAGCAGTTTAGCCAATTGGTTATGGACGCATCAAAGGATGCAGGTCATGATGACATTGAACTTTCTTCTGTCTTTTTCGGCTCTTCAGACGCTGCTGCTTTTTCTCAGGCAGGAATTACCGCAACGTGCCTTGCCGCTATGGACCCAAGGCCGGCAGATTATTATCATAACCGCCGTGACACGGCAGATCGCCTTGTTCCTGAAACTATCAAAACAGGCTTTGACGTTATTATTTCTACTATTCTTAATTTTGACGAAAAAGGTCTTAACTAAATAATTATTAAAGAGCAGGTAAGGGGGCATTTCCTTGTGCGATGCGCCTGATTCCTGCTCTTTTTTGTTACTCAACCGTCAGTTGAGCGAAAAATCAACAAACAGTGTAGTTTAACAACTGACGGATAATTGATTATTGGGCATTTTTGGTGTTACGATTAGCTTACCGAAAGAGGTAACTGATATGTTTAACAAAATCAAAAATGAAATTAAAACGGAGGTAGAAGCAATGAATATCGGTAATAATATATCCGCATTAAGAAAGCAAAAGGGAATAACGCAGGAGGAGCTTGCAAATGAATTGGGAGTATCTGCTCAGGCTGTTTCAAAATGGGAAAATAACAGTTCTTGCCCCGATGTTTCTCTACTTACCGAAATCGCCGATTATTTCGGTGTCAGTGTTGATTCTCTTCTTCGTGAGAATGAGGAAGATATTGTCAATTCATCAGAAAATAAAGACGCAAAAGCAAAATCAAGTGATGACAAAAAGAATATTATGATTAAGGTTACACAGCAAAACGGAAAAGAGAATATTATTAAAGTTCCTTTTAAGTTTGTAAAGCTCGGCCTTAATATCGGCAATATGTTTGGTCTTAGCAAGGATATTTCTGACAAAATTGCGACATTGGCAGAAAATGATATGACTGATATTGTTAATATTGATACGGAAAACGGCGAGCATAATGCAATTACTCTTGATTAATTTTTTCAGTTCGTAAAAATTATGACGCAATGATTATTTATCATTATTTTCAATATTACTTGCAAATGCTCTTTTTATAATATATAATAAACTGTAAGTATTTTTTACGGATGAAAATATGGAAAAAATACTTGTTCTTGATTTCGTCGGGCAGTATAATCAGCTTATCGCAAGACGTGTTCGTGACCACCATGTTTATGCGGAAATTTTGCCTTATACAACCGACCTTGAAACTATTAAGAAAAATGATTATAAAGGTATTATTTTTACGGGCGGTCCTAACTCGGTTTACGATATGGCATCTCCGCACTATACTAAAGATATACTAAATATCGGAGTGCCTATTTTAGGTATTTGCTACGGCTGTCAGCTTATCGCTTGGATGGGTGACGGCGAGGTTAAAACAGCTCCTCAAAGTGAATACGGCAAGATTGAATTTACTAAAAAAGAGTCAAAGCTTTTTAAAGACGTTGATGAAAAATCAGTAGTTTGGATGAGCCATACGGACTATATTTCAACTGTTCCTGAGGGCTTTGAGATTATCGGCACAACAGATGCCTGCCCTTGCGCAGCTATGCAAAATGTTGAGAAAAATATTTATGCCGTTCAATTCCACCCTGAGGTTACTCATTCCGTTTTCGGCTCGCAGATGCTTTATAATTTCCTTTATGAAGTTTGCGGCTGTAAGGGCGATTGGGTAATGGATAATTTTATTGAAAATACCGTTGCTAAACTTAGAGAACAGATTGGCGATAAAAAGGTAATCCTCGGTCTTTCAGGCGGTGTTGATTCTTCCGTTGCAGCAGGTCTTTTGTCACGTGCTGTCGGCAAACAGCTTACATGCGTTTTTGTTGATCAGGGCTTAATGCGTAAAAACGAAGGCGACTTTGTTGAAAAAACATTCACAAGCCTTTTTGATATGAATTTTGTAAGAGTAAACTGCGGCGATGTTTTCCTTGAAAAGCTTAAAGGTGTAGTTGACCCTGAGCAGAAGAGAAAAATTATCGGTACTGAATTTTTTAATGTTTTCTGGAACGAAATCAGGAAGCAGGACGAACTCGGTTATTTTGCACAGGGCACTATTTATCCCGACTGTATCGAATCAGGTAAAGGCGATGCCGATGTTATCAAAACTCATCATAATAGGGTAAATACACCTGATGACGTTGAATTTCTCGGTATTATCGAGCCTCTTGCAGATTTATTTAAGGATGAGGTTCGTGCAGTAGGCGAAAAGCTTGGTATTCCTAAGGAACTTGTATGGAGACAGCCGTTTCCCGGTCCGGGCCTCGGTGTAAGAATTATCGGAGAGATTACTGCCGATAAGATTAAAGTGCTTCAAGATGCCGATTGGGTTCTTAGAGATGAAATGGCAAAGAACGGATATGAGAAAAATCTTGCTCAGTTCTTCTGCGTTCTTCCTTGCGTTAAAACTGTCGGAGTTATGGGCGACCATAGAACTTATGATCACCTTGTTGCAATCCGTGCTGTAACGACCGATGATTTTATGACCGCCGATTGGGCGAAAATCCCTTACGATATCCTTGCTAAGGTTTCAAATCGTATTACAAATGAGGTAGAACATATAAATCGTGTGGTTTATGATATCACCTCCAAACCCCCCGGCACAGTCGAGTGGGAGTAACTCCGCAACCTCGATAAACGCCCTATTTACAAGGGATTCAAGAGTTTTGCAACCCAAAATGGCAACATTTTGGCAACAATAAAATATTCACATAAAACTAAGAGCTATCAGACATCAATTCCGATAGCTCTTTTGCTATTCTTCGCTTTCTTTTTCTGCGTGTTCTTTTTTGATTTTTTCAAATTCGGCTAAAAGATCTTTTTGCGGCTCATTGAAAGTATTGTAGTTCTTTTCTCTTTTCTTGTTTTCCTGCTTTGCTTTTTCCCAGCAATGGTCAAGAGTGTTTATTATATTTTCCGGTAAATCTTCGGGATAATTATAACGCCAATCGTCATATTGCCCCTGTGTCATTTCGCCGCTTTTAACTTTATCTTTTATTTCGTTCCACTCGTTTAAACAGCTGTATAAACCGGTAAAGCACTCCGGTCTGCTTTCATCAGGAACAAGACAAAGTTTACCGTTTATTCTTTCGATAGTAAGTCCGTAAATATCCTCGATAGTAAATAATGTGTGCATTAACCTGATATGGTCATCAAGATTAGGACTGTCAAGTGCAAGTGTTGATACCTGCAATACTCCTGCAATTTCTTTTAGCATATCGCTTTTAGGTTCACGCCTGCCATTTTCGTATTGTGCAACACGAGAGTCGGCATTCTTTTCGCCGAATCCGAGCTGTAAACCTAAATATTTTTGAGTCATATTATGTTTTTTTCTTATGTATCTTATTCTTTCACCGATTGCCATTAAGCATCACCTCAAACATTACTGTACCATATATGTTACGGTAAGTCAAACAAAATTATCAAAATAATTACGATAATTTTGAAATTATTCTTGACAAGCGAATTGCAAGGTGTTAATATAAAACCGTAACTAAACAGTTACGAAAATATAAATACAAGTATCATAATTGCAACATATTATGTGATTGTGAGAGTCGAAGGAGGTGTAAAAATGTCTGATGATTCTATTTTTATGAGGGTTGACGAAGTTGCAGAAGTTCTTGATGTTTCCGAGTCTTATGCATATAAGATTATGAAACAGTTAAATAAAGAACTTGCCGAAAAAGGAAAAATTGTTGTTTCCGGCAGAGTTAATCGCAAATATTTTTGCCAAAGAATTGACTGCACAGATAAAACAGAAGGAGGATAAAAATGCCTGTATATAAGGATAATAAAACAAATACTTGGCGAGCGGTGTTTAGATATACCGATTGGACAGGTGAGAAAAAACAAACTCAAAAGCGAGGATTTATTACTCAAAGAGCGGCAAAGGCTTGGGAAAAAGAAGAAATGTTAAAGCTGCAAGGTGCTTGCAATATGACATTTGATTCGTTTGTCGAATTGTATTTTGAAAGCCTAGGTACAAAGTTGAAACTTAATACAATAAATACAAAAAGACATATATTTGAAACCAAAATTTTGCCGTACTTTGCCGACAAGAAAATAAATGAAATCAAGGCAATTGATGTTATCAATTGGCAAAATACGTTAATTAAAGCAAAGGATGAAAACGGAAAACCGTTTTCTCAAACCTACTTAAAGACAATTCATAATCAAATGAGTGCAATATTAAATTTTGCCGTTAAATACTACGGACTTAAAGAAAATGTTGCAAGAAAAGCAGGAGCAATGGGCAAAAAAGAAAGCGACAGAGAGATGCTTATTTGGACAAAGGATGAATATATGCGATTCGCCGAAGCAAAAATGGAAGAACCAATGCATTATTATGCTTTTGAATTATTATATTGGTGCGGCATTCGTGAGGGTGAATTGTTAGCCTTAACTCCAAGTGATTTTGATTTTAACAAGCGAACTTTAAGGATTAACAAAAGCTATCAAAGAATAAACGGTCGTGATATTATTACCGAACCGAAGACACCAAAGAGCAACAGAATAATTAAAATGCCGTCGTTTCTTTGTGACGAAATGCAAGATTATATCGGTATGCTTTACGGTGCAGAAAAAGATACAAGGCTGTTTCCGATTTCAAAAACTGCGTTGTATCGGTCAATGAAAACAGGCTGTGAAAAGGTAGGAGTTAAGAAAATTCGTATCCATGATTTGCGTCATTCACATGTTTCATTGCTCATTGATTTAGGCTTTTCCGCTGTTGAAATTGCAGACAGGATGGGACACGAAAGCGTCGATATGACATATCATTATGCTCATATGTTTCCGTCAAGGCAAGACGAAATGGCAAATAAACTTGAAAACGAAAGGGGTGAATTTGAAAATGTCGGCTAAAAATCGTGACGAACATAACCGTTGGAGAAACAAAACTGTTGCTTTCAGAATGTCGCCCGAAGAAAGCAATGAACTTGATACAAGAGTTAAATTATCAGGTTTGACAAAGCAAGATTACTTAATCAATCGAGCACTTCAAAGGGATATTGTTGTTGTCGGTAATCCAAAAGTTTATGTCGCCTTGAAGAAAAAACTTGAAGAAGTTTTGATTGAATTGAAGTCATTAAACGGCTCTCAACCGTCAGCGGAGCTTCTCGAAACTATTAAACTAATCAGCAAAACGCTTTATGAAATGAAGGGTGATAAGGATGTATAAGCAAATAAAAAAGACCGCTTGGGATTCATCTGCGGCAACAGATGACAAGCGATCTTCTAATAAAAGCACTAATATTATAACCGAAAATAAAAGGTTTTGCAACTGACAAACTCAAAGGGTATATTTGCAGTCGCAGACTGTAGCGAGCATAGGCAATGTATTGCCGGAAGATAAGGGAGTACCCTTTAACCCCTAAGAAAGGAGAACAAATGAGAGAAAGAAATTTATCAATAAACATCAGAGTAACCGAAAATGAAAAAATAAATATTTGCAGAAAAGCAAAGCGTGCAGGCTTATCGTTATCCGAGTATATTCGTAAGTGTGCATTAGGTCAAAGTGTAAGGTCGGCACCCAATAAACATTTGAAACAGGCTTATCAATTAGTTTGTCAAATGAATGACAGCAGGCTTGATAAAATAAAAGAACTATTACTCAACGCATGTTATGGTGATGACGGATAATGGCTGTAACAAAAATTTGGGCAATCAAGGACAGTCTGTCTCGTGTTGTTGATTATGCTGCCAATCCAAACAAAACAATTTACTCTGATTTGAAAAATGCAATTCATTATGCCGAGAACGGAGAGAAAACAATCAGTGAAGAAGCGTGCTTTGTCACAGGCGTAAATTGCAATACCGATACAGCCTATGAAGAAATGAAAAATGTTCAAGTTCATTTTGGTAAGATTTCAGGCAATGTTGCCTACCACGCATATCAAAGTTTTAAGACAGGCGAAGTCACACCCGAACAATGCCATAGGCTTGGTGTTGAACTTGCAAAACAAATGTGGGGCACAGATTATCAAGTGCTTGTAGCAACGCATTTTAATACAGGCACTTACCATAATCATTTTGTAATTAACTCTGTCAATATGTGGAACGGCAAAAAATTTAATTGCAACAAGAAAGCGTATTACAAGTTCAGAGATTTATCCGATTCACTTTGTGAGCGTGAACACTTAACTGTATTAGCAAATCCGCAAAACAAAATTTCAAGAACTTTGTATTATGCAGAGAAAAACGGTGAACCTACAAAATACAATTTAATGCGAGAGGCAATAGATAAGGCTTTAAGTATCAGCTGTTCGCAAAAAGAATTTACCTATGTTATCAAAAAGCAAGGCTATATTGTTAATCTTAACCCCGGTTTGAAATATGCAACAATTCGTTCTGTTAATGATACTCGAAACACACGCCTTTATCGGTTGGGTGAGAAGTATGATAAAGAGCATATTTTTAGAAGACTGAAAGAAAATGATTTTTGGAAAACTGCTCCCGAATTTAACACATTCCAAAAATCAATAAAACCGAAATATATTGTTTCAAAGAAAGTTAGGTTCAACGGTTGTTTTACAACAACAAGAAAAATAACCGGTCTGAAAGCACTGTATTTGCATTACTGCTATTTGTTGGGATATTTGCCAAAAGCAAAACAGCACAAACCGTTGTCGCCTGAAATGAGGGCGGCTTGGAGAAAAATTGACAGGTATTCAAAGGAAATACGATTTATAGATTCTAAAGAATTGACCACGATTTCGGCTGTTAATGAATTTATTTCAGCAACAAAGGAGCAAATTATTTATATTGAAAAGCAACGGCAGCATTGCTATAACAAAATGAGGCGTTGCAAAGAACCGAGTGTCATGGCAGAACTAAAATCAAAACGTGATGATTTCACAAAAACTTTGTCTTTGCTACGAAAAGAAGTTAAGGTTGCTACCAATATTTTGGAGGACAACGATGAAATCAAACACAATATGAAAGCTGAAAAGGCAATGCAACAAAAACGCTTTGTTACGAAGCAAAAAACAAGACATAGGTACGATGACCTATGCAGATAAGGAGAATTTTATGAAAAAGTATATTACCGACGAAAACACGGGCATTAGCTACACACTTGTAGGTGATGTGTATATTCCAAATCTTGTATCAACAGATACGAATTATAAAATCGGCTGTTGGGGCAGAAAATATAATGAATATATTAAGCAACATAAACCGTCATTTTATACAATCTTGCTTACTCAATGCAAACTAAATTCATATTTGCATGATGTTGATGTCAGAGCAACAGAAATGTATGATACACTCGTTAAGCAATTAGCAAAACAAGAAGGTGTTACAGAAAAACTCAAAGCAACCGATATGCTCGCCTGGGTTCAGGTTATGAACAATATCTCCAATCGGGTTAGAGAGATAGTGTATAAGAAAATAGT
>ENA-UOJV01003374-UOJV01003374.1-human-gut-metagenome-genome-assembly--contig:-C82-NODE-3374-length-10657-cov-14.094605_pt1 | contig 10657 bp, 9 predicted proteins | sample MGYA00242356_ERZ723903 | MGnify/ENA metagenome assembly ERZ723903 | reverse complement strand
CAATTTCTGTAAATCTTTATGTGAATTTTCACTATATTCACCATTTTTCACTTGCACGGAGTGAAAATAGTGGTATAATAAAAATAACCAACACGGAGGTGTGATCGATGCAGTACGAAAATGAGCGCATGGAATTTAAATCCCAGCTGACAGATGATATTTACAAGGAAGTCATCGCCTTTACGAACACGGATGGCGGTGTGATCTATATCGGCATTGACGATCAGGGCAACGTGACCGGTATTGACAATGTGGACGAGACATACACGCGGCTGACAAACGGCATCCGCGACGCCATTCAACCGGATGTGACGATGTTCGTACGCTATGTGCTGCAGGAGAACAAGGTCATTCGTATCGAGGTCGGCGAGGGCAGCTATAAGCCGTATTACCTGAAGGGTAAGGGTCTGAAACCTGCTGGCGTTTATGTCCGGCAGGGCGCGACGAGTGTGCAGGCATCGCCGGAGCAGATCCGGCAGATGATTAAGGACTCGGACGGCGATGTGTTTGAAGAAATGCGCACCGTGCAGCAGAATCTGACCTTTGATGAAGCTGCGGCTGCGTTCAAGCGGTACAAGGTGGATTTTTCAGAGGACAAGTATATTGCGCTGGGGCTTCGGAACATCCACGACGATCAGTACACCAATCTGGCGCTGATTCTGTCCGATCAGTGCCAGCACACGACGAAAATCGCGGTGTTCAACGATGAATCCTGTACAGAGTTCCGGGACAGCAAAGAGTTTGGCGGATCGATCTTCAAGCAGTTTGAAAACTCAATCAATTATCTGGCGCTGTGCAACAGGACAGTCTCTACCATCAAGGGTGTCGTCCGCACGGATAAGCAGGACTATCCCGAGGAAGCCATCCGCGAAGCGCTGCTCAATGCGCTGGTGCATCGGGACTACAGCTTCAGCGGCAGCATTATCATCAACGTGAACGACAGCAAAATGGAATTTATTTCTCTGGGCGGCCTCCTGCCCGGCCTTTCCACGGAGGATATCCGTCTCGGCGTTTCTCAGCCGAGGAATAAGAAGCTGGCGGAGATCTTTCATCGTCTGCGCCTGATTGAAAGCTACGGCACCGGCATCCGCCGCATTTTCAAGCTCTACGCAAGCTGCCCCGTCCAGCCCAGCATCGAGGCAACGACAAATGCATTCCGGATCGTGCTGCCGAACATGAACGCCGCTTCTGCGGGCAAAGAAAACGCGGCGGAGGCAAAGCCCGCCGCGCCGGTCATTACGCCGCAGATGAAAATCGTTCTGGACTACCTCAAGGAATACGGTGAAATGCGCGACGAGGAGTTGCAGGAGCTGCTGCATATCAAAAAGACCAGAGCCTACCTGCTGACCCGGCAGATGAGCGAGGAAGGGCTGATCGAGATCGTCGGCAGAGGGGCGGAGAAAAAGTTTAAGCTCCACTGATGCAGAATGCACTGCGGGGGGAAAATCGAAGATGGGGAAGAAGCTTCGGACATACTATGCAAAATCAGCAAATAGCTTTCATGGGGCGATTACCAATCGAGAACATCTGGACAAGGTCGCAACGCTGGCTCGAAGATTCGGTGCGGAGATTGGGAAGGAGAAAGCGGCAGGAGTCGCAGGTGGCGTTCATGATTTCGGCAAGTACGCAGATCGGTTTCAGGGCGTGCTCAGCGGCACCCATCAGGGGGTAGATCACGCTCTGCCAAGCGCAGCGGAACTGTATCGGTTACTGGATTTGAGAACCACGCAGAGAGTGTGGGCCGATGGTATTTGCGCGGTGGAGGCGGTTGCGGGTCATCACGATGGCCTTATTGGCATGCCGCAAATGCAGGACGGACTGGAGGAAATGCTGAGTAGCGACGATTGGGATGACTGCCCTAGTGGGAAAATGCCCTCGCTGCATGGACAGGAGGAGTTCATGCAGGCTGAGGAAGCGTTTGCGCAGGATTTTCCAGACTTTCACATGCAGCGGATTCAAGGAAAGCGAAGCCGCGTGCAGGGACGTCTGGAAGATATGCTGGACACCCGGATGCTCTTTTCGTGCTTGGTGGACGCAGACTACTGCGTGTCAGCTTCGGATGACGATCCGGCATATCTGGAAAAAAACAGCCGACCGCCGCTGGATGCAGAGGCAATGCTGAAAAAGCTGGAGGTACACTGTGCGCATCTGCGGAAGACCTCCACGGCGGATGTGAGCGTCAATGCCCTTCGAAACGAGGTTTACGCCCGATGCGGCGAGGCAGGAGAGCAACCGATGGGTCTATTTACGCTGACGGCGCCCACCGGTGTGGGGAAAACAATGGCAATGATTCATTTTGCGCTCCGCCACTGTGTGCAGCACCAATTACCACGGATAATTGTGGTGCTTCCGTTTCTTACATTGGCAGAGCAACTCCAGAAAGAATATGAACACATTTTTCCGGAAATTCTGGTGGATCACAGCCAAGAAAACTTACCGGAGGCGGCGCGGGAGCTGGCGGCAAGGTGGGACAGCCCTGTGATTATTACCACCTCTGTCCGCTTTTTTGAAAGCCTCTTTTCTGCAAACCCTCAAAGCTGCCGCAAACTGCACCACATTGCAAACAGCGTGGTGCTCTTTGACGAGGCGCAGAGCCTTCCGGCGTCGCTGGCGCGGCCAACGGTGGCGGCGGTGAACGCGCTGTGCGAAAAGTACCGCTGCACCATGGTGTTTTCCACAGCGACACAACCCGATTTCTCAGCGCTTCCCAAAACGCAATGGCAGCCTACAGAGATCATTCCGGAGCCTGCACGCCTTTTTTATCAAATGCGCCGGGTAAATGCCGCGTGGTGTCACGACGTTCCGCTTGCGCAGATTGCGGAACAGATGTGTTTGGAGAAAAATGCGTGCTGTATTGTCAATTTGCGTCGCCATGCCCGCAAACTCTTTGAGCTTCTACAAGAGAGACTCGGTGCGGACAACAGTATCTTCCTCCTGACCACAGACCTTTGTCCGGCACATCGGCTGGCAACTGTTGCAGAGATCAAGCGGAGGCAGCGGGAGGCGGCACGATGTATAGTTGTGGCGACCCAGTGCATTGAGGCGGGCGTTGATCTGGATTTTGACAGGATGTTTCGCGCCATGGCACCGCTGGAATCGGTGATTCAGGCGGCAGGACGTTGTAACCGCAACGGAAGGCTTCCGGGTGGCGGATGCCTAACAATATTTCGGCCGGAAGAAGAAGGGCGGCTCTATCCGGGAGACAGTTACGAACGGGGAGCATCGGTCGTAATGAACCTCTGGGCAGACTGCGACAATCCGGAGTTGAGCGACCCGGCGCTGGTTCAGCGCTATTACGCGCGATATTTTTCCGGAGAAACAGGAGAGGGTAAGTTAGAGGAGGCAATCCAAAAGAAAAACTATAAAGAGGCGGCCAAAAACTACAAACTGATCAAAAACGCGGGCGTTTCCCTCATTGTACCGTGGGAAGGAGCGGCAAGGCTTTTTCAAAAGGTCAGCCGCGCAGTCGAGGAGGGCGGCGTCACGGCCGAGCTGCTGCGCGAGGCGGCTCCTATTACCATCACATGCTATGACGAGAACGCCGTTCGGGCATGTGCATCGCCCTTGACCTTACGAAAAGGACGTGTGACTGCCGAAACTGGAACATTTCTGCTGAATCACGGCTTTGAGGAGTGGTATCATTCTGTGACCGGCTTCGCGCCGTCGGACAATATACACGAATGTCTAATGCCGTAATTGGCGAGATTGCTGAAATATAAGCTTTCTTTGGAATTTGATTGACAACATCCAATTGTAAAACCAAAATTTATTTGACAGGAGATTCGAGCAACGATCGAAGAAGCTCTTTTCTGGGAAGAATTGAAAAAAATAAATTTTAGTGTTGATGCCTCCTTTGCATGGGAGGCAGAACTGAAAAATGGAGGTGAACAATCAATGAACGATGAAGTATGTCTGGAGGTTTGGGGCGATTTTGCCTGTTTTGCGCCGCCGTATGGAAAAGTTGAACGACTGACATACCCGGTACCTACGCCTTCGGCGGTGCGGGGGATTTTGTCATCGATTTACGCCAAAAAAACGGAGTTCTACTGGCAGGTGACGCAAATCGAGGTGCTCAACCCCATTCGCTACATGAGCTTTCAACGCAATGAGCTCAAGTCCGCGGTCAGCGCAAAGCCGGATATGGAGAAGTCTATTCTGTATACGGATGAGGAGCGCACACAGCGGCAGACGCAGGTGCTAAAAAACGTGCGTTACCGCATCCGTGCCCGTATCTGCCCCCGGCCATTGTATGCTGGAAGTCTGGAGCAACTGTACCGTCAAGCTATGCGTAGAATTCGGAGCGGCAAGACATTTATGCAGCCGTGTCTCGGGCTGCGGGAATTTGTGTGCTACTTTGAAGAAAGCGACGGAAGCCGGCCGCCCATCGATGTCAGCATGGATCTGGGGCTGATGGTGTACGATGTTTTTGATCTGCATGACGAGCAGGTTCGTAAGGTGACGAAGCCGAAAATCTCTCTTTACCATGCAGTAATGGAACATGGTGTGATCCGGGTGCCAGATTACGACAGCGAGGATGTGCTGAAGGGAGGTACAGCGGCATGCTGAAGGCTTTGTATGATTACGGCATCCGTAATCACCTGACGATTCCGCCTGGCTTTCTGAAAAAGAACATCCGTGCGTATATCTGCCTGTCCGATAGCGGGAGATTTTTGGGGATCGAGCAGTGCGGAAAAGAGGAAACACAAATCTGTCCGGATATTGGCTCGCTTGCAAACAGTCCGGATAAGTGCAATCCATTGGCTGAAAAGGAGTCTGTGGTTCTTGGCGAGCCCGGGAAAAAATCGGATTATTTTCGTATGCTTTTGAAGGAGGGCAGTGCCTGTGCGGATCGTCTGCGCGTCTGCTTGTCTGCCTTGGAAGACGAGGCTGTGCTTGTACAAATGCGCCGGGAGGCGGAGCTGCGGAAATTGAAGCCTTCCGACCGCATCAGCTTTCGGGTAGATGACGTTCCGGTGACTTCCGACGCGCAGGCACAGCAGTGGTGGACGGAATACCGAAAAAAACTGGCGGACAATTCGGAGGCAGCAGCTGCCCGGTGCCTGATTACAGGCCAGCCGACGGCACCCTTGGCTACGCTGCCGGTCATCAGCGGTCTGCAGGTCGTTGGCGGTCATTCCCGAGGCGAAGCACTATTTTGCTTTGACAAGTCCGCATTTCAGTCCTATGGTCTCAAGCAATCCGCCAATGCGCCTGTGTCAGAGGAGGCGTTTGCCGTTGTCAAAGAGGCGATGAACGATTTGCTGGCGGGCGCGCCCGCCATGTACGACAGGGATAAGAAACGCGAGTTCCATCCCACAGCCCCGATTTACGCCGGCATGAAGTTCCTGCACTGGTATGATTTCACTCTCGACCCGGAGGATGATCCTCTGCTTCAAAGTCTTCAAACCGGTGCTGACGAGGAGAGCGTGGATGAGGATGAAGAATCCCCAAGCCTTGAGGAGCTTGAGGAGGATGCACGGCAATATCTGATGGACAGGAAAAATGCGGCAGATGAGGTTATAAAGGCGGTCTTTTCTGGCGATGCTCCGAGAAAGCTGTCTGGCGAATACCACATTATGTTGATTTCCGGCAACAATGGCCGGGCGATGATCCGCCGTTACGAGCATGGAAGCTATGAGACTCTCCGCGAAAACCTACAGAAATGGACGGACGACCTGAAAATCCAAGACCGCTTGGGGACAGGGCGTGCGCGAAAGCAGAAACTCAATGCTCGATTGACTCGTCTGGTGAAGAATCAGAATGCATCCGGGCAAAAGCTGTTTGATCAGATGAAAAAAGAATTGGCGGGAATTACGCCTGCCATCGTCATGGCAATCGTCAACGGGACACCGTTGCCGGACACTGTTGCTGTGCGCGCGCTTGCGTACATCCGCTCCAAGCTGCTTTCAACGGCGGATGCGGACAAGAAGCCACTCCTGTCCGATACCATGGCCTGCCAATGGCTGAAGGTCTGGCTGATTCGGAAGCGAAGAATGAGAAACGAGGAGGAAAACCTTATGGAGTATTATGAGCCCAACTTCCCCAATGCTGCATACCACTGCGGCGCTTGGCTGGCTGTATACGCCAATTTACAGCGGGCAGCCATGGGAGATGTCAACGCCACTTTGGTTCAGCGCTTTTACGCCTCTGCCAGCCGCACACCGGCGCTGGTATTTGGCACACTGGACCGAATGGGACAAGTCTATCTGGATATTCTCCGCAAGGAAAAGCGCGGTTTGGACAGAATCTATGAAGACAAGCTAAACGCCGTGTGCGCCTTTTTTGGCAGCGACTTGGCACACTGCCTGCCCACAACGCTGAACCTCGAAGGGCAGAGCTATTTTGCACTGGGCTATCATCAAATGTGTACGCAGATTACCGGGGAGATCAGAAAGAGAATCGCGGAAAAACAGGAGGGTTGATCAATGGCTATTCAGAATCGTTATGAATTTCTCTACTATGTGGCGTGTACGAACGGAAATCCCAACGGCGATCCGGACATGGGGAATGCGCCGCGCCTTGACCCGGAGACCATGCAGGGCTACATCACCGATGTGGCGACCAAGCGCCGGATTCGCAACTACATCCAGACGGCTTTTGCCGGGCAGCCGGGGATGAATATCATCATCCAGCAAAGCACAAACATTAATCGCCATATTGCTGAGGCCCGGCGGGAAGCCGGTGTGGAGGGCGCCAAGGACAAGAATGCGGTGTACGCGGGGAGAAAAAAGGCATGCCAGATGTTTTATGACGTGCGCACTTTTGGTGCCGTGATGTCTACAGGACCGAACGCCGGTCAGGTGCGCGGGCCAGTGCAGATCACCTTCGGAAAGAGCCTTGATCCGGTACTGCCGCTGGATATCTCCATTACTAGAATGGCAGCAACACTGGGTGACAAGGATAAAACGCTGGACGATTATGTCAAGGCGGAGGAAAATGCCGATGAGGATTCCCTGCGTACCATGGGGCGTAAGCAGTTGATTCCCTTTGGTCTGTATGAGGTGCGTGGCTTTATCAGTGCCAATCTAGCAGCGGAGACCGGCTTCGATGAGACGGATCTGAATGCGCTCTTCGAGGCAATTTTGAATATGTATGAGCATGACCGCAGTGCCAGTAAGGGCGAAATGGATGTTGTTTCGCCGCTGATCCTCTTTAAGCATGTGGGGACAGACACGGACGAGACACAGCGCGTTCGGCAGGCAAAGTTGGGCTGTGCGCCGGCGCAGCGACTGTTTGAATTGGTGCAGGTTCGGAAAAAGCCGGAGGTCACCGCGCCCAGAAGCTACCTCGATTACACCGCCAGTGTGGAGCTAAGCAAGGTTCCAAATGGTGTGGAGATAGGCTTCAAGCGAGATGCGTTCAGTCCCATCGTGTGGAATGCGCTGCCGGAGGATGAAAATTGGTTTACAGCAAATAATGGATGATCGGGAGTATCTTCCGTTGTCATGGCTGTCTCAGTTGGCGTACTGCCCCAGACGGGCGGGGCTGCTTTTGAATGAGCGCCTCTGGGCGGAAAGCACCGACACGGCCAAGGGACGTGCGGAGCATACGCGGGTACACACTCAGCGTGTGGAAAAACGGGGGAACCTGGTGAATCTCTATGAGTTCACAGTGTTCTCCGACAGCCTCCTGCTGCTGGGGAAGTGTGACTGTGTCGAGGCACGCAGAGACGATTCAGGCTGCCGCATTCCGGCAGTGGATTTTCCCGTGAGCCTTTATCCCGTTGAGTATAAGCATGGCACACTGCGAGAGGAAGAAACATATCAGATCCAGCTTTGCGCGCAGGCAATGTGCATGGAGGAAATGTTCCATACTGTAATCTCCGAAGGAGCCTTGTTCTTCACATCCTCGCATCGGAGAATGACCATTGCTTTGAGTGAGACGCTGCGTACACGGACAGTGATGTTGGCAAAAGAACTGCATCTGCTCCGTGATACACTCAGTGTTCCTTCCGCTAAATACTCCGCAAAATGCTGCCGCTGTTCACTACAGGAGCTTTGTATGCCAAAGATCAAGATGTCGGCAGAAAGCTATCTGCTGCGGCTGCGGCAGGAGGCAGCGGGCATCATTGAGGAGGCTTCGGAATGAAAAAACTGCTCAATACCCTCTATGTTCTCACCCCGGACAGCTATCTCTTTTGCCGGAACGAGAACATCTGCGTCCGAATCGGAGATATGGAAAAACTGAGCGTTCCAGCACTGAACATTGATTCCATTGTTTGCTTTGGAAAAATGACGGTATCTACGCCGCTGCTGGAGTTCTGCGGCAGTCACGGAATCAGCCTGACGTTCATTCGGGAAAATGGACGCTTCATGGGCAGACTTCAAGGCCCAGTGAGCGGAAATGTTCTCCTTCGCAAGCGGCAGTATGCCTCCATGGAGGATGCGGCTTTCGCGCAGAGAACCGTGCAGTCCATTTTGCTGGCAAAGTTGCGAAACAGTAAGCTTGTCCTGATGCGTGTGGCTCGCACGGAACGAGCCGGTGCCTACAAAGAGGAGCTGATGCTCGGTGTACAGCAACTGAACGAGGCTGTGGCGAATTTGCTGGAATGCAGCAGTGTAGATTCTATGCGGGGAATAGAAGGCGCTGCGGCAACTTCCTATTTTGCGAGATTTGATTGTATGCTTGCTGGGAATCCGGGAGGATTTCGCTTTGACACGCGCAGCCGCCGCCCGCCCAGAAATGAGGTGAATGCCGCGCTGTCCTTCACCTATATGCTCCTGAGCGGTCAAATGCAGTCTGCTATGGAAGCTGTTGGCCTTGACCCGGCAGCAGGATATTTGCATACCCTCCGACCGGGACGGGCCTCCTTTGCGTTGGATTTGATTGAGGAGCTTCGTGCGCCACTTTGTGACCGATTTGTGCTGTCGCTTTTCAACAAAGGACAGCTTTCCCAAAGTGATTTTGATCAGGATGAGGAAATGGTTTCCCTGAATGAACGCGGGCGCAGAACGTTGCTGTCTGCATGGGAGAAGCGAAAACAGGAACAGATCGTGCATCCTTTCCTGAAAGAAAAGGTGCCCATCGGCTTGATCCCATATGTGCAGGCAATGCTGTTTGCGCGTGTTCTTCGTGGAGATTTGGACGATTATCCGCCCTTTGTCTGGAGGTGAACGCGAATGATGCTTGTGATCGCGTATGATGTGGATACCACTAGCAGTGCCGGATCACAGCGCCTGCGTAAGGTCGCAAGGCTTTGCGAGCGCCACGGGATCCGGGTGCAGAATTCTGTGTTTGAGGTTCTGCTGGATCCCGCGCAGTTGGTTGCACTGAAGGCGGGATTGGAAAAAATCATTTGCAAGGAAACGGATTCCATCCGCATCTATCGCCTAGGGAACAGCTATCGAAACCGAATCGAGGTAATTGGCCGCACCGGTCTGATCGAAACCGGTGAGCCGCTGCTTCTGTGAGACCTGCCTGCGCCGATCACAGCCGCGCATAGTTTTCCGGGAGATCGGCGCAGTGAATGGAAGTGTTTTCCTTCAAAATCCGGATAATAATCGTCTTCTGTTGAGTAATTTCAGAACAGAAGGCGCATAAAGCAGCGAAGATGTACAAATGGTTGCATACTGTTTTGTGTATTTTTGCTGTCACCCCCCACGCGGGGGTGCGAATTGAAATTCGCTCAAAAATACTCTCACACCGATCTGGTCGTCACCCCCCACGCGGGGGTGCGAATTGAAATATCCACGCTAATCCACCGCGGCACCTTCTCCCGGTCACCCCCCACGCGGGGGTGCGAATTGAAATAAATCCGATGTCGCACGCCGAGCAATACTGGATGTCACCCCCCACGCGGGGGTGCGAATTGAAATTTGTAGCGGAAACAGCAAATCCTATCAGAAATGTCACCCCCCACGCGGGGGTGCGAATTGAAATATACTTACACGGCAGTTCGCGGCACTGCGCGAGTCACCCCCCACGCGGGGGTGCGAATTGAAATCGAATACCGGATACCGAAGAAGTCCTTGTACCAGTCACCCCCCACGCGGGGGTGCGAATTGAAATTTATCAGGTCAGCGAGGCGCGGCACGGGCGTAGTCACCCCCCACGCGGGGGTGCGAATTGAAATTGTCTCAGAAAGAGCTTGCTGAACGGCTCGGAAGTCACCCCCCACGCGGGGGTGCGAATTGAAATGGAAAGCTGGCAGACTTCTTCGGCGTCAGCGCGGGTCACCCCCCACGCGGGGGTGCGAATCGAAGTATCGCTCATGACGTAATTCTGTCCCTATGTCAAGTAGTGACACGAGAAAACATTTGGAGGTGCATCATGGCACTGGAAAATAAATTGGGACTGACGAGGTCTGCCGACCTTGCGCGGGAGGAAGAGCGCATCAGCAAGAAAAAGGCCGTGTGGCTGTTTGAAAGCGGCACGCTGGACAAGCTGCCTGTCGGCACGTTCGCGTCGCTCAAGGCAATTCATAAGTACCTTTTTGATGACATTTATGACTTTGCGGGTGAGCTTCGCACTGTAAATTTGGCGAAAGGCAATTTCCGCTTCGCGCCGCTCATGTATCTGGAAGCGGCGCTGACCAACATCGAGAAAATGCCGCAGAGTACATTCGATGAAATCATCGAAAAGTATGTGGAAATGAACGTCGCTCACCCGTTCCGCGAGGGCAATGGGCGCAGTATGCGCATTTGGCTCGATTTGATGC
>ENA-UOJV01003372-UOJV01003372.1-human-gut-metagenome-genome-assembly--contig:-C82-NODE-3372-length-10661-cov-8.731190_pt1 | contig 10661 bp, 12 predicted proteins | sample MGYA00242356_ERZ723903 | MGnify/ENA metagenome assembly ERZ723903 | reverse complement strand
CTAATTTGGTGTATGTGGCCGGTCACTTTGTCGAGTGGCCGGCTTTTTTTGTTGCCTTAAAGGAGATGAACGCATGGCTCTTCCCACCGATCCCATCATGCTGCTGAGCGTGGTGAACCTCAAACTCCGGGATTATTTCAAAAACCTCGATGCTTTGTGCGAAGATCTGGACGCCGACAAGACTGATCTGTGTGCAAAGCTGCGTGCCGTCGGCTACGAGTACGACGCACAGCGCAACCAGTTTGTCTGATTTATCCTGAAACGCTACTGCCGGCTGGACGTGCAGCGACTGTGCGCCGGGGCCGGATCATGATAAAAAAGGAGTGCTTGATTGATTATGATGCAGGGTACCTATTACAAAGAGTGGAGCAGTGTGCTGAACCGCGAGATGGAGTTTAAGGTATATGGCAGCGCCGGTGTGCCGGTGCTGGCTCTGCCCGCCCGCGGCGGCCGCTTTTTCGACTGGGAGAACAACGGCATGCCGGACGCCATTGCCCAGCTGCTGAACGAGGGCAAGATCCAGCTGTTCTGCGCCGACAGCGTGGACGGTGAAGGCGTGCTGAACGGGGATCTGCCGCTGCGCCGCCGGGCCGAGGCACAGGAGAAGTATTTTGTTTACCTGACTGCCGAGCTGGCTCCCCGCATCCTGACTCTGAACAAGGCCGAGAAGGGCACCAAGATCTGGTGCGCCGGTGTGGATCTGGGCGCTTATCAGGCCGTGAACTGCCGTCTGCGCCGCCCCAACCTGTTTGCCGGTGCCGTGGGCATGGGCGGCATCTACGACCTGAGCCGCTTCTGGGGTGCCGAGAACGACGATCTGGTGCTGCGCTGTTCTCCCCTGCTGTACCTGCAGGAGAACGGCATCGCCAACAAGCTGGCACTGGTCAAGGCCGAGGAAAACAGCCTCATCCTCTGCGCCGGTCAGGGTGCCTACGAGGATGACGCCAAGGCCGACACTCAGGCACTGGCCGATGTGCTGCAGGCCCAGGGCCTGCCCGCCCATCTGGAACTGTGGGGCGGTGATGTGTCCCACGACTGGTACTGGTGGGGCAAGATGTGGAGCCTGTTTGCTCCGCGCATTCTGGAAAAGTAACTTTATCACGGTTCTGTGTGAGGGAAAGCCTGCGGGTTTTCCCTCTTTTTTCTTTTATTTCAAATTCCTACTTGATTTGTCGGATATGGTGTGGTATACTCCTGCTGGAAGCAAAAGATACCCCCAAGGGGTTTATGAAAGGGGCCTGCATCATGGAATCCACCGAAAAGAAGCCCTGCTGTTGCTGCAGCACCGAAGAGTCTGCGGCGGACACGGTTTCCCCCGCCGATGTGCCGGACGCTGTCCCCTCCTGCTGCCGCCACAAGGACCGCAGCCCGGAGGAATACAAAGCACTGGTCAACCGGCTGAGCCGCATCGAAGGGCAGGTGCGCGGCGTGCGCGGCATGCTGGAAAAGGATGCCTACTGTGTGGACATTCTGGTACAGGTGGCCGCTGTGAACTCGGCGCTGAACAGCTTTGCCAAGGAGCTGCTGGCCCAGCACATGAGCACCTGTGTGGCCGATGACCTGCGTGCCGGCAGCGACGAAAAGCTGAACGAGCTGATCAGGCTGCTGCCCCGGCTCATGAAGTAACCCTGCGGCGAACATACTGGACTTATCAGGAGTGAATACGATGGAACAATACAATGTAACGGGTATGAGCTGCGCGGCCTGCTCTGCCCGGGTGGAAAAGGCCGTAAAAAAGGTACCGGGTGTGACCAGCTGTTCGGTGAGCCTGCTGACCAACTCCATGGGCGTAGAGGGCACCGCATCCAGCGCGGCAATCATTCAGGCCGTGCAGGAAGCCGGTTACGGTGTCAGCCCCAAGGCGGCCGGTGCTGCCGCCGCCAGCTCCCCCAGCGCCGACCTGGACGCGCTGGCCGACCACGAGACGCCCAAGCTCAAGCGGCGGCTAATCGCTTCGCTGGGCTTTCTGCTGGTGCTGATGTACTTTTCCATGGGGCACATGATGTGGGGCTGGCCTCTGCCCCACTGGTTTGACGGCAACCATGTTGCCATGGGCCTTGTCCAGCTGCTGCTGGCGGGCATCGTGATGGTGATCAACCAGAAGTTCTTCATCAACGGCTTCAAGGGGCTGATCCACGGCTCCCCCAACATGGACACACTGGTGGCCATGGGCTCCATGGCCAGCTTTGTGTGGAGCACCTACGCCCTGTTTGCCATGACCCGCGCACAGGTGGACGGCAACGACGAGCTGGTCATGCACTATATGATGGAGTTCTACTTTGAGTCGGCGGCCATGATCCTGACCCTGATCACGGTGGGCAAGATGCTGGAGGCCCGCTCCAAGGGCAAGACCACCGATGCACTGAAGAGCCTGATGAAGCTGGCCCCCAAAACGGCCACCCTGCTGCGGGACGGTGCCGAGGTGACCGTCCCCATCGAGCAGGTACAGAAGGGCGACATCTTTGTGGTGCGCCCCGGTGAGAACATCCCGGTGGACGGCGTCGTGCTGGAAGGCAGCAGCGCCGTGAACGAAAGCGCCCTGACCGGCGAGAGCATCCCGGTGGACAAGGCCGCCGGGGACAAGGTGAGCGCCGCCACAGCCAACCAGTCCGGCTTCCTGCGGTGCGAAGCCACCCGCGTGGGTGAGGACACCACCCTGGCCCAGATCATCCGGATGGTGAGCGATGCCGCCGCCACCAAGGCTCCCATCGCCAAGGTAGCCGACACCGTGTCCGGCTTCTTTGTGCCGGCGGTCATCAGCATTGCAGTGGTCACCACCGTGGTCTGGCTGCTTCTGGGCCGTGAGCTGGGCTATGCGCTGGCCCGCGGCATCTCGGTGCTGGTCATCAGTTGCCCCTGTGCCCTGGGCCTTGCCACGCCGGTGGCCATCATGGTGGGCAACGGCATGGGCGCCAAAAACGGCATCCTGTTCAAGACCGCCGCTTCGCTGGAAGCTGCCGGCCGCACCCAGATTGTGGCGCTGGACAAGACCGGCACCATCACCAGCGGTGAGCCGAAGGTCACCGACATCCTGCCCGCCGACGGCGTGACCGAGACCGAACTGCTGACCCTGGCCGCCGCGCTGGAATGCAAAAGCGAGCATCCGCTGGCCCGCGCTGTGCTGGCCTATGCCGAAGCACAGCAGCTGGACGCCCCGGAGGTGACCGACTTTGCGGCCCTGCCCGGCAACGGCCTGAGCGCCAAGCTGGACGGCAAGGAGATCTTTGGCGGCAATGCAGCCTTTACCGGCACCAAGGTCACCGTCCCGGCCGAGCTGGCACAGGCAGCAGCCGAGCTCTCGGCGCAGGGTAAGACCCCGCTGTTCTTTGGCGGCGCAGGCCGTCTGCTGGGTGTCATCGCGGTGGCCGACACCATCAAGGAGGACAGCCCCCGGGCCATCCGGGAGCTGCAGGCCATGGGCATCAAAGTGGTCATGCTCACCGGCGACAACCAGCGCACGGCTGACGCCATCGGCAAGCAGGCCGGTGTGGACGCCGTGATCGCCGGGGTGCTGCCGGACGGCAAGGAGGCCGTGATCCGCCAGCTGCAGGCCGCCGGTAAGGTAGCCATGGTGGGTGACGGCATCAACGACGCCCCCGCCCTGACCCGCGCCGACACCGGCATCGCCATTGGTGCCGGTACCGATGTGGCCATCGACGCCGCCGATGTGGTGTTGATGAATTCCAGGCTCTCGGATGTGCCCGCCGCCATCCGCTTGAGCCGCGCCACCCTGCGCAACATCCACGAGAACCTGTTCTGGGCCTTCCTCTACAACACCATCGGCATTCCGCTGGCAGCCGGTGCGTTCATCCCCTTCGGCCTGACGCTGAACCCCATGTTCGGCGCAGCGGCCATGAGCCTGTCCAGCTTCTGCGTGGTGAGCAACGCCCTGCGGCTGAATCTGTTCGATCTGCACAGCACCAAACACGACCACCCGCTGAAAAACGCTTCTGCCCTGCCCGCTGCCCTCACGCAGCCCGCAGCGGTTGAGGATAAAGAGAGAACCATCAAGGAGGATATGACCATGAAAAAGACTCTGCATGTAGAAGGCATGATGTGCGGCCACTGTGAGGCCCGTGTGAAGAAGGCGCTGGAGGCCCTGCCCGAAGTGACCGAGGCTGTGGTGAGCCACGAGGCCGGCACCGCCGTTGTCACCCTGAGCGCCGAAGTTTCCGACGATGTGCTGAAGAAGACCGTCGAGGATCAGGACTACAAGGTCATCGGCATCCAGTAAGCCCCTCCCGCACAAACAGCAGCGGCCTGTTCCCCCGTTTTGGGAGAGCAGGCCGCTGCTTTGTTTTATGGTTTTTCAGGAAAGCTCTGCAAGGCGTCTGGCTCCTCTGGTTTTCAGCCAGTGCCCCAGCAGCCCGTCCGCACCCGCCAGCAGCACAAGGGCCGCCGCCATGACCGCCGGAAGCGGAAGGATCTTCAGCAGATTGGTCTGCGCAAGGGTCAGCACCAGCACAGCAACGAGATTGGCCGCCATGGACAGCAAGGTACAGCCGCTCATTTTGATCACCGCCGCTTCGCTCGTCCAATGCAGGTTGGGCAGCACAAGCCCCAGTGCAAGGCCCATTTCTGCGCTGAGCAGCACAAACAGCTCTGCTTCCAGCAGGGTCAGGCAGAAATACACCGGCGGCATCTGCACCGCCGCCTGCATGCACACAAGGCACAATGCCGCCGGGACGCCGGTCAGCAGTAGATGCAGTTTCAGCTTGGCACACAGGGCCTGCCAGGACGGGATGGGCAGGCTTTGCAGGAGCCAGACCGTCCGGCCTTCCAGCGAGACGGAGGGCGTGGTCAGGAAGTTGACTGCCGACATCGCACACACCGCGCATCACACCAACACCGGCATCCCTTCCCGCACGGCCTGCGCAAACCGAGCAAAGAAGACTGCCGACATCGCTCACACGGCACAGCACACCAGCACCGGGATCCCTTCCGGCACGGCCTGCGCAAACCGGGCAAAGAGGTCTGCCTTCCACAGGGACACGCCGCCCAGCACCAGCAGGCCCAGCGTGCCCATGGCGCTGTTGAGCATATAGGCCGAGCTGGACCCCAGATGTAGCAGTTCCCGGCGCAGCAGAGCCTGCCGCAGGCTGACGGGGCGTGCTTTTCGCGCATGGTATGCCGTGCGGGCCGTACCCTTCCGGGCCGTCATGCGGCGCAGGTAGGGCTTTTCCAGCAGCTTGCAAAAGGCCGCAAAGCACAGCACTGTGCCCAGCACGAGGCCGACCAGCACCGGGAGCTCCCCTGCCGCCGCACCGCCCAGCAGCCGCAGCGGCCAGGCTGCACGGGCAAGCGCCGCACTCGACTGTGCGGCATCGGCCAGCAGATCGTCCAGAATGTCCTGCACCCGCAGGAAGCCCGCATAGTACAGCGCAAAAAACACCAGCGAGCACACCACGGTGACCAGACTTTTGTGCCGGGCGCGGTCATTGGCCAGCGCCACGGCCCAGCCCAGCAATACCGCCAGAATGCAGGCCGCTCCGGCCAGCACCAACGCCATGGGGATGCTGCACAGCACCCCGGCCAGCGGATGGGCTGCCAGCAGGCCGTAACACACCACCGCCGGGACCCACGCCATGAGCAGGTAGATCAGGCAGGCCAGATAAACGGTGCTCACCCGCACCCCGAAAATGACCGCCGGCGGGATGGGCAGCGAGAGCAGCAGTTCGTTGTCCCGGCTCTGGAACAGGCCGGAATAGCTGGTAAAGGCGCTGGCTAGCACGCTCACCAGCAGCGCCGTGAGCCCCATAGAGGCAAAATACAGCCAGTCCAGCCCGGCCGGGAGCAGCACCGAAGCCAGCGGCAGGGCCATGCCTGCAAAGCAGAGCATGAGCACCACCACCAGCACGGCAAACAACAGCGCATACCCCACGGCCGATGCCCGGGACCGCGCTTTGCCGGTCTTGCTGCTGCGGAGAAAGGCCGCGCCCAGCTCCCGCAGCTGCTTGCGGAGCAATGCACGGATCATCATGCCTGCGCCTCCGTGCCTTCCAGTTCCAGAAAGACCTCTTCCAGACTGTCATCGCCGCGCACCTCGTCCATGGAACCGGCCCGCACCAGCCGCCCGGCCCGGATGATGGCCACCCGGTCGCAGAGCTTTTCGGCCACCTCCAGCACATGAGTCGAGAAGAAGATGGCCCCGCCGCCGTCGCAGAAGCGGCGCATCAGGGTCTTGAGCTGGTGTGCCGCCAGCGGGTCCAGCCCCACGAAGGGCTCGTCCATGAGGATGAGCTTCGGCTCGTGGAGCAGGGCCGAGATGATGGCCAGCTTCTGCTTCATGCCGTGGGAGTATGCGCTGATGGGCTGGGCCAGGTCCCGCGTGAGGTCGAACTGGTCGCCGTAGGACCGGATGCGCTCGGCACGCTCCCGTGCCCCCACGGCAAAGATATCCGCGATGAAGTTCAGGTACTGGATGCCGGTCATGTATTCGTACAGGTCCGGGTTGTCCGGCAGATAGGCCAGCCGCCGTTTGCATTCCAACGGGTCATCCTGCACCGAGATGCCGTCCACCGTAATGCGGCCGCTGTCGAACTGCTGGATGCCGCAGCAGCACTTGAGTGTGGTGGTCTTGCCCGCGCCGTTGTGGCCGATGAATGCGCAGATCTCGCCGGGGCGGATGTGCAGGCTGAGATCCTGCACGGCCGCCTTGCCGCCGTAGGTCTTGGTCAGATGTTCGATGTTGAGCATAAAGTGCCCTCCTTTGTCCGGGGCAGTGCGCCCCTCTGCCCTTAGAATATACCTTCCACAAGGGGGAAGGTCAAGGGTGACCGGTCCGCGGCCGGTCAGAGTGCAATAATTTACAGTTTCTTCAAAGATGCCCCTTGCAAAAGTACAAAAAAATGGTATACTAATACAACGAACTGAACGGAGAAAGGAGGCGCGCAGCATGGCACCTACCAAGGAGCGCCCGGCGACCAAAACCATCGCCACCAACCGCGAAGCGCGCCACGAGTATTTCGTTCTGGAAGCGCTGGAGACCGGCGTTGAGCTCAAGGGCACCGAGGTCAAAAGCCTGCGGGCCGGCGGGGTCAACCTGAAGGACAGCTGGGTGGACATTGAGGACGGCGAACTGCTGGTCAAGGGCATGCACATCACGCCCTACGACCACGGCAACATCTTCAACCAGGACCCTCTGCGTGTCCGGCGGCTTCTGGCACACAAAAACGAGATCCGGCGGCTGCACCAGCAGTGCAAGTTGCAGGGATACACGCTGGTGCCGCTTTCGCTCTATTTCAAACATGGCCGCGTAAAAATGGAACTGGGCCTTTGCAAGGGCAAAAAGCTCTACGACAAGCGAGCCGACGCCGCCCAGCGCGACGCCAAGCGTTCCATCGACCGTGCCATGAAATCCAACGGCAAATACTATTGATCGTTTCAGACGGTTTCCCTGAAGCGGAACTTCTCCTGTTTTTCGTGCATCGCAAGGTGCACTTTTATGGGGGCGTAAAGGTTTCGACGGGGGGAGCGAGGTCTGGGCAGCGGGTAGCAGCGGGGGAACTGCTCTATAACTCCTCCAAACAATTAACTGACAACAACAATTATCAGTTGCTCGCAGCCTGAGTGCTGCGCGTCTCGCCCACTCTTGTGTCGTGTGGGGCCGGGGCGTCCTTTAGACACAGCACCTGAACGGACCTAAGCTTTGCGGACCGGCAGGAACTCATGAAGCTACCAATGCGCTAGCCTGACGATCGGCGTGGCGCGGCGGGAATGTTGTAGATCGCCTGCACCCGGAGACACCTACACTGAACTCCTTTCGGACATGGGTTCGACTCCCATCGCCTCCACCAACAAAAAGAGACGTCAATTCGTCAAGAATTGGCGTCTCTTTTTTCGCTTTGGTTACGCTTTTGGTTACACTTTTGTTTTATCCTATCCAATCTACCTTTTTGCCGTTTTGGCCCTCTTGGTGCCGAGAGCGTTTCGGCTGCGTTTGACCGGTCTATCCGGCAAAAGCTCCTCAGCAAAAACGAGGCTGCCATCCGGCGCGCAGAGTTCGAGCGCTCCGGCCGTGATTCTGCCGTGCAGCTTCTGCAATTTGCTTCGCAGGTCGTCATGTACCTCTGCGCCTGCAATGCCGAGATCACGCCCGATCCGGAGCAAAAAAGCATCACAAGGCGCACCCCCGGCGTCATAAAGGACCGCTATGCAGAGGTCTGTAAGTGGGACGTCGGTTTCCGCTTCGGTGCGACGGTCCGCGCCCAGCAGCAGGCTCCCGCCACCGAAAACTCTGTCTCCCGCCATGGCAGCCACACCGCCAAGCGCCCGCACATGCGGCGCGGCCACTGGCACCACTTCTGGACCGGCCCCATGGACAGCGCACAGGACCGGAAGCTGGTGCTCAAATGGCTCCCGCCTATTTTCGTCGGCTCCTCACAGGATGGCGAAATGCCGGTCACGCTCCACAAAGTAAAGCTCTGATACACGCAAAAACAGCCCCGCAAGGCCGGTATGGTCCTGCGGGGCTGTTGTCATGCTATGCGGCCTTGCGGCCTGCCGCCGGAGCGGCTAAGTAGTATAGCGACCTTACTTGTTGACCTGGTTCTTCTTGTCCTCCAGGTACTTGTCCGCCTGGATTGCGGCGATGGTGAACGAGTTGTTGTTCCACCAGCTGATGAGCGCGGCCACGGTGGTGATGCCAGCGGTCACCAGCTGCTCCACGGTGGCGCTCTCGATGGGCAGCACGGGCTTGCCGCAGGCCGACAGGATCTGGTTGGTCAGAGCCAGCAGCAGGACAGCAGTGCGGGTGATGGTACCGGCGGAGATGGTGGGTGCGGTGTAGGTCTTTGCGTTCATGTTCATAGTCAGTTCCTTTCTTTTTCTGCTTGTGACAGTTCTTTTGCTATCTGTTTTTCCCGGTCGCTCAGCGTCCACACGGTCGTGTTCGCTCTTTCCGCTGCGGCCTTTTCCCGTGCTGCTCTTTCCGCTGCGGCCTTTTCAGCCGCGAGCCGGTCAGACAGCAGTAGGCCATAGCCGAAGATCTCTTTTTTGTACGGCCGCTGCGCGTCCAGTCTGCCGATTCGGACACATTCGCCGCGCGGCACCTTGAAGTCGATGCCATACCGCGCGTATTTCTGCATCAGGGCGCTGGTCACAACATGGTCGGGGTAGGAATATTTCGGCAATTCCTTGACGGTCTCCCGCAACTGCCGCTTGGCTTCCTCGTTGATCAGCCTGGTCAGCTCCGGTGCCGTCTGCGCTACGACATCCCCGCCGTAGCTTGTGACGAAAGAGGTGCGCACCACTGCGCCGTTTTCGTACACGATGTTCGCGTCGCAGATCAGGTGATTCGTCCGTTCCTCGCAGGTCCTTGCCGAAAAGCAGGTCAGGCTCGGCGCAAACAGAAAAAACGGAATGCCCCGCTCCAGATAAAACGCGGTAATCTTGGCCAGAATGGAAAACGGCGGGTTATCCAGCACCACGGCGCCTTCCGGGTAGTCGTAGTGCTCATAGTCACCGCCGGGGTAGAACGGCCGCACGATCTTGTCCAGGTCGATGCCGTACTCTTTGCACGCCCAGTCCCGGACAACGGCATAAATGCCGGGTGGAGTGTAGCAGTCGTCCGTGGTTTTCTTCGGCTTGAATTTTTCCACGAATTCCTCATATGATTTTTCTTTCATGATTCTTTCTCTCTCGTGTTCGTTTGCTTCTAAACCGTCGGGCTCAGTGTTATGCGTCGCTGTCACGGATGGTCAGTGCCAGCAGCGGGACAGCGGTGCGGGCGATGGTTGCGGTAGAGATGTGATACTTAGACATGGTTAGATCCTTTCTGCTCTGTAGAGCTTTCTGCTTTTTGCTTGAGAATATCCACGGCCTTGATAATGACCTCCGGGATCGGCAGCCCCATCAAGCCCGCATTTTCGATAATAGAGATCGTTTCATTGGCCACGAACGCGATAACGGCAGCGTCCCGCACGAAGTTGGAGCCCATCACGGCATCCAGACGGCAGGCAACCAGCACGATCAGCAGGGTCTCGCCCTTGCGGATCAGCCCCTTCCAACCTGCGCGGCTTTCCAGCGTGCCGGTCTCGGTCTTGGGGCTTGCGTGGAAAACGCCTGCCACGATTAGACCTGTGATGTAGTCGATGGCCATAAAAATGACCAGCGTTTGCAGAGATGCGTCCCAGCCGCCAAAAAGGCTGGCGATCAGGCTGCCGATTGCGCCGATGGCAAAACATACATAGTCTTTCACAGTTCACCCCCTTACTGCGTCCAGCGGCTTTTGTTGGGCCGGGTGTCCACATGGACCCAGCCTTTGGTGCGGCCTGCCTTGACCGGGTAGCGGCCAACGCCGCCCCAGGCAGGCAGCAGGCTTTCGGCGTAGGCGGCCACGTCCTCGACGGACACGCCCGCCACCTGGATGTCCGCCGCCCGGCCCAGCAGGTGCTGGCTGCTCTTGGCCCCACCCACGGCCGCGTTGTGGGCCGCCGTGCGGTACCCGCTGGTGATCGTGATGGGCTTGCCAAAGTGCTCCCGGATGCACTGCAAAAGCACCACAAGGCTCTCGTCGATCATCACGACGTCGCTGCCGTCGCGGCACCGGAACTCGCGCACCTTAAAGGCCGGGGACAGCTGCTTGGCACCGTCCTTGGCGAGGCTGTACTGTTTGATTGCCATTTTGTCACGTCCTTTCTGTTTCGTCAGGTTCTTCTGTT
>ENA-UOJV01003364-UOJV01003364.1-human-gut-metagenome-genome-assembly--contig:-C82-NODE-3364-length-10708-cov-8.635126_pt1 | contig 10708 bp, 8 predicted proteins | sample MGYA00242356_ERZ723903 | MGnify/ENA metagenome assembly ERZ723903 | reverse complement strand
GGAAATATCCGCACTATAGTCACCGGGGTAAGTGTAGCCAGCCATACCGACATTTAAAACACCGGCAATGCCGATATAGATTGCAGAAAGCGTGAATGCTTTGACCTTCATACTGGCAATATTGACGCCCGCACTCGAGACAACATCTGGACTGTATTTGATTGCACGCATAACACGTCCCCACTTGGAATGCACAATGCGCAGGGCTATGAGAGTCATGATAAAGGTAAACGTCAAGACCAGATAAAACATCTTTGTCTGTGTGTCAAAGACAAACGAACCAATAGAAAAACTGGGTATTTCCATAATACCGATTGCTCCACCAGCAAAGCTGGTGTTATTCAATATCAGACGAATAATCTCGCCAAACGCCATCGTGGTAAGCGCTAGATAAATACCTGAAAGTTTTAGACAGGGATACCCAAGCCCCACACCAATAATCAGTGCCACTACAATTGCAGCCAGTACCCCAAACCATAACGAGAGCCCCAGTTTTGTTGCGAGCAACGCCGCTGTATAGGCCCCTGCTGCATACATCCCGGCGGAACCCAAGTTCATCTGCCCAACCAGACCTATAATAAAGTTCAGTCCCATCGCAACAATCATGTATACCATCGAAATGTTTACAATTCTCCGGTTGTAGTCGTTCCTTAATGCGCCTGGCAACCAGATCGCAGCAACAGCAAGCAAAAGCAATAATACAATGCATTTCATCTTCTTGAAGTCTATTTTCATATCTTTTGCCATTCCCTTTCCACCGCAGTGCCAAGGTAAAGACCTCCTACACGGCGAATCAAAATTGTTAGATTTGCACGCAATGGCCACATACCCCAGGACTTCGCTATAACTTAATTTTATTCAGTAGTCCCTGTGGCTTCCAGAGCAAGAAAATGACAATCAAGGCAAAAGAAAGCATATCCTTGTACAAGCCTGGACCGCCAAGAATTAAGTAAATTGCTTCCACAAAACCAAGCAGAAGTCCTCCTACAATTGCTCCGTTGATGCTGCCAAAACCGCCAATAATTCCTGCGACAAAGCCTTTTGTTCCAATTGAACTTGTCATGTTCAAACTTACTCCGTACATCGGAATCAACAAAATTCCGATGATACAGCAAATCAACAGGCTGAGACCAACCGTAAAGCAGAGCAATACGCTAACATTTATTCCCATAAGTGTTGCGGCCTCCTTATCTTGGGAAATAGCGCGCATAGCCTTACCTACTCGGGTCTTTGTCAATAACAAGTTGTGCAGAATTAGGACGACAGCCGCAACAATAATAATTAAAACATAAATTTTGGGGAGAACAATGTCATCAATCTGAAAAACTCCGGAAACAAAGGGCGGCACATTAAATGCGGCGGATCCGTATACAATCCGGCAAAGCTGTAAAACAATCATCGACATGGACAATGTTCCAGCTACGGCATAAATTGATTCTAGATTGCGGAGCGGATTAAATGCAATGATTGCAAGTACAATTCCAAGTAGAAACATAATGGCAAGCGCGGGTACAATCGCCACAATATTATTGAAGTTCATCTTCAAAATAAACGAACCCGCATACACAAAGGCACCCATCATGATGTACTTCTCATGTCCAAAGTTCATGAGACCACTGGTATTGAAAACTAGGGTATATTCAATTGCAATCAGGCTATAAATAAAGCCCATCGCAATTCCGCTGATCAACGGCTGAATAATTGTATCCACTTGTTTGACCTCCTAAAGGAGTCGGCGGCAGCAAACTGACTAACACCGACATGAGTTCGTACGATGGAACTACTCGGCAGCGGTGATGCTATCAAAACACACGCCCTTTCCATCTTCAATACGACAGAACAAAACTGTGGAGTTCATATTAACCCCTTGCTCCTTATCATACGTCATCGGACCAAGTATGGTCTGAAGATCCTTAGTCTCCGTCAGCGCGACACGGATTGCCTCCTTGTCTGTGGTTGTGCCAGCGCGTTCCATGGCGTCCTTCAAAATCCACAGCGTCGGATACATACATTGGGCACTGGGATGCGGCTCCGTACCATATTCCTTGAGATAAGCCTGCCTAAATTCCTGAAAGCCTGGCATTGTGCTGTCCAAAGCACTTTCTCCAACATAAATAATTCCTTCACTGACATCCTTTGGCACAACGTCCAAGAACTCAGTACTCCCTGCCGTGGAAGGCATAAACACCTGTGGCTGATAGCCAAGCGAAGCCATCTGCTGCACAATAATGGTCATTTCTGTCACATCAGTATCTATGCAGACCACATCACAGCCATGGTTCTTAAGCTCCATAATCTGTGCTGTCCAATCTTTGTCTCCCACATTACCACTTACTGAATAAAAGGGCACATCATGAGTCTCGCAGTACTCTGTCATAAGCTTATTGCGAGTCGTGCCATAGTCGGACGTTGCATAAATCTGTCCCCACGTCTTAAATTCCGTTTTTGTATCAATGTACTCGCAGGTCAGTTGCGTGGTGACGGAATCGCTGACTCTAACGCGGAACAGCCACGGATTCTTGGTGTCATTGATGCTAGGACTAGATCCGCCAACCAACGTAGGAACATGGTACTTCTCAACGATATTCTCGCTGGCCAACACCATGCCAGTGAAAATCAAGCCACCAGCAATTGCCACCAGCTTCTCATTTGAGCATAGCTTTTGCATTGCATTAATGCAAACATCCGCCTGTGATTGATCATCGACAATTTCAAGTACAACCTCACTGCCAAGGATGCCACCCTCCACTTCGTTAATCTGCTTTGCCGCAAGCTTTACTGCATTTGCAATCGTAATACCCGCCAGTGAGTTAACTCCGGTCAGATCGCAACAGACACCAACAAGAACCTGATTGTCTCCATTTTCCTGAAACGCTTCCTCTTGTTTTGTTTCATTTTTTGCGCAGGAAGCGCATGACAACAGCAACAATACTGCTAGAATGCAAGCCATTATTTTTTTTAACATCTGAAAATCCTCCTCTTTTTTCTCCATAAAGTTTGTGAATTTTATGAAACCATTGGCAGAAATGCTGTCGTGGCAAGATGTCAATCATCAAGTAATGAAAAAGATAATCCGAAGTACTTCAACCTCCCTCCAATTCGGAATCCATAATTCCTCAGGATCTAACCATTCAGTACGTCAGCACCTGAGAAAGAGACCTAACCCTTGTACGACTCAATGACTTTCCCTTTTGAGCATACGTCCACAATAGTCTCCTATTCTGCTTCTGCAGCACTTTCTCTGCACAATTTTCACGAAGAACCTGTTTGTGTCTAATCCAAACAATTGCTCATCTTTAGAAATAAAACAAGAGTTTTGTTTGTCGTTTATCGCTGTACGCGCCCCGTTGTATTGCCGCCGCACAGCGATTCCACCTCCGCAACGCTCACTAGGTTGAAATCGTGTTCAATGGTATGCTTTAGACAGGATGCCGCAACAGCAAATTCTACTGCAGCTTGCGGATCCTTCCCAGTCATAAGTGCATAAATCAAACCGCCACCAAAACTGTCTCCTCCACCGATGCGATCAACAATGTGGATACGATATGTAGGGGAAAAATACGCCTTTCCACCTGTAAATAGCAATGCGGCCCAGTCATTGTCTGTAGCGGAAAGCGAGCTACGAAGCGTGATTGCCGTGGTTTCACAGCCAAACCGCTCACAAATTTGTTTGGCAATGGAGGTGTACCCTTCATAGTTTAATTTTCCAGCCATAATGTCCGTATTCTCTGCTTCAATTCCGAAGATATCTTTTACGTCCTCCTCGTTAGCGATACAAATATCCACATAACGCATTAACTTTGACATCACTTCACAGGCTTTTTTTCTAGTCCATAGTTTTTCACGATAGTTTAAATCACAGGAGATCTTGACTCCATGTGCTTGTGCAGCCCTGCATGCCGCTAGGCAGATTTCTGGCAGATCTCCCCCTAACGCCGGTGTAATACCAGTCCAGTGAAACCATCCCGCACCATCCATAATCGTGTCCCAATCATATTCTTCTACTTTTGAGCACGCAACAGCAGATCTCGCGCGATCATAGATTACCCTAGATGCACGTTGACTGGCTCCCTTCTCCACATAATAAACGCCCAAGCGATCGCCGCCACGGAGCACAAATTGGGTGTCCACTCCAAATCTCCGCATTGCATTGATAGCACTCTGACCAATCTCGTTCATCGGCACCTTGCTTACGAAGGCAACATCCATACCGTAATTTGCAAGCGATACTGCCACATTTGCCTCGCCACCCGCATAAGAAGCTTCCAGCTTCTCTGCCTGCGTCAGCCTGAGATATCCTTCCGGATTCAGTCGAAGCATTATCTCTCCAAAGGTAACAATTCTGCTATTCATGACATTCTTCTCCCTATTACAATAAGTTTTGGTTGCCTTTCGCAGAAAGGCAGATTATACCTATGAATATAATGGCGTGACATAGCACAAAGGGAAAGATTCAATTATGACTAAAATGCCTAAAGCTATCAACCAAATATGCTATGCTCTCTCTATGAGAGACAGTGAAAAAATAGAAAATGCTAAACTGCTTCACTCAGCTGAAAGCAAGATTTTGTTGATATGATGCCAAAAAAGCAGACGCAAAAAGATAGGACACCTTGATGTATAATGAGGAATTCAAGGAGTTGAGAGGGATAGGAGCTATCAGTTCAGTTATGAAGAAAAGATCACCATAGTCAGAGATCATGAAGAAAACCATAAGACATTGAAAGCCATCTGTGAGGAATATGACATCAGTAAGAGTTACCTGTGCTACATGCTGAAAGACTACCGTGAAAAAGGCAAAGAATCGCTAAAGAACACACGGTACTATTCAGCGGAGCATAAGCTGCAAGTCATAAAGCGCCACTTTGAAGATGGTATTTCTGCAGCTGATCTGACAAGGGAAACTGGCATTCAATACCGAATGCTGAAGCAATGGTTTGAGGACTACCAAAAGCGTGGAGCGGAAGGGTTGAGCACCCGTAAGAGAGGCAGACCGAGAAAACCGCAGCCGAACACGCCCGAAGAAAAGATACGTCAATTATAGCAGTTTTCAAAATTAAAGCGCATATCCGCATGAACGAAACCACACTGAGCAGTCAGAAGGTGAAACATTCTGAAAGGCGTGTTGAATCGCATTAGGAAGAGCATCCAGTGACCTTGCCTTGAATTTGCGCAAAAGAGCCTTTACCTTCGACCAAAGTTTTTCAATAGGATTCAGGTCAAGACTATAAGGTGGAAAGTAGGTATATCGAACTTCAGAGCTGTCCAGCAGATTTTTTACTGCCTTTGCATTAAGCCGATAAGCACAAAATAGAATATCTCAGACGAAACGAAGTCAGCACATTACGCAAGTCTCTGTAAAATACTGCTATTTTGCAAAATGTGCGACAACTTAGTTCGAGGTTTCCCGCCGCAGATTCCCAACAATTCTCCGCGCAAGACCAGTTATTTTATCAAATTTTCCGTCCGCAATCCATTTTTTATTGACTAAGTTACCACCAACGCCAACCCCTGAGACACCTGCCTCCAAAAAATCAGAGATATTGTTTTCGTCCACGCCACCCACCGCCAATAGACGGACATGCGGAATTGGGTTCCTGATAGCCTTAATATAAGTGGCTCCCAGCGTTGACGACGGAAAAACTTTGACAAAATCTGCACCACACCGATGGGCAGTCAGAATTTCCGTAGGCGTCATCGCACCGGGAATTGAAACAAGTCCATCAGCAACCGTCCGGCGGATAACCTCTTCGTTAATGTCCGGTGATATGACAAATCGTGCACCAGCTCCCTCTGCAAGTTCCAGCATGTCAATTGATGTGACCGTACCTGCACCAAAAACCATCTGGCTCCCGAATCTGTCAGCCAGCAACCTAAGCGTATCTGCTGTCTGCATTAATCTCTCGGGTTTCCCCTGTTCAAAGGTAACCTCCACTATCTTAATCCCTCCATCCCTGAGCGCTTGCGCCAGCCTAATGCATTCTTCACCATAAACGCCACGCACGATTGCAATAATTTTCTGCTCTAGTATTCTCTGAATTAGATCGCTTTTCATATTTATGACCATGCCTTTCCCCTGCGCATAAGGCATCAAACAGGACAAAATACGGAACCTCTAACGCAGGTTATAAGTTTTTGTTAAATTTAATTTCAGGAAACGAAAGTCTGAAGCAACACACATGAAGGAGCGTGGGTTCAACCTTCTATCACTCAATAAACGCCTTGGTACAAGAGCTCCATTACCGCCACTGCTCAAATGCCATTAACTTCTATATGTAACATTCCCAAGAATGATAAAGGTTGGTATTGGAACTCTACCACAAATCTGACGCTCTACTGCACATCGGGAAGTCTCTCCTGAAGAAACAGACTACATCATTCAACAACAAGATTATCTGGTGCCCACTCCGCCTACAACATAGGCTATATGCATAACATTGATTATTTGCCCGCTTTTATATTGGCATGGTGCTTAGATTGTAATTATTCATTCTTTCGTACACTGCTTTATCCGTTCCTCATCAGCAAAATCCCCATATTCTAGAGTCTGTTGCCATCTGATCGGTTTGCGCCTTCCTCTCCACTTGTACTTACTGGGCTGTCAGTAATATACCTACTTCGCCCAATATAGTTCCACGATACGGAATATATTTTGTATTATGGAATCTTTATGGTAATATGATAGTACCGTCGAGATTAAATGTCAATCATTTTTCTCGATATGTACAAAGATAACTGCTTTTTTATACGTTTCTCTAAATTTCTCGCTCTGGTTTTTTACAAAATAGACAATGGATCTACTTTTTCTGTGTACCAAGTAATTTGCAAGGAGAACCATTCATGATATTTTTCAGTGAGCAATATTGTGTTTTCTGTTCTGATATATTATAATGCGCTTATCCGCTTAACACAGAGATCCAGTCAAGATTTATGCGCAAAAAGGTTTGCAGGCTCCGGCAGACCTGAAGTCAGCTGGCATCGGAAACATCGTCCATGACCGCCTCCAAGTGCTTCATGTTCATGTATTTCTTGTTGCCCCACTGGGTGCCCGCCACATGGCGCAGCCGTGCGCAGACCAGCATCAGGGCGGAGTTGCCGTCCGGGAACGTCCCCACCACGCGGGTTCTGCGGCGGATCTCCCGGTTCAGCCGCTCGATCACGTTGTTGGTGCGGATGCGCGTCCAGTGCTCGCTGGGAAAATCGCAGTAGGTCAGCGTTTCCTCAATGCCGTCCTCGACCTTCTTGGCAGCCTCCTTCAGCTTCATGGCGCGCAGCTCGGCGACCACAGCCTTTGCCTTCTCGCGGGACGCCTTTTTGCTCTCCTGAGCGTGGATCGCCTTGAGCATTTTTGCCACAATTTTGACCTTGGATTTAGGGTGTATCTGAAAACTCCCAACGCACCCGGACGGCGGATCTTTTTGCGCTGTGCCATTTTTTCTTGAAATACGTCAGTATTCCTGCAAAAAATGTCTTGCCCAGCGCGAAAATTCCTCGCCGCCGGTCACATCCGCCAGTTTTCAGATACACCTCAGAAGTTTTGGATACTATGGGAAATTGCGAAGAATGCCACATCAGTAACTTTCGCCTGTACCATCTTCTAAAGCCATACCGCAAACACAGAAAGAACTGGAACAGCTCGACTCGAATTTATTCGGAAGTATATAAGCTCCGCGTTATAAAGAAGCACTATGAAGGTAAGTAATGCCATTAAGTTAACAAAAGAATTCCGATTAAGCGAAAAAATACCTTGACAATGTGAAAAAAGTGCAGCCAATTCCTGAAAATAAATTGATTTTCAGGAGGGACTGCACATGAAAAACACGGTAACGATACTGCGGAAAAGGCTTTTTCCATCATTCGAAGGCTCGGCGAGAAGCCGGAGCGGTACGCGCGGAAGTCGGGTCGGGATTTTACCCGAAAACGGACTCTGACGCCCGCTGTGCTGATTCATCTCATTCTCGCCATGAACGAAAAGAGCATCTGGAAAGAGCTGCTCAGGCATTTACGCAGGTGAATCGACACGCCGTCGGTGTCGGCTTTCGTCCAGCAGCGGCAGAAGCTACTTCCATCCGCGCTCGAAGATCTGTTTCACCGGTTCTCGGATCAGCTCCGCCCGCAAAAGAAATTCCGGGGCTACCGACTACTGGCTGCGGATGGTTCGTCGCTGAAATCCGGGGCGTACCCTGTAGACGCGGTAGGGCTTTCCCTCGGCGCGTTTCTTGTCCATGAACCGGAAGATCGGTTCATCCAGCGGCGCATTCTGCAAATAGACGCTCATGACAAGGAACAGCGTCCGCCGCAAGGAGGATGCGCCAATTTTGCTCATGGATTTGTGCTTGCCAGTCACGTCTCCAGAGTCATTCGGCGGAGCATCAAGGCCGGCGTAGGCAACGAGTGCTTTCTTGGAATAAAACCGGCGCACGTCGCCAATTTCGGCTATGAGCTGCGGGCCGAGCGTCGGCCCTACGCCAAACATACCCATGACGACGGGATATTCCGGCAGCTGTGCGGCTAAGGCGAGCATTTCATGTTTGAGTGCGGTGAGGGCGGCAGAAGTCGCTCTGAGTTGTGCAACAGCCTGTTCCACGAGCAGTTTTGTCGTTTCGGACTTCGGCATGACGCCAATGTACCCGCTTGCCTCGGCGTGAATGGTATGCGCTTTTTCCTCGCTGAAATTGTAGCCGTGCTTTCTGCACCAACGCTGATATTTGCTTGTGAACGCCTTTTGGGATTTCTCGCTGACGCAGCGGCAATGCCAGAATTCAGCAACAAAATCCACCCACTTTTCACTCCCGTCCCCACGGATTGGGCTTGAAAACAGGCGGTTGACGTTTGGAAACACCGTATCCAGCAACGAGATCAGGTTGTTCTTCAAAACCGTCTGCACCTTGGAATACTGCCGGTACTGGCGGTAGCAGTTCTTCAGCAGCAGCCGGGTATCTTCCTCTGGAACGTACCTCGGCAAAGTGAGCCAGCGGTCAAGGCCGTAGTTTGCCAGCTTTACGGCATCCTTTCGGTCGGTCTTGACGCGCCTCAAATCGTTGTTCCCGTAGCCATGCACCAGCTTTGCATTGACGACGGAAACATATAGCCCTGCGTCGTGGAGCAGCTTTGCCACCGGCGCATGGTAGTTTCCCGTGGCCTCCATGACCACACGAGTCTCACCGTTCAGGCTTTTGAGCTGCCTTGCCAGTTCGCTCAGTTCACTGTCGGTGTGACGGACTTCAAAGGGCGAGATGACGACCTCGCCAAAGGGGCGCATGACGGCAACCGTGCTTCTGCCCTTGGAAATGTCAATGCCAACAGAGTTCATTTGCATTCCTCCAATCTGTAAATCGCAACCGGAATCCATCTTTTCTCATTGCCGATTCAATCTATTGGGTGACACGAACTCTATGGCTCAACCTGCTCAAATCGAACGCTGCAATAAGGGGATGGCTGACAGTCTTTCATTCGGACATAGAAGCCCAAGGAGTGTGCGGTCAGCCAGTTGCTCCCCTTATTGTAGCTTAGGCACGAGATGGAAAGAAAGCCGGACTGGCTGCCCGACTTTCTAGTCCAAATTTATTGTAATAGAGAGGCAAATTATGGACACTAAAGCCGCATCCCCCGTTCAGTCTCTAGACCGTATTTTTTCAATCATTGAATTCTTGTCCCAATACCCAAATGGAGCTTCCTTGACAGAAATCTGTTTGTCTACGCATCTACCCAAAAGTACAGTGTCCCGGATGTTGGATTCGCTGATTTTTCATAGCTATGCTATACAAGATGCCACTAACAAAAGATATCTGCTAACATTACGTCTTTTTGAAATCGGCAGCAGAGTAGCAGATAACAACAACCTTCTCGCCGTTGCTCGACCTTACTTAGAGACGCTATCGAGTGTTTCTGACGAGACTATACATCTAGTCATACGCGAGAAGGACGAGGTTATCTATCTTTACAAGAAGTCATCGCTCAACCATACTGTGCAAATTTCCTCTTTTGTCGGATCACGCAACCCACTGTATTGTACAGGCGTTGGCAAGTGTATTCTCGCTTATCTCTCGGACGAAGAGCTCTTCAGCATTTGGGGTAGAATCAATCCAATCCCTTTCACACCAAATACTATCACATCGTTTTCAGCCCTGCAGCGAGAGATTGAGCGGATTCGCACATGCGGATATGCTATTGACAATGAGGAACATGAATTGGGTGTGTGTTGTATTGCCGCGCCGGTGTTGGATTTCCATTCCAACCCCTTAGCTGCGATTAGCATTTGCGCCCCTACTATTCGTATGGGCAACGAGAAAATTCACCAGTACGCCCCTATTCTTATCGAGGTTGCAAGAAAAATCAGCCGTTGTTTTGGCGCGTGATTGTTTCCATTACTGATATATCCATAATTTTCTTATCAGACTACCACAGCTAAACGCAAGATGCAACAACATCTCATACTTGAGAAAATTTGATCATATCAGTACAAAAGCTGTCAAAGCACAGTACCTGTGCCTACTGCCTACACCATATTATCTACGGAAACAGTTCGTTCTGATATGCTCCTATAGGAGATGACAGTGAAATAAAACACTGCTTCTACAGGGGGAGAAATATATGTTCAAAAGCAAGGTATGTATGAAAAGAAGCCGCAAATTGCAAGTGCAAGTTGGACAGCTGCACGGTAGAACTTAGTGAATCAGAGCGTCGGTCAGGATGGAAGCCGCTGGCT
>ENA-UOJV01003360-UOJV01003360.1-human-gut-metagenome-genome-assembly--contig:-C82-NODE-3360-length-10716-cov-7.818028_pt1 | contig 10716 bp, 8 predicted proteins | sample MGYA00242356_ERZ723903 | MGnify/ENA metagenome assembly ERZ723903 | reverse complement strand
AATGTCTTTTTATCAGTCCATAATTCCATACCGCTTCATCAGCTCGATCCGCTCTTTTCCCAGCTTGATGGAACCGGAAGCGCTGTTGTCCGTGCCAGCCTGCTTCTCACTGGCGTAGTGCGCGATGCGCTGCGCCCACGCGACCGGCAGCAGGTACGGGCGCTTTTTGAGGTACGGGTAGCGCGATTCCAGATACGTTTTTTCAGGAAAAATCGTGCGTAAAACGGTGCTTTTTCTCCCCTTGCGGCTCGATTTCACGGCGTTCAGCGTGACGGTGGAGGAATGGAGGCGCGTCAGGTCGTTGGAGCCGTACACGCCGCCGCTGAGGGTGTCGTGCAGCAGCGGCTCTACGTCGATGGAAGCATCCCAAGGCGCGGGTAGGTCAAATTCGATGCCGAGATAGTCTCTGGCAATGCGGAACGCTGCCGCGGCAAACGTCGCCGCATGAACGCTGGCGCATTGGTCATGCAGACGCTGCCAGTCGATTTCATCGTGATACTCCCACGCCCACAGGCCGATGTCGCAGAACTGCCGCAGCCCGATGCCGCTGCGGACGAAGTGCTTGTAGGCGTGCAGAAGCAGGTACAGCAGGTGCTCGTGGGGTGGCATAGCGAGAAAGCCGTCGGTTTCGACGGGATTGATGTCGGTGTAGAAATGGTTCAGCTCGTCATGCGCATCCTCGGCAGAATCAAATAAGTGCCGGTGCAGCTCGATGTAAAGCGGGCTGCCGTTTTTTGTGTAGGAAACCTCGTCCGTCGTTGCCAGCTCGTCCACAGGCGTGTCGGTGGTCAGACCGTTTGCAAGAAGCTGCTTATGGCAGGCCATAAACTCCGCGTCGGAAATGTAGAGGTCGTCGTCCGCGCTGATGCGGTGATCCTTCAGCGGATACAGTTGGCTGCAAAGCTGCCCTTTGACCACAATGGGATGAAGCCCCGCCGAACGCAGTTTGCGATAGAGGTCGGCAAACTCCGCCGAGCGCACGGTCTGATTCAGCACCTGCCCGATGACTTGCTGCTTGGTCACAGCGAACAGCGCAGCGTTTTCCCCGGCAGCAGGCATCTTGCGGACGGCCTCGAAGAGGATCGGCAGCAGCTTCTGCTGCCCCGCCAGCGCGAAAACGGCAGGCCAGTCCACCTTTTCGATGGACAGGTCGCTGCCGGAGATAGCAGCTCTGGCGATATGCAGGAATTGTGTTTCGGTGGTGGTCAGGGTCATGTTCGTGTGCCAAGCCCTTTCTCTGTATTTTTCGATGGCGTGGGCGATGAGCAGCGAAGTGGAGCCGAGGAACGCACCCAACGTGTTGCAGATCACGTCGTCCGTCTCCGCAAGCCCCAGCGCGCAGCGGTACTGCGCGTACTCGATCCCCGCGCTGAGGATGCAGCCAATGAGTGTCGTGAAGGCGATTCTGCCCCAACGGTGCCACTTTCGCGGCAGGGCATTGGACAGCGTCAGCCCCAGCGGGAAGAAGAGAAAGACGTTCATCAGCATCTCGCGGTAAAGCTCCGGCTGCTGGCGGGCAGCGGAAAGCGCAGCGAAGGGCGTGAGGATGGCCTCGGGGGCTCCCGGTGTGCGGGTCAGGATGGTGGTGTAGAGGATGATGAACGCAGCCGCGCAGGCGAGCGCGGTGTTGAGAAGCACTCGTCTCCGCTCTCCGACCCGCTGGCAGAGCACGGGCCAGAGAAGGAGCAGGGACAGCAGCAAAATGCACACCGTCCATGGGTTCATTGCGTAGATTTGTCGAAGCATCGTGTGTTATCGTTTTAGGCGGCGCATGACGCGGGCCAGAAGGCTCTTGCTCCGGCGTTCCTGCGCCAGTTCTTCTTTCGTCGGTTCGCAGCAGGCAGATACCAAATCGGCAAAGGCCGTTTGACCGTAGCCCTCCCAGAATTCATCATAGCGGGCGGGCTTTTGAATGGGTGTAAGCACCGCCGGGTTAAAGGAAAACGCGTCTTTGGCTGCGGGCTGGAGTTGCAGCTGATCCTTGCAGCCTTCCAGAAGGCTTCGTCCCTTTTCACTGTGAATCAAAACGAGGGATGTGCCCTGTGGATTGTAGGCGTCCGGCTGAATTCCCTTGACGCCCCAATAGTCCGCAAGCGTGATGTCGCTGCAACGTTCGATCCCTTTGAACTTGCATACAAAGCAGGAGCTGCGGGAGTACAGTCCCTTGATAAAACCGCGCTGATAGGAGTTTTCGGCGGCAGGCTGGGTGAACTTTCCGCCGTTATCAAACGCGGCGCGAATATGGTACGCCTCCCAGCCATTTGCCTTGTTGCGGAAGGAAAACGCGGTCAGCTTGCCGCTGTGCTGCTTCTCCAGTTCCTCTTTATATCCCTCCCACACCAGCGGCGACGGAACACTGTGGCAGGCGGTATCCTGTGTAATTAGCGTATCATAATCCCGGCCGAGATAGCTTTTCAGGGCTGCGACCTGGCACGGCATTCCGCTGAAATAGACCCAGCGACCGGCGACCAGCGCCGCCTTGACCTGCGCATAGCAGTCGCTCGGAATGCGGCCTTGGACATACTTGGAGCTGCAAAGCGCAGAAAGCTCCTCCACGCTCTCAGCGGCAGTATGTACTACCTGGAACTGTCCGTCAAAGGCCGCACCGAACACAAGGCCGCCTCTGCGGATGATCTCCGCCGCCAGCACGGGAAAGATTGCGCCGGACGAGGATCGGGGCAGGAGCGCTCCGTCCTTGGCGTAGCCGGTTAGAACATCCGTATGCGCCGAGTTCTGCGGCAAAACGGAAACCGGACATTTTCCGGTGCAGAGGCCGCAGTCGGTACACGCTGCGTCATCAACGACAGGGCGCAAAAAGCCATGCGCATCCGGCTGCATTTCGACAGCCGCTGATGGGCAAACCGCAGCGCACACCCCGCAGCCGGTGCAGGAATCAAGAATTTGTGTGATGTTCATGTTTTCTCACCTTACGTTAGGATCCCTTTTTCGCTTTCATTTTACGAAACACATGTGATACCGGACCTTTAATGAACGCTCTTTCATAGTCGTTCATCATGAAGAAATACGCCGAAATCCAATAAATCAGGGTATACGCTGCGGCGAGGGCAAAGAAGATCAGCCAATTGCTGATATGCAGCGCGTCCAGAATGAACCACCCCACCGTCCCCATGACCAGCATGACTGGGCACATATGCAGGATGTTCTTCCAGAACAATGGGATATCAATGCCGATTTTCTTATAGTAATACCAGTTGATAATTAGAATGTTACCAACTACATAGGCAATGCAGGTGGCCATAGCTGCGCCGATGATGCCGTATTCCTCCACCCACCAGAAGGTCAGCCCGGCATTCAGCACGGCGATGCAGAGGTATACGACAGACCGGAACTGATGCTTATTCATAGCATAGAGAATGTTCAGGCCGGTGTTTTGAATCAGGGGCACGGTCACCGGGATCATCACCAGAAGCGCCACATAATAGGCATCCTCGTACCCAGCACCCGCCCATAATGCGATGAACTGCCGTCCAAACGCCACAAATGCAGAAACAATGAAGGAAATCAGCAAAAATTGCAGCCGCCCGACCTTGATGAACAGGGCTGTAAACTCCGAGGGAGGGGTGTCCTTAACAGCCATTTTTGTCACCTTCGGCATAAGAACACCGCTGATTGCCGTTGACAGGCTCGTTATGTATGTGTTGAAGGTTGCGCCAATGTTATAGACCGCTGTAGCTACTGCGCCGACGGCCCAACCGATAATAAGCTTGTCCGTGGACCAAAAAAGGATATCAACAATGTTTGCCAAAAGCACAAACAAGGAAAAACGAATGATCTCGCCAAGAAGTCCACCACCGACATGCTGGAAGCAGGGGCGGATATGCATCCGTCGAGTTACATATACGGTGTAGATGGCGTAGGTAACAAAATTCAGGACCGTCGCAGAAAGTACAAGACCGATAGAGCCAAAGCCCATGAACAGCAACACAAGATTCAAGCACGGCGATACCACGCTTGTGATTAGCGAAGCCGTTTTGCTAAAGATAAATCTCTCGTGGGCCAGAATCATGGAGCTGAACACATTGAAGGGCATGAAAATTGCCGTGTTCAGCGTCATCAGGCGCACCAGACGCTCCAATAGAACAAGCTCATCCGGCGAAAGGGAGCGTCCGTATGCGCCAAGATGGAAGGAGCAGAATGTGCCGACCAGCAGAATTGCAGCGCCGATCACTGAATAGATCTTGATGAACAGGCCAAAGACGCGCTGTTCTCCGTCCAGATCTCCCTCTGCGCGGTATTTGGCAAGGTAGCGGATGATCGAGCCGCCGATGCCGAAGTTCAGCAGGCCGATATATCCCATAACAGACTGTGCAATCCCGTAAATGCCATACTCCGCCTGCCCCAGCATACGGAGCATGATGGGCGTATAAATGAACGGAATCAGATTGCCGATCAGCAGGTTCAGATAGGACAGCAGCGCACCTGCCTTGATCTCATCGCGTTTCATGCGTTTACAAGTTCCTCCAATGCCTTGCGAGCCTCGTCGGCTCGGGCGATATAGCCGGGAAGCGTCTTATTGAGGTGCGCCCGGATGGCATCGCGCTTTTCATACAGGCGAACGAATGCTTGGGTCAGCTCATCGCTCTCCCTGAGCTGCTGCACCGGCAGAACGTAGCCATCCTCCGTGCCGAACAAATCGCGGGCAATGCCACGTGCCTTAACGGAGTAGCCCACCACCAGCGTCGGAACGCCGGTAGAATATGCAGCGATGGTCGCGTGGGTACGTGCGCCTACGAAGAAGCTGCATCGAGAAATAATGTATTTAAGCTCCGGCGCGGTATGGTCACCGACAAGAATCAGCCGTGGGTTACGGTCAAAATCCTCGTAAAGCTGCCTGAGAGGGACGCGGTCATCGTTGCTGGCCCAAACGACATGTGGAATCAGAGCAATATAGGCGTCGGTGTTATCTAGAATATATTTGATAAGTGTCTTGTAGTTGGCATATGCCGCGCCCTGATTCTTTTCGTTGTTGATAATCATTGGGCTGATATTGATCCCGATGACCTCTTTTTGCAGGAAGAAATCTTCGACTTCGCAAGCCTTTGCTTTCATAAGGAAGGCAGGATCCGGCATTAAAAGCGCATTTGCACCAATTTCTTTGACCGCGGCATAAGTTATGCTCTCTCTGGCCGCGACAATGGAATAGTTCCGCAAATCCTCGGCAACATCCGCTTCTGCCGCAACCTCAGGCTCAATGGAGCAGCCCCAAAGCGCAGTTTTAATTCCCTGCTTCAAAAAAGCTCTGTTCAAATATGCATACAAAGCGGTGTTGCCATAGCAATAGTTGTCCCCACCAATAGAGAAGGCAATGTCTGTATTGCCTTTGCAGCTTTTAATAGCGGGCAAATAATATAGCCCATCCATATCGGTGTAATTGCCGGTAAGCTTCAATTTTGCATAGGCCTTTAAAAAGCCAAAATCCTTTTTTCGCGTCTCCTTAGCCGATTCAAGCGCCGCACAGGTATCAAGACCATATTGCGCATCTTCCCGGCAGTTTTCTGAAAGAATTCGGTATTCATTTGCACCCAAAAGCTCAACGGTTCCGCGACTGATTGCTTCACAGCCGTGGTTTCCAGCACCACCGTTGCCATACATGGTGATTTTCATTGCTCAACACCTTCTATCCATCAATTAGTTCTTCTATTTGCTTCATGACCCGATCTGGGCCAAACTGTTCTGGACACACTGTGTTTTCTTTAATGCTCTGATAAAGAGTCTTGTCAGTCAAAATAGACAAGACCTTCTCTGTTAGCGATTCTGGAGACTGCTCTGTCAGCAGACCATTGACACCATCCTTGATAAACTCACACGGTCCTCGGGATTTCGTCACCACGCAAGGAACGCCAAGCGTCATAGCCTCTAAAACTGTCAATCCCTGAGATTCAATGTATGATGGATGAACGAACAAGTCTGCATATTTCATGTAGGGGTAGGGGTTTGTCTTACTTCCCTCCAAAATAACATAATCCTTTAGGGCGTTTTCTGTAATGAGCATCTCCACTCTTGCGCGCTCCGAACCGTCCCCGACAATGTGCCACATAAAAGCAAGATTCATAGCTTGCAGCGCTTTTGCGGCAGGAACAATGTTTTCAAAATGCTTTTCCGGTGCAAAGCGCCCCACAGAAACAATGCACAGATCGCTCTTTGCGTAGGGCGTGTGTTCCACTTTTTGCAGGATTGCGCTGGTATCCAGCATGTTGGGCACACAAATCAGCTTATCCGCAAGCTCTGGAAGGTGGTCTTGCAACATCTCGCGGCAAGCCCGCGACACCACCGCAACGGCATCCATTCGGCTGCACATTGCGCCATACGCTACACGGTCCACATAAAATTCACCATGATGCCACCATGTAATTTTCCGCCTTGCCTTTACGGAATACGCTGCCAAGTTGGAGCAAATGCCGGGGCGGAAAGCGATTACGCAATCATAGTAGTGCTTACCTAGCAAAATGCTTGCGGCAGGCTTCAAAGCACCTGTGCCAAAAATCTTACGCAGTAAAAACAGCAACCGAAGTCTAAGGCACATCCAGTCGCGGGCTGCGATACAGCGCCGAACCGACAAGGCAAAGCCACCATAGGTGTTGTGCAGGTCTCGAAACAGCACATTCACTTCAGGCGGCAATTCTGAAGCATAGTCTCCGATGTCCTCCAGTAGCAGGAGATCAACGGCGTATTTTGTATAGTCCATGTGCTTGAGAATGTCCACAAGCGAACGCTCTACGCCCCCGGCATTCAGATGTCCATTGATGAAAAGAATTTTTTGTTTTTCCTGATCCATTCTGGGTTTCATATTTTACCACTTATAGCAGCTGAGTGACAACATTTTTAGGCGAAAATGCAGCTACAGGATACCACCGCTCGCCATGCGCAATATCAACACTAATTTTATTTATTGCTAAAATGATGGAGTGTACGTTGTTGTCACAGAAATAATACCTATTGAACTTCCTAAAGTATTTTTCTATTTGCTCTTTTTCTTCTGAGGTTCCGTCCAAAATAAACAAGATTGGTTTTCTTGTTGCTGAGTAGTGATATATCTTACCTGGTATTTGACCACCGCGAAGATTGCAAAGCTGAACTAGCACGGATGCCTTCTCTTGCACGGATGCAAGCCGATCTAATGTTACCCGTCCGCTTACTTCAATCTTTTCAGTCCCTTCTAGCACCACATCCGAATCACCGTAGATATACCCACAGAATCTTGTTTGGCTAAGCGCAAGATAAAAAGGCATCAGATTACGGACGTGAGAGTAGTAGTCACCTAAATAAGCAAAACTGATGTCATCACAATTCGCATCTGTCTCAGGCGAAAAAGAAAGGTACGGTAACGCTATTTGCTTCATTTTATACGCATTGTCCTTAAAATACCTTTGCTGATATAGAAGAGTCAAAGGACTGACATAGTACACTTCGTCCGCCGCGGTCAAAAGGCTTGCTTCCTCGTCAAAAATTTCTTTCTTCTGTCTGCCGTACAAATCAAAGTACCAAGGATCCTCCCATATCTGAATCCATCTTTTGTATTTTAGATGTCCTCTGTGAGCCAGAATATCCACTAATTTATGGCTTGCTGCCGGAGAGGAATTGGAAACAACAAGGTCGTACTCCATGTCCGAACGAAACGCCGATGCGCTTTTTAACCATCGCTTTTCTAGCGGATATACCGGATCTGCTGGAAACAGCAGATAATAGGCTTTTTTCAAATATCCTCGCAAATTAGAGCGCAAAATTGACGAGCTGTTTGAATCCTGCGTCGGAATGTCCTTGTTAACTACGGGTGCATGCACAACGCTCCTGCCTACGCGCTTCCGAATCCTGTCATGTAGGGCCTCTGAGGCGTAACAGTAATACCTTGCTTGATGCCACTGTGGAAGAAGCCGGTCAGTCTGCCCCCAGCTAGTCTTTGCCATCAGTATATCGACCTGACATCCGTTTTCTAACAGCCCTTGGACATAGCCATTGTGGCTCATATTTGCAGATGTGTTTTTAGACAGGCATGAGCCTACTACATATAATACTTTCATAGAAACACCTATAGATTTACCGTCGAATTACCTTCTCAAGCACTCGCAACGATATTGCCACTTTCTTCGTATTGCCAGCAGCACGCCAGGAAATAGAGTTGCGATTGCTGCAATTGGCAGATTAGTTTGCAGAATATACTGTGGATTACGTCCCACAATTGACAGAGCTGTACATTGCATGGCACAGCGAAGCTTCTGGGCAAAGGGTATATCGTATTTCAGCTTGTGGTTGTACATCATCGCGTAACCCATGGGATTTTGTATTTCCAATTTTCGTGAACCCTTGGTCAATCCATCATCTTGGTATTCGCAGATTGCCATTGCAGTTGGATACCAGCGAATCTTGTACCCGTCCAAAGCGATTTGATTAAACACAATTTGCTCTGGCGCAAACTTCTCACTTTTCCAAACCGGAAAAGGATACTGTCTGAGCACGTCTGTGCGCCATGCCTCGCACATATCGGCGTCAAGGTCATATACTGCGCGTTGTAGATCCGTAGCGTCTAGATACCCGGGATCTGGGGGAATGATAGGCCACTTCCCTTTGAGTGGCCGTCTGGCTGAGTCCACCTTGACCCCAGCGACAGCATAGATATCCTTCATGCCTGCAATCGAGGCTATCCATGTGGAAACATTCCTCATATAATCATCTACAACATAATCATCGGAATCTATCTTGGCAAAGTACTCCCCTCTTGCGAGCTCAACTCCCCAATTTAATGTGCGAATTAGACCCAGATTCTCCTGCTTGTAATAGCGAATCTCAAAAGGGTTGTCGCGGCTAGTCCAGTCATTAAAAAGATCTTCTGTCTGATCCTGTGATCCATCATCAATTACTAGCCACTCGAAATTGAACTCTTTTTGCCTGAGTAGAGATTGATAAATTCTCTGTATAAGATGGCCTCGATTATATGTTGCTGTAAATACAGTAATTAGAGGGACATTTTTTAGCGACACCATAATTGTTGCACCTCATCTCATCGATGTGAGTTTCTTGTATAGTTTTGGAGAAAATGAGAAAAGTGAATATCTTACCTGATCTTTTTTGTGCCCGCTTAATCCCAGTTTAGCTCGCATCCATCTGAATTCTTTTCGGTAAGGCCGCAACCAACTGGCATTGCCCGTTTCGGCGGATTTTTGGTAGCATTCAATGTACATCTCGCAGAAATTCTTTGCTGCTTGCCGATATAGCCTAACCCAGCCTTTACTTTGATACGCTTCATATCTTTCACATAAAATGTCAAGAATGCACAATTTATTTTGAGCAAATGGCCTATATGTTAGAGACTGAATATTTGCGCGGTAATAATAAAAAGGTTGATCAACATATACTAATCTAAAGTTTTTCAAGTATAGTCTGGTTGAAAACTCTTCATCTTCGCTAATTCTCAGCCGTGCAAAGTAGAGATCATCAGCAAAAAACTTCCGCTGATATATCTTGTTCCAAACCACCGTAAATAAAACGGTTGTTTCGTCTGACGTCCACAGCCAATCCCTAACAAAGTCTTCGCTGCACTTGCAAAATCCTTTTGTATCGTGCAAAGAGGATATCCGTTCCTTATGCACATCCGAATAGTAATAGCCTGTACATACAGCAAGTTGCGCACCTTCCGCTTCGGCAGCTATTATCATTGTGCGGTACATATTTGCATCGATAAAATCATCACTATCAACAAATGCAACCCACTCACCAGCAGCAACCTCTATTCCTCGGTTGCGTGCGGCCGACAGGCCTACATTAGCTTGATGAATCACACGCACTCTTAAATCCTGCTCTGCATACCGATCACAGAGAGCGGGGCTGCTGTCTGTGGAGCCATCGTCCACAAGGATCAGCTCAAGATCTGTGAGCGTTTGGCGAAGAATGCTGTCCACGCACTCCTGTAAATATTTCTCGGCATTGTAGACCGGGACGATGACACTGACTTTTGGCATGATTTTCTCCCATCACTTTCTTTGTCTGATAGCAAGCGAATCTGCAAGTTCCTTCATTGCCAAGGAACACAAGGCGCTAACCATCCCTGCCGTAAAAACCAGCAAAAGGATTTCAGATGGGGTAAACCATCGAATCTGCCCATAAAATCGCAGCGCGCATAGTGTCCAAGATATTCCCCAAATGACTGGATAGGAAATCTTTTTACGCAGTAACAGCAGTGAAACAGCGACAGCTGCGCAAATCAACACAAGTTCTGGCCTGCACAGAGACTGAACAAAGTGATAGACACTTTTTGCCACCTGCGTCGCAGAATATTTCGCAAAAACCGAACTGTTTATCTCCGAGGCTCCAATCTCTTTTGAGGAAATACCTCTTAGCTCATCGGGTGATGCGCCAGTGCTCATTGATAGATACCACTCATTATCCCTAGTTATAACGCCATAAATGCAATAAAAATTGCTGTTACTATATAGAATGCAAGGGCGATAGAATGCTGTCCAGAAATTCGCCTTCTGTATGATCGTTCTAGGCTCCTGCCAGGTAGTGCCGTCGGCACTTTCCGTATATAAAATTTCCTTGCTTTTTCCTGAGTCCTCAACAAATACAAAACGATATAAGTTGTCACGGCTAACAGCACCGTGCCAAACTTTTTGAAGCTCCGGGGCTCCGTCAAACGTACAGTTTACAAAAGCAGCCCAGGATTTACCGGCGGTGGTTGGGATGAAACCACGTGTAACAGCG
>ENA-UOJV01003355-UOJV01003355.1-human-gut-metagenome-genome-assembly--contig:-C82-NODE-3355-length-10740-cov-5.218437_pt1 | contig 10740 bp, 3 predicted proteins | sample MGYA00242356_ERZ723903 | MGnify/ENA metagenome assembly ERZ723903 | reverse complement strand
GACGGATATTTGAAATACGTGGACAGCTGTGACCAGTTATTTCTCCAGGAAGCTATAGAGGCCGGATATTTCTTTCCCCACTCTGCTTCCAGATCATCTAGTGCGGAAAGTGCCAAATCTTCAGTATCTGCCTTGTATACTAACTTTAGATCAGCCATAAAAGGCTTTAAATCTTTGTAGGAATAAATTTAGTCGAGTAGCGGATCTGATGAACGATGCAGCGCTGTATCTCTGCTTTTGGAAATACAGCATGAATCGCATCTCCAAATCCAGTTAACCCATCAACAGACACTATCATGATGTCTTCCACACCACGGTTTTTGATCTCGTTAAGCACACCAAGCCAGTATTTCGCACTTTCATTACCACCGATCCACATACCAAGAACCTCACGTTTACCATTCAACTTTATCCCGATGGCAACGTAAACAGCTTTTTTGACTGTTCTATTATCCTCGCGAACATTGAAGTGGACGGCATCCATAAAAACAATCGCATATTTGCGCTCTAATGGTCGATTTTGCCATTCTTTTGCCAGCGGAAGGATACGGTCTGTCATCCGGGAAATCATTTCAGCAGAAGCTTCTACACCGTACACGTCACGCAAATGGGTTGAGATATCTCTAGTTGTCATTCCTTTTGCATACATGGAAAGTACTTGGTCTTCAATATTGGAAATGTCTGTCTGGTTCTTTTTGACAATCTGTGGTTCGAACTCACCTTTTCGGTCTCTTGGAATATCCAGATCAATCGTTCCCATTGATGAAGTTACTGTTTTAGGACTGTAACCATTTCTGCTGTCATCGGTTTCTTTGTTTTTGTAATCATACTTGGAATATCCTAAATGATCATCCATTTCTGCTTCAAGCATTCCCTGCAGAGTTTCTCCCAGCAGATCCTTCAACATTTCTTGTATATCCTGTGCATCTTTCGGTTGATAATGCTCCAGTAAGCTATTGATGAACGCTTTACGTTCTGGATCCATTTTTCTTCTTCGTGCCATAAAAATATCCTCCTAGATTAATATTTATTTTAACATCAATCCAAGAGGATATATATCATATCTTTAGTTTACACAGAATTTGTTACAGTCTCCAGTGGCGCTGATCTGTGAAATCGATCAGCGCCATCTCATTGTTATAATTGTTTATTTTTAGTCTTCTTTTTTCCGAAGAACTGTAACTGCCGCTCCTGCCGCCAATGCTAATCCTGCCAGCGGAATGATCGGTGATACGGAATTGTCACCTGTCTGAACCGCTTTATCCTTATCTTTCGGATCTTCTGACACTTTTGCAAAGTTTGCTTTCAGTGTCACTGTTCTGTCTACTATAAACGTGTACTCTGCTTTATCAGAAACTACTTTACCATCTACTGTCCAGTTCAAGAACTTGTATCCTTCTTTCGCTGTCGCTATGGCTTTTACAGTTTCTCCTGCTTCATAGCTGACTTTTGCCGGATCAAGTTTTACTGTTCCCATCTTGTCGTCGTTTACAGTTACGTTCAATTTGAATGTATCTTCTGTTACCGGCGGTTTCGGCGGCTGCGGCTCTTCCGGATCTTCTTTTGCTTGGAAGTTCGCCGTAAGCTGCATGTCTTTTTCAACTGTAAACGTATACTCTGCATCTTTCGATACTACTTCATCTCCTGATGTCCAGTTTACAAACTCGTATTTGCTTTCGTCTTTTACTTTCGCAGTTGCAGTCAGCTCTGTTCCTTCTTTGTACTCCGGTCCTTCTTTATCTAATGAAGCCGTACCCATTGTTTCATTGTTTACCGCCGCCGTTACTGTATACGTCTTTTCTACAGGAGGTTCCGGAGCTTCTTTTACAACGGTAATCTTGTAGTTTGTTCCTTCTGACGTTACCGCAGTAACCGTTCCTTCTTTCGCACCTGCCGCTACATTTCCCGAAGATGCTTTATAGAAATACCACGAATTATCATCACTTTGGTAAGCTGCAACTTTATTGTTGCCGCCTGCCCAGTTATTCAGATAATATCCGCCTGCCGAAACGGCAAATCCGCCGTTTTTACTTGCTCCAATCGTTAATACCTGCGCCGTATCTTTCAATTCTACGTCATTTCCTGAAATGTTAATATATTTTCCGGACGCAGCGTCTTTCATCGTATATCCTTCGCCTGATTTTGCAATCGTCCACATAAAGTCTTTCGCTGTCTCATCGTTGTTGAAATTGACCGCTTTCATGCCAAGACCTTTCTGCGTTCCTTCTGCCGTACTTACTGTGTTCAGCATAATATGACTCCTGCTTCCAAACAGATACGTTCCTTCCGCAATTTCCGAAATCGCTTTATAAGGCGGCATATCCTCACGTTTTTCCACCGTTACGATACCGTCTTTTGTCACTTCGGATTCATTCAAAAGCTTGCCCGGTAAATTAAACGTCTCTCCGATCTTAAGCGTCACTTCTTCTACATCATTCTTTACAAAGATAAAGTACGTCTTTTCCCCGATCTTTACAGACGTCTTACCTTCTGCTTTTCCGGTGATCGCAATATCCGTCTTCGCTCCGATCGTCTCGTCTTTGTACATATGATCTGTCACTTTCGCAACATAATTATGTACATTGCTTCCAAGCGATGGGTTTAACAGGTAATAACTGTTTCCCGCAACTGTCGCCTGCATTGCGATCAAATACTGACCGCCGTCCTGAATTTCCGATACCTCTGTCAGCTTCTCATATCCTGCAATTTTGCTCTCACTCTTTGCATCGGATTTTTTATAAAGTTCAAAGTTACATTTACCGTTTCCGTCTACGCTGCTGTTTCTGTCAAAATGAAGCTTAGACTCATTATCTTTCCAGAAATACAAATATCCGCTTGCCTGTGTTCCCTCTTTCTGCTCTAACGAGAAACCGTCTCCGCTTTTGGCAACAGTGATCACTGCCTCTGTCGCTACCGTAGGTTTCTGCGCAGATGAAGATGATTTCGGTCCGAGGTAAACCGTTTTTCCATCGTCTGTCACTGCGGAAATCTTAAATGTACCGTCATCGCCTTGTTTTGTAAATGTAAAGAGGCATTTGCTGATCTTTTTCTCGCCGCCGTCGTTATAATCTTTCGTCGTTCCGAGGGCTACAGCCAATTCTTCTTCCACAGGTACATTTTCTTCAACAACTTTTGCCACATGTTTATATTTCTCTCCGGCAGAAGACGGATTCACAACATAATAAGCTCCCGAAGCCGCTTTCGCCGCGATCAAATATTTTCCGCCGTCTGTGATCTGATCCAACCCTGTCACTTTCTCATATCCCGGAATTGCCGACTCCGCACTGCCGTTCGCAGCTTTTTTGTACAATTCCATACGACAGTTCGCATGATCGCCTGTATTTCTGTCGAAATGAAGTTTACCCTCGTTATCCTTATAGAAATACAGCCGGTTTCCATGATTACCCGGCGTCTGATCGAATAATTCAAATGTCTGATCGTCGGTTCTTTCTTCTAACTTAATATTCGCCGTTGTTTCCGCGCATACCGTACCAGCCGAAGCCGCGCTTCTGTAGTTCACATATACTGTTTTATCTCCGTCTTTTGCGGACATTGTATATGTATTGTCCTGTCCGTCTGCAGCCGCAAACGTAAACAGACAGTCATCCAGAGTTTTCTCTGTTCCGTCAAAATGTCCTTCGCTTGTCGCAAGCTGCACTTTTGCCCGTTTCTCAACCGCCTGCGCATCTTCTCCTGTCACTGTCACTTCCGCGATGTCCGTATCAAGCCCTTCTAAAGCGCCGCCGCTGTAATTTCCTGTCTTATCTGTATAAGTTTTCGTATCTCCCACACGAAGATCTACGATCTCATAATTCTCCGAATCTGTTACAATTACGCTGACTGTCGTCTTTTCACCTGCCGACTCCACTGTTACGTCGGCGCGTTCCATTCCCGTTACCGCTTTGGATGTCAGCGTCACTTTCCCGTTTGCATAAGCCGCAGTGACCGCCTTGTCATTATCCGTGGAAACTTCCACTTCAGCGCCGTTTTTCAGTCCGTTCACCGTCAGTTCTTTTGAACCGTTCGATGTCATTGTAACTTCCGCCACAGGACCGTTCTCATCTGTACACCAGATGTTTCCGATCGCCGCTCCCTTGGCGATATCTGCTATGTCAAAATCCTCATAAACGATTCCCGATCCCTCATAGAGAAGTCCTACCGTTCCGTCAGGCAAAACTGTCAGACATGAATATCCATACGGGTCAGAACCGTTTACACTGTAGTTGTATTTCCAGTTCAGTTTTCCGTCGTCCTGCACTAATCCTACGAAAATCTTTCCTGCAGAGCGGTCTGATACCGATGACGGCGCCGCAAACAAGATTGCGGTCTTTCCGTCGATCTTCTTCGGATATGTAATTGCCGTCAACTGGCAGTACAGACGGTAATTGATTCCCATTTCCTGCTTCGGAGACCATGTCTCCCCGAAATCTTCAGATGTATAATAACCGCCATGACGAGTAAACATATACAGTTTTCCGTTTGCCTCTGTCACAACCGCCTCCGAACTCTGGCTTGACACAGACTGACCCCTTGTCCATGTCTTTCCTTCATCGTCAGAGTAGATCGCAACACTGTTTTTATCTCCGTTTGTGTATTCATATGCAGTGAAGATAATGCGCCCTGTTGAGGTAACCATACCGCGTCCCGGACCTACCAGCAAAGACTGTTCTGTCTCTCTCCTTGCATTCACGATTGTCGGAACTGACCATGTTGCGCCACCATCTTCCGAAGTTGTCAGATACAGATAATCTGTCGGCCATACCTGAAACGGAGATTCCGCCTCAAATAAGTTCGTATCTACGCCGTTTCCTTTAATATTAAAGTAGGCATCGACTGTATAACCATCCACTGCCTTGCCATCAGCATCTTTGATCACATATGCGGAATCCGACTTTTTCTTATCGTTCTTTTCCAGATGGTATGTATAGTTATTTCCGTCTTTACGCGCATCTACCCAGCAGTTTTCCCATGAGCTCGCATCTGCCAGAAGAATGTTTCCGTCCTTATCGTGACTCTTTCCCGGAACCGGCGGATATTTTGCACTATTCAGCGCATATCCGGCCGGATAAAGATCTGCGATCATATATACTCTTTTTCCGTCTGTCGCCATTGCAGGATCAATAAATGCTGTCGAATAGTTATTCCATGCATTCCCGTTATCTCCGAGATAATTTGCAAAAGTATAATGCCATGTTTTTCCTTTGTCTGTTGACCGGGACACGATCGTATCCAGACCACCGCCGTCTCCGCTCGTATTCCATCTGGCGTCACACCCTGCCACTATTGTGCCGTCATCAAGAGACACAAGACACGGAATTCTAAACTGCGAGCTTCCGCCTGTTCCGCTTAAGAACGGCTGTTCTTTCGTCGTTCCATCCTGGGGTCTTATGCCCTCTGCCGCCAGAACCGTTCCCGGTACGCTGCTTACTGTCAGAACCGTGGCAAGCAGAAGCGCTAAAGCTCTTCCTCTTTTTTTCATAACCTTTCCCTCCGTAAATTTTCAAACGAAAAATCATATGAATCATGTTCAATTTCCCATTTTTCGCATTTATATTAATTATACTATCGGCAATATTCTTTTTCAACGAAAACGGCCTTGACAAAACTACTGAATTTCATATGAAATCATCCATCCTCCGCCTTGTTTTCCTGTCTAATTTTAACAACTCCCGGTCTATTTTCTTTTATCATTACAAGAAAAGAGTTTTTTTACATAACAAAAAGGTATTGAAATCAAAACGAAACCAATACCTTTTACGCTATTCAAACAAAGACGCCGCTTAATGCGACGCCTCTGTTTTAGTTTTTATTTTCAGATCAAAACATTCTTTCCCTTTGTTCTGATCAGTCTTCTTTTTTCCGAAGAACTGTAACTGCCGCTCCTGCCGCTATTGCTAATCCTGCAAGCGGAATGATCGGCGATACGCCGTTGTCTCCTGTCTGAATTGCTTTATCCTCATCTTTCGGATCCTCCGGTTTTGGAGTTTCAGGTTTCGGATCTGCCGCTACTTTTTCAAAGTTTGCTTTCAATGTTACATCTCTGTCCACTTTAAATGCATACTCTGCTTTATCGGAAACTTCCTTACCGTCTACTGTCCAGTTCACGAACTTGTATCCGTCTTTTGCCGTTGCAGTTGCCGTTACGACATCTCCTGCTTTATAGCTTTCTTTTGCAGGATCAAGTTTTACTGTTCCCATCTTGTCGTCGTTTACAGTTACGTTCAGCTTGAATGTATCTTCTGTTACCGGCGGTTTCGGCTCTTCTTTCGCTTTGAAGTTCGCTGTCAATTCCATATCCTTATCTACATTGATACGATATGCTGCCGACTTGGAAATTTCTTCACCGCCTGCTGTCCAGTTTACAAATTCATACCCTTCTTTCGCTTCTGCAATAATTATTACTTCTTCACCTTTTGCATAGCTGTCTTTTTTCGGGTCGATCGCTACAACTCCCATATTCGCATCATTTGCTTTTACTGTTACTTCAAACGTCTCTGTTACCGGCGGCTGCGGCTCTTCTTTTGCTTTAAAGCTTGCCTTAAGTTCCATATCTTTGTCAACTGTAAACGTATACTCTGCATCTTTAGAAACTTCTTTTCCGTTCACTGTCCAGTTCACGAACTCATATTTACTTTCGTCTTTTACTGTCGCAGTTGCCGTCACTTGCTCTCCTGCATTGTATTTCTCTTTTGCAGGGTCAAGCGTTACTGTACCCATCTTATCGTCGTTTACTTTTGTCGTTACTGTATATGTCTCTTCTACCGGCGGTTTTTCCTTCTCTTTGAAGTTCGCCTTAAGTTCCATATCTCCTTTAACTGTAAACTTGTACTCCACTTCCTTAGAAACTTCTTTATCGTCTACTGTCCAGTTCACGAATTCATATTTGCTTTCGTCTTTTACTGTCGCAGTTGCCGTTACTTCCGTTCCTTCTTTGTACTTAGAAGCGTTCGGGTTAAGCTGTGCCGTACCCATCTCATCATTATTTACCGTTGCCGTTACTGTGTATTCTTTTACTTCCGGTTTTTTCTCAATAACCGTGATCACATAGTCTGTTCCTTCTGATGTAACTAAAGTTTCCTGTCCTACTTTCGCCGCTGTCGCTACGTAACCTGACGACGGAGTGTAAAAATACCATGTATTGTTATCCATTCCATACGCTGCAACTTTATCATTGGTATTTGCCCAGTTATTCAAATAATTATTATCTTTTGAAACAGAAAATCCACTGTTATCTTTCACGCCTACCGTCAATACTTGTGCTTCTTCTTTCAGTTCTACATTCTGACCTGAGATGTTAACATATTTACCTGAAGAGACATCCTGCATCGTATATCCGGCTTCAGTTTTTGTAAGCTTCCACATAAACTCTTTCGCTGTGTCATCCACATTGAAATTAACCGGTTTCATTCCAAGACCTTTTGGATTTTCTCCCGCCGTACTTGCCGTATTCAACATGACATGACTCTTCGTTCCGAACAAATATGTTCCATCCTTAAGTTCGGAAACAATTTTATAAGGCGGCATATCTGTCTGTGCCTTTAATGTTACGATACCTCTTTGTTCTACTTCGGTTTTATTGACAATTTCTCCCGGTATATTGTATGTATCGCCTACTTTTAATGTCACTTTTTCTACATCATTTTCTACAAAGATGAAATATGTCTTATCTCCAATCTTCACAGATGTTTTGCCTTCTGCTTTTCCGGTAATTGTAATATCGGTTTTCGCCCCGATTGTCTCATCTTCATACATTTCGCCTGTCACTTTTGCGACGTATTTATATTTTTCATTTCCCGCTGCCGGATTCAAGAGATAATACTTATTATCTTTTGCCTTCATCGCAATCAAGTATTGTCCGTTCGCTTCAATTTCTGACATATCATTCAGTTTCACGTATCCGGGTATTTCAGATGTTTCTGCGTTATCCGCTTTCTTATAAAGCTCAAACTCACATTTTCCGCTCGAATCTACACTGCTGTATCTGTCAAAATGGAATTTGTTTTCATCATCTTTCCAAAAATACAGATATCCGCTGTTTGTAGCGCTTTCCATCTGAGCCAATGTAAATCCTTTGCCAGTTTTAGCAACTGTAATCACCGTTTCTGTCGCGGTAAGCGGTGTCTGAGCCGTAGCTGCAGATTTCGGTCCAAGATATACTTTCTGTCCGGATTCTGTTGTTGCAAAAATCTTATATTTTCCATCTTCTGCCTGCTTATCAAATGTAAACAAACACGTACCGATCTTTTTCTCTCCACCGTCATTAAACTGCGCGTTACTTCCAAGCGCTACAGCCGCCTCTTTTTCTACAGGTATGGTTTTTTCAACAACTTTTGCAACATGTTTATATATTTCATTTGCATTGGAAGGATTTACAACATAATAAGTTCCCGTAGCTGCTTTTGCCGCGATTAAATATTTCTCGCCACTTGTAATCTGAGACAATTCTGTAATTTTCTCGTATCCCGGAATTGCAGACTCCGTATTGTCGTTTGCCGCTTTTTTATACAGTTCCATATGACAATTATCATGATCATCTCTATTTCTGTCAAAACGCAGTTCAGACTCATTTGTTTTGTAGAAATACAAACGATTTCCGTTTGCTCCTTCTGATTGATCCAAAAGTTCAAATGTCTGATCGCTTTTTGCCTCCAGCTTAATATTTGCTGCTGTTGTGGCGCATACTTTTCCACTCGGAGAAGCATTCTTATAATTTACATATACAGTTTCCTCTCCGGCTTTTGCCGACATTGTATATATATTTTCCTGACCTTCTACTTTTTCAAAAGTAAAGAGACAATTCTCTAAGGAAACCTCTTCTCCATCAAATTTCGCCTTCGCAGTTGCAAACTGTGCTTCCGCATGTTTTTCAACCGCCTGTGCATCTTCGCCTGTTACTGTTACTTCCGCAACTTTTGTATCTACAGACGACAAATCACTGTTACTATAATTTCCCGTTGTATCCGTATATGTTTTTGTCTCGCCCGGCTTAAGATCTACAATTTCGTATTTTTCTTCATCTGTTACAATTACATTGACTGTTGTCTTTTCTCCTTCAGACTCTATTGTTACAGCAGCTTTTTCCATTCCCGTTACAGATTTAGCAGTTAATTTCACTTTCCCATCTGCATAAGCCGCTGTCACTGCATCTTCATTATCAGATGTTACTGTTACTTCTGCATCTTCTTTCAATCCATTCAATACAAGCTCTTTTGCATCATCTGATTTCATAGTGACTTCTGCCACAGGTTTATCGCCTTCTGTGCACCAAATATCGCCGATTGCCGCGCCTTTTGCAACATCTTCAATATCAAAATCCACATAAGTAATCGCTGCTCCCGCATTTTCGTAAAGAAGACCGATTGTTCCATCAGGAAGAACCGTCAAACAAGAATACGCATAATACGCTGACCCATTAATGCTGTAATTATATTTCCAGTCAAGCTTTCCATCATCCTGTACTAATCCTACGAAAATTTTCCCGGAATCACGACCTGTTCCCGAAGGAGCGGCAAATAAAATTGCTGTCTTTCCGTCAATCTTTTCAGGATATGTAATTGCCGTCAACTGACATGTCTGACAATACTGAATCCCCATATCCTGCCTATCTGACCATGTTTTTCCAAAATCGGAAGAAACATAATAACCCCCATGACGAGTAAACATGTACAGCTTTCCATTCGCTTCAGTCACAACAGCTTCCGAACTCCAGCCTGATACTGACTGACCTCTTTCCCACGTCTTACCTCCATCATCAGAATAAATCGCCACACTATTTTTATCTCCGCCGGTATACTCGTATGCTGTAAATAAAATTCTATCCGTTGAAGTAACCATACCGCGTCCCGGACCAACCAAAAGAGACTGCTCTGATTCTTTTCGCATATTAATAATAGAAGGAACAGACCATGTTGCCCCACCATCTTCTGATGTTGTCAGGTACAAATAATCTGTTGGCCATACCTGAAACGGTGAATCAGCTTCAAACAGATTCGCATCTACACCGTCGCCTTTAATATTAAAATATGCATCAACTGTATACTCTTCTACAACCGCGCCTTCTGCGTCTTTAATCACATATGCCGAATCTGACTTTTTCTTACTATTCTTCTCTAAGCGATATGTATATTTCGTTGCGTCCTGACGTTCTGCCGCCCAACAGTTTGTCCATTCTCTCGCGTCTGCCAGAAGAATATTTCCGTTCTCATCATGACTTTTACCTGCGACCGCTGCATGACTCGCGCCATTCAGCGCATATCCTGCCGGAAAAAGGTCTGCAATCATGTACACCTTTTCTCCGTCCGTTGCCATGGCAGGATCGATAAACGTTGTAGAATTGTTATTATGCGTGTTCCCGTTATCACCAAGGTAATTAGCAAACGTATAGTGCCATGTCTTTCCTTTGTCTGTCGAACGGGATACGATCGTATCCAGTCCACCACCGTCTAAACTCGTATTCCATCTGGCATCGCAGCCGGCTACCAATGTGCCGTCATCAAGAGATACAAGACACGGAATTCTAAACCTTGTACTTCCTCCCGTTCCACTCCAGAATGGCTGTTCTTTCGTTGTTCCGTCTTGGGGCTTCACGCCATCTGCCGCCATAACTGTTCCCGGCACACTACTGACCGTTAAAACCGCGGCAAGCAGAAGCGCTAAAGCCCTTCCTCTTTTTTTCATACTTTTTCCCTTGTATGATAATTAGGAAGTTAATTATCACACGTTTCCTTTCTTTTAATATCG
>ENA-UOJV01003354-UOJV01003354.1-human-gut-metagenome-genome-assembly--contig:-C82-NODE-3354-length-10742-cov-4.641808_pt1 | contig 10742 bp, 2 predicted proteins | sample MGYA00242356_ERZ723903 | MGnify/ENA metagenome assembly ERZ723903 | reverse complement strand
GAGTTTTGTATGGACTACTCTGTCCGGTATAAAGGCCCGTTCTTTTCAGCTGTCTTATGACTTCTGCCTTAGACATTTCATTTGCCTTATACTTTTCCTTTAATTCTTTCTTGAATCTGCTACGCATACTTGACCTTGTTGTTTTATCCACCTCTTTCTTGCTGTATTCAGGATTTTTAATCTTAACACTTTCTTCCTGCTGTTTCATTATTTTATCAAATGTTTTCTTGTCGAAATCAGTCTGCTTAATAATCTTTTTCACACTATTAGTCATTGTAACTTCATTTGTCTGTGCAAATTCGGTTAAGTTCCTGTTTTCTCCCTGCAACTTTGATACTGTGTATTTGGTCCAGCCTGTAGTACCTTCGTAGATTTTCTTCGCCTGTGCATAAGGTATTCCCATAAATGTACTAAAGTTCTTAATAAGTTTGCCGTTATCTTTTGCAGATACTTCACCATTCTTAACCTTTGATGCATAATCTTCTATTTCTGACACAAAATCCGTAACAGCATCAAAGCCTGTTAAGGATATTCCGTAATAAGCATCATCATTAATGATTGATGAAACAAAGGAATATAAATCAGTACCTCCCACTATTGTTCCTGCAATATTGGAATAGAACTGGTCTAATCCGTACTTTAATACGTTTTCCTTTCTAAACTCATTTTCATCATCACCAAAGTTCTTCCACTGTAGTAACATTAGAGCTGCTGCGGTCTTCATTATTCCAAGAACTGCTGCGGACACTATCTGTGATGTAACTGCCCTTCTTGCTGTTCTGTTTGCCTGCTTAACATCCTCTGCTGATACTCCGTTAAGTCCATTCTTAAAATCCTGTCTGTATCTTCTTGCTGTGGCTATTGAATCAAACAATATGTTATAGTTCTGCATTCTCTGTGTAGAGAACATTGTAAATGATTTAATTATCTCATTATTTGACCTTAATACACCCGGTCGTTGCATTACTGTGTAGTTTGGCTGTGTTTCTTCAACAATCTTGTTAAATACTTTTGCTGTCTGCTTATAGTATTCATCACTGCCTTTTTCTAAATCCTTAAAGTTGTCACTTACATAGTATTGTGCAGCATACCACAATCTTCCTACTGTTGCCACATCTGCTTTTTGAATCCAACCGAAAAGATAACCGTTTGTCTTATCGTTAATCTTGTTATACACCCCGTCTGCGTTCTTTGCGTCGTGAATGTCCTGTGACACATTTCCTAAATTTCTATACCATAGAAGCGGACTATATTTATTAATTAACTCTCTGTCTGCTGATGAGATAACAAGTCCATGTTTTCCACCCTTGGCAAAAGCCTTCGCCAGATTCTTCCAGCCGACTGTAGGTGCAGCGGTGAAATAAGAAGCTGCCTGACCTGCTGTTACAGGAATGTTAAGAGTTAATGCTCCCTGTGCAACCTTGCCTCTCATCTTCGACATGAACTTAGACTTGCCTTCGCCATTTCTACCGCCAAACAGGTCCTTTTCAAGATTTGACAAATAATCTGTAGCCTGCTGTCCTAATCTCATATCCAGTGCTGTTTTAATGTTTGTCTTATATCCTTCCGTTGTATATCCCAAAATTCTGTTGTAGTTATACTGCGGGATAAGGAAACCTACATAAGTTCCTGTTCCTGATATTGAATCATTAACAACATTTGTAATGTCTTCAAGGTAAATAGGCTTAGTTGACTTAACTCTGTCCTGCATAAACCCTGAATTTTCAAGATTTACCGCTCTGCTTCCCTTTCCTTCCTTACCTTTTGCCAGGTAATTGCTGTCTGTGTGGATTGGGAAATAGTTGTCTACTCCTGCTTTTTTCATTGAGTATCTCTTCATTGTAACTTCATTAATGGCATCCTTTGAATATTTGTCAAAGTATTCACTGCTACAATCAATCCACTTTTTAAGATATTCATCACCCTGTATGATTTCTTCAATGGTGTTTTTGATTTTAGCCATCTGCATTTTTCCACGCTCAATGATTTCTTCATGTCCGTTTTCAAGTTCTGCAATTTCAACATCCGTTGCTCCCTGATCATAAGCCTTTTGAATCTTCTGACCAAGCTGTGCAAGTTCTGTTGAAACACCAAGCGCTCTTGTCTTATTCTGTGCGTATGACTTACTTCTATTTCCCTTGTAGTAATCCTTAAATTCAGGAATTGTAAAGCCACCATACATTGCATGTCTTAAGTTCTCTTCGTTAAGCAAGTGCTTATACACTGATAACATCATTCCCTTGGTGATTTCTACCGGTTTTCCCTCTTCATCCACAAGTCCAATGTCAACTTTTTCTTTTTTCAGTCTTGCCAGATTCTTCTGATTACTCTTATCCGTTCTGTTTGATGTAACCTTATCAAATATGGCTGCTGCTCCCTGCTCATATCTTAACTTGTCTCTCTGACCATCATTGAGCATTTCTCCAAGTTGTTCCCAAACTCCATTCTTTGCATATCCTCCAATTCTCTTAAAGAATCTTGTTGATGATAACTGCGAATTAATGAACGACTGTACAACGTTGTCGCTAACCTTTTGTCTTTGCACAAGTTCCTTATATGCCTTGTCAGATATTTCCTTAATGTTCATTTCATTTTCTTCGCCATCAATGAACTTTGTATCAAGGGTTTCATTCCACTTGGTTATTTCATTAGTAAGTAAATCAATGGTATCTTTTACCACATTGAGTTCCTGTACATTCATTGCACCAATAGGCTTGTCCTTTACGGTTTCCTTCATCTTGTCAATCTGTTCCATTACTGTTTGGCTATAGTTACCTGCATAATCAGGATCTGTTTCTATTGCCTTGTAAAACTTTGAAAGTGCTTCCGTTCTTTCCTTTAACTGTTTATTCTTTTCAAGTAATGTGGTGTACTTATTTACCAAATTTTGTGGAACTTCTGTATAACCTGCCATTTCACTTCTTACTTCATCAAGTCTCTGCGCAACATTCATTACATCCTGATTAAGTCCCTGTAACAAATGAACCGTACCATTCATAAACTTAGCAGGTATGTATTTCTTATTATTTGGTTTTTCAAGCCATTTGTTGAGCTTGTCTACTCTCTTAATAACTTTGTTTCTTGCTTCAATTCTCTTACGGTTTTCAACTTTCTGCTTTGCAGCATCCTGATAGCGTTTCTGCATTCTGTCAAAACGTTCATTCTGTTTTGTTCGATACTCTTTAAGTCTCTGTGCATCTATCTGTCTCTGCTTTGTAGCTGCTGCTTTATTCTCTCTCTCAACAAAGTTCTTTAATGTTTTTGTTGATTCAAGTTTAAGCAGGTTGTTTTCGTATCTCTTCATCTGTATTCTGATACCGTTTGCCTGCTTCTGCAAATCCTTTATTGTTGATGTAGGCTTATTTCCCGGCATAAAATACATTTCCTTTAATGCACCGTTTACAACATCAAGTTTTTTATCAAGGTCATAGAGCTTGTTAATGTTCTCTCTATAGTTCTTAATAAGATTTCTTTCTGTATCGTTCTTAACTGTACTCTCTAAGGCTGTGGCGAGAATCTCTCTACTTGAATTAGTGTTTCTGTCCTGATTTAAGATTTTATTGACATCAGCTTCATTTTTTGATAAATTGTTCTCAGAAGAACCATTAAACATGCTGGCTCCCTTAATTGAGTGAACGGTAGTATTGGTTCTTCTTTTTATTTTTATTTGTTCCATATCCGCTATATCATATAGGTGGATATTTCCAAACTTATCTGCCCCCATTACTACTTTCACCTTATAATCATTTCCAAGGACTGATACATTTAAGTAACCATATGCAAAATCAACTAAATGCTTATTATTTGTATTTGTATATTTCTTTTCTACATTTTTCCAATTTTTTGCATTATTTATTATTTCCAATGCATTCTTGCTTAATCTTAATTTATCTAATCGCATCTGATTATCATTATGCAGATAGTATGTCATTGTTTTGTTTCTTACAAATTTCCTTTTGTCATTTTTATTCATAGTGAAAATATTATTTTTATTTTCTATTCCACTTTTAAATATGCTTGTGAGAACTTTTTTTGTTACAGCTTCATAATCATCTTCTTTCACCCCCTCCAATATATCTTCACTAATTTCAACATAATCCCTTCCATCAGCATCCTGTCTAACCTGATAACGTATATCCTCATTTGATGTCGGTGCTTCATTTGTTACATTCTTAATCTGATTTGAATTAAATGTAACGTATGATATGGTCCTGTTTACAACATTGTTATCTTCTGCCATAAATGCACTTTCATCTACAACTATTCCGTCATAATCATCCAACATTTCATTTTCTTCCAACCATTCGTAAATGTTGTCTGCCTCTTCCCATGATGGTAATCCTGTTTTTGTTGTGTCCTTGTACTCTTCATAAGGATTTATGCCAAGAGCCCATCCACCTTTTACGTAATCATTAATGAAAAGTTCTCTTGTCTCTTCATCCCTTATGTCAAATGGATGTTCCATATTCAGGTACACTTCATAAGTCTGTGGATTGGCTTTTTCTTTTCCTGACTTCCTAGAGCTTGCACTTGGGTCTTCATAGAATGAAGCGTATTCTTTGTTTGGTGTAAAGAACTGTAAGTCATTCTTAAATACCGTAAAGCCACCTGTAGGTGTTCCATGGTACATTACCATTAATCTTCCTTCATCATCTCTTACCTTTGAATCTTTGAAGTACTCCTGCTGTTCTTTAGTTAATTTATTCCCTTCACTATCTGTATTTCTGTCCTGCTTTAAGATGTCATTGTCATTTTTATTGTTTTGAGATATACTTTCATTAGGAGGAGAAGCAAGAGCGTTTCGGACGTCCGATCTAGGGGCTTGTACATCTAGAGCTTGCGTAACTCCTTTTTCTATGTAACTTGACACAACCCATAATTTCTTAAATTTGTTATCAGCTGATGTTATGACAACATAATATACCCCATTAATCTTCTTACTAAGTTTAACCATTTTAGCCGGTCTGTCTTTTTTATCCCTAAATTCTATAGAATAATCTGTTTCTCCGCCTTTCTTTGTAACTAATTCCGCATTATCATAATTTTCAATTACATATTTCATTCTCGCTACATCTTCTGATTTTGACATTGTTGTATCTCGTACACCTTCTGCACCATGACGTTGATTAATATGTACATAAGCATTTGTATTTATATTATTAGTATATCCTCTTACATCAATGCCGGTTAATCTATTAAAATCATTTGCCTGTTTTTCACTAACATCATTAATGTAATTTCTCTTAAACTTTACATTCCCATTAACAACATCTTCATAATCTTTTTTTATTTTTTCATCAACACTATCAATATAGTCTTGTATTACTGTTTGCATATTATATGGGTACTTATTTCTATCTTTTAACAGCATACTTGTAGTATCTGCTCCTTCAAAAGTATTACTTTCTCCGGCACTTTTAACAGCACTGCTCCAGAGTTCTCTTAACTCCTGTGCGTATTTCTGCATCATCTGTGCTTCTTTGGATATTGCACTGTCCTTGATGCTTCCGTCACTGTTTAAGATTTCCTTACATGCCTTGATAATCTTGTTACAGAAATCATCTATTTTTGCCTTAATCTTCTTGAACAGTCCAACGTCCTGTTTTGCAAGTGATTTAATACTTTCACTGTCTGTAAGCATTGCTTCACATCCCCTTGCCACCAGTTCGCTTTTGGCTACGTCTTCGCTGATTTTTTCTCCACGATTCTTGATTTCATCAGCAATAAGCTGTTCAATGCTCTTTCCTGTTTCATCTGACAGTTTGTTGAAAACAAATTCCTGTAGGTTTGCATATTCAGCCGGTGCAAGGTTTTCTGCGTAATGGGTTAATTCATGTGCCAATGTGACAACCATTAAATTGTTTCCTTCTGTAGAACTAATCATACCTGCGTTAATATCTATTCTTATTTTGTTCTCTTTTCTGTTATAACTTCCGTTTTCTCCCTGATACTTTCCGTTTTCGTTCTTTTTACTTTCAAAGAACTCATAAGTTACACCTGTTACGTCCGACAAAGTGTTTGCCAAATCAACTGCTGCTCTCTGTGTATCGTTAAGCATTTCAGGGGCAACATTATCAAATACAACTTTTCCCTTGTTATTATTGTTTGTGATAACTCTGCTCTGCTCAATTTTCTGCTTATATTCGGCTTTTCCACTGTCAAATGCACGAGCAATGGCATCTGTATTCAAAACGTTTGTAAGTCTTTGATTTTTTAGTGCTGTTTCAATACCAAGGTTCTCATTTCCATATCTGTAAGCCTCATTGTAGTACATTGCAAACTTTGCCGGTGAAAGATTTCTGTTTTCCTCGTATGATCTGAAAAATTTCTGTCTGTCCTTTCCTTCATACTGATTAGCAAACTCGCTTAACTCTGCTGTCTTCCTGTCAACAATAACGTCGTCAATGTCGTATGTCTGTCTTGTGTCAGTATTTACCTTTGTTCTTCCGTCTGTTCCAACAGCAAGTGATAAAATGTTAAACTTTGTATCTTCATCAGAAACAAGACTTGCCTTTCCATTTTCAACAACTCTTCCTTCGTTCATCTTCTCTGCCACGTTTTCGTTTACGTTATTTTCCAACTGCTCCTGCTGTTTCTGAATGTTCTGTTCCTTCTCTGTCTTTAAGCTCTTGCCTTCACTAAGTCCTGCTATTTTCTTCATTCTGTCAATGTGTTCTGCCTGCTGTGTCAGGTCAACATTATCAAGCCATTCCACTGATACACCACTGTTTTTTGTCTTAATGTCTCTCTTAACCTGTTCATATGCTTCCTTATACTCTCCTGCATCAATGTCTTTTTTGCTTCCAATGTTTTCCACTGTTTTAACTGCAAGGTCTTTTGCTTCATTTTCAGGCACATTTAATTCCCTTAAACGTGATTCAACTGCCGGAACCATTGCTTCATCAAACTTTTGAACTGAGTTTTGATATTCATTTAATTCTACTGCATTGGAAAGATAGCCTACTTCTTCCGGTGATTCAAAATCGATATTTTTCATCAGCTGATACACATCACTGGTCTTGTCATAGTTATTTTCTATGTAATCTTTAAGTTCCACGTCTTTCTTACTCTTAATTATTTTCTCGCCTTTTTCTGCTATCTCCATGTTTGCTGAATTTTTAAAATGGAAATATCCAGCCGTAGGCAGTGCAAAAAGCAAACCTCCAAGCATACCTCCACCAACATTTAATGCTATTCGCTTTGCCATGTCTCTGTCTGTCTGCTTCTTTGCCTCACTTTCCGTCATTCCCTGGTCCATGTACTGCTTTAATGCCATGTTGTAATCTGATAAGTCACCATTTACTGCACTGTCCCATAGAATGTTTGCTATTTCAGTAAATCCTTCCTCACTTCCTTCAATCATTGATGATTTTGCTACACCTTTCAACATGTTCTTTAATCCCTTTTTTGACATGTTCTTTCGCACATCAATTAGTTTATCAAGAGATACCTTCTCAAACAGACCTTCAATTATTCCTGCTCCTACTCCTGTTGTTATTGCATTTGAATCTGATGCTCCCTTGTCATGTGCGTCTAACATTGCACTGCTTGCAGCTGATGAGCCAAGTAATACTGTTGTTGCTCCCGGAACCAACATGTTAAGTGGTATTGTTGCTACAGAATCAGACATACTTGCAAATGCGTCATACACAAATTTTCCCACTTCATTTCCAATATCATCCTTAACACCTTCTCTTAGTTCCTGTGTGTTTTTTGATACTCTGTTTGCCGCATTATTCCAATCCAATGGTTTTTCCGAGCCAAACAACTGCTTCATTCTGTTCCAGGTATTACTTACTGCTCCCATTCCACCTGTCAATGACATAGGAACAGACAGGATTGTTCCAGATATAAGATGTTTTCTTCCAAACTCTCTGTATTCTTCCTGTTGTTGTTTTGCTATCTCTTCATTGTTCTTTGCTTCTGCATATCCTACCACTGCATCTGCTTCATTATCGTTAAAGCCATATTTCTTTTTCAAATTGTCGTAGAGTGTAGTATCATCTGCTCCTGATGTTACAATTCTGTTAAGTTCTGTCTTATCCTGGTCGTCCAAAAGGTTATAGTTATGCTCCTGCTTTAGCTCCATGTACTTCTGGTTATAGTTCTTCTGGAAGTCCAGTGCCAAGTCCTGCTGTTCGCTCTGTGACTTTGAATTATCAAACTTATTCTCATATTCATCATACAATGCCTTGTAATCTTCGTAATTATCCTGAATTGTAGATTTGGCATATTTATCAAGGTATTCTATCTGATTATTTCTTTCTTCACTGTTCTGTTCCCACTGTTTTACCTTTTTATCAAGATTAAGCAAATTGTTTCTTGCTGTGCTTACGTCCATGTGGTTTGAGTTTGTGTTTTTCTCATATCCACGCTGTTCGCTGTAGAATCCCTTGTTGTTGTCTTCCATCCAAGTTAAAAATCCCTGTGCGGTCGGTTTTTCGCCCTCTGACAGACTGCTAATATATTCTTTTCCTGATGGGTACTTATCAATGGTTTCCTTTAACTGCTGTTCATATTCATTTGTCTTTAGCTTGTTGATGTAGTCAGACTTATCCTTATATGACATTCCATCTACAGACTGTTTCCATACTTCTGTATTTGTTTTTCCGTATTTTGCATAGTCTCCATACTTGTTAATTATGTCATTATACTTATCTATTTCTGCTGCTCTTTTCCACCCATCTGAATTTTCGTGATTTCTCTTTAGATTTTCCTTTGCATATCTTCCATGCGCACTGTTATCATTCTGCATCTTCATATACTGCTTATATGCTCTGCTGCCTTCGTCGTCTCCTGTGTCAAGTTCCTTAATTCTACTCTTAGCAGTCTCAACAGCATTTTTATAATCATTGTCTGTTGCCTTTTCACTCTTAAGTCCTTCCAATATCTGATTGTATATTTCTGGCTTTCCCTCTCTCTTATACTGCGCCTGTTTATCGTTTAATTCATCAAAGGATAGATTTCTATTCTGGTTATATATGTTGTAATTGATTTTTTGGAACTTATTCAGTGTTTTATTGTTCTGTGTTGGAATTGTAGGTGTTACATCCGAAAAAGCTTCTTTGATGGTAGTTTCCGGGGATAGCACACTATCCAAGTGTGAATTAACATTGTTAAGATAATTTGTAGCCAAATCAATGTTCTTAACCATCTTCTTGTTTCCTTCATTGGCATACATCTGTCTCATTCTCTGTGCCTGCTTAAGAAGATTGGCTGACTGTATGCGCTGTTTACCAATGTTTCCATTTCCGCCACCATTATTTAATGTATCTGTTATGTTCTTTCCAACAGTAGAAGCAGAGGCGAAAAATTCATTCGCCTCAATAACTCTGTTTCTTTTTTCTGCTTCCCTGTACTGCTCTAATGATATTCCTGACATTTGTTTCTCCTATTTCTTCTTACTACTGCTCTTCTTTCTCTTTGTTCCGTATGTCTTGTTAATTCCTGTACTTATCTGACTTGATAAATATGCTCCGTACTGTCTTCTTGCTGTCTTACTCTTTTTCATGTTGTTACTCTTTAACCACTGATCATAATTCTGTAAATTGTCACCGCCATACAGGTTATATGTATCAAACAGTGCTTTTGCATTATTATATTTTGTTCCTGCTTTCTGTCTTTCTGTGTATGTTGGCAATGTTGTAGTCGGCTTAGCATACGTCGAATTAATGGATGTATTTGTACTGTTGCTATAGCTGTTTGTGTTTGAAGTTTCTCTTGATGTCTGATTTGATGTGTCTGTCTGTTTTGAATGGGACACTGCGTTTCTGTTCCACTCATTGTTATATCTATCGCTATAGTAACTTCTGTCATTTGAATAACGTTGATATGCTTCACTGTCTAATCCCTGATACAAGCCGGCTTTGTTATACAGGTTCTGTGTTTCTGTGTCGTAATTACTTCTTGCCTGCTGATACAGTGTAGGCACAATGTCATTTAACTGCTGCAAATATGAGTTGTATGCCTGTTGCCCTGCTGTTACTGCGTAACTATTACCATAGCCCCCTGAAAGTGTTGCAGCACTTCCCACTGTGTCCTGCATTGCCTGTTGTCCTAATGCCTTGTAATTGTTTGCATACTGCTGATACAACGCATCCTCGTTTAAGTCATATTCAAATTTCTTTCTGTTATTAATCTGACCTAATGTGCTGTTAAGCTGATGTTCGTACGGACTGTTAAATCTCTTTTCAGCTTTTTTTAATGCGTTCTTTGTTCCATTAGACACATAGCTTGTATTCCAGCTAAGACCGTTACTGTTTGATACACTGTTAGAGTAACTGTTGGATGTACTTGTCTGATTCTGCACATCCGTCTGATTGCTTGTCTGCCTTGTTGTTCCCGTAAGGTATTTCTTTTTTATTATTCCTGCCAATTACTTTTCCTCCTTTATGTTTAATCTGTTTTTAATTGAATCCGTCATGTTATCCTCGTCCAGTGCCGTAAACATGTATCTTAACTGTGAATGTAAATTACAGATGTACGAATTAAGAGCACTTACATCCCTTGCATTATCTCCGGTTAATCCCGGTGGTTCTTCCATCTTAAAAGTTGCCATGTCTTACATCACTCCCTTCATACACACTTCTCTGAATGTTATGGATAAGGCATTTGCCCTTTCCTTCAAATCTTAATCTGAACTTTTCACACCTGCATGGTCTGAATGGCACGCTTACTGCTCCCTCGCCTTTTCTTCCCTCGTGTGTAAAAACTACCTGCCACTCACTGTCATTGTCGTACTG
>ENA-UOJV01003351-UOJV01003351.1-human-gut-metagenome-genome-assembly--contig:-C82-NODE-3351-length-10749-cov-8.083879_pt1 | contig 10749 bp, 8 predicted proteins | sample MGYA00242356_ERZ723903 | MGnify/ENA metagenome assembly ERZ723903 | reverse complement strand
CCTTTTTTCTATGCAACTTCCAGAAAAAAGTCCTTGACAAACATTAGCAAGATTTATCGTTCATCTTCACCTCCGAATTATACCATAAAGCGAGAAACGCGAAAAGCCCGAACAGTTTTCTGTCCGGACTTTTTCGCTATGCTCAAATTGACTTGATCCTTTTCGGTTTTCGGCGCTCGGCCATACGATTTCGCAAGCCTTTGCCAAGGCTTATGCCAGACTGAACGCCGCGAGGAAGAAGAACAGCACGACGGCGAGCACCGTGCCCAGCGACAGCGTGGTGGAGACGTATTCCGCGTCGTCGCCCAAATCGGCGAACAGCGGAATGATGAACGGCGCGGGCAGCGTGTATTGCAGCATGAGCGCCAGCAGCAGCGGCTTGTCATACGGAATGATGGCAAACAAAATGCCCGAAACCGCCGCGCAGACGACCGCCAGCACGCCGAGACGCAGGCCCATCGTCGTGAGCACCGGACGCAGGAGCTTCTTGCTGACATGCAGCTGATAACCCATGACGATCAGAATCAGCGCAGAGGTCGGCGCGGTGATAAAGCTCAGCAGGGAGGTCACGATCTCCCCCGCCGCCGTGCCGTCGATGGCCTTGTGTACGCCCAGCGCGCCGAGGATGATGCCCAGCAGCATGCCGATGCAGGCTTTATTGGTCAGCATGTTTTTGACGATGAACTTGGGCGTCATCTTTTCGCCGCCCGCCGCCTTGAGCGCCGTCAAAAAGACGGTATAGGCGAACATCGTCTGACCGATATCGACCATCGCGTACATCTTGGTCTGATCCGCGCCGCAGAGCAGCGCATAGAGCGCATAGCCGAGCATGCCGCCCTCCGCGCCGGTCATCAGCAGCGGCATAAAGCGGTCATACGGCTTGACGAATCGGCGCAGCGCATAGCCTGCCGCCAGCGCCACGCCATAGCCAACGAACACCAGCACGAACACCAGCAGCATTCTTGTGCCGTAATCCGCGGTGAAGAACGCCTGAAACAGCACGACCGGCAGCAGAATATCACCGATCACATTTTTGAGGCCCGCGTGCTGTTCGTCGTTGAGAATGCCCTTTGTCGCGCAGACGCGGCCGAGGATAATCATCACGAGCACAGGCAGAACCTTTGCGAGAATTTGCGTAATCATATGTGACTCCTTCGGAAACGTTGGGGCCTTGCCCCAAACCCCAGCAGGAACCTGAGGTTCCTGCACCTCCCACATTCATGAATTGCTGCGCAATTCATGAGATTTCAAGTTTTTCATGCGTTTTTCCTCATTTATCGCATCGCGATAAATGTTACGGGAAATCCAAGAACCTCAGGTTCTTGGCAGGGTTTGGGACAGCGTCCCAATCGTTCCCCCTTAACGCGGCTAAAAAGAGGCTGCAAAGCTCAATTTGCTTTGCAGCCTCCTTGGGTTCAAATTACTTGGTGTTGATCGCGTCGGTGTAGAACTCAAACGCTTCCTTGTCGGTCGCCTTGTGGTGAACGATCATGCGGATCGCCTTCGCCATCTCGACCGGATGGTTGCTCTGGAAGATGTTGCGGCCCATATCCAGACCACGCGCGCCACCCTGAATGGAGCGATACGCCAGCGTCAGCGCCTCATCCTCCGGCAGCTTCTTGCCGCCCGCAACAACGATCGGCACCGGGCACGCCGCGACGACTTCCTCGAAGTTATCGCAGTAATAGGTCTTGACGAGCTGCACGCCCATCTCGGCCACGATGCGGGTCGCGAGCTTGAAGAAGCGGTCGGTGCGCTCCATATCCTTGCCGACAGCCACAACGCCCAGCGTCGGGATGCTGTAACGCATGCCCGCGTTGATGCAGCGGCTCAGGTTGTCGATGGAGGAAAGCTGGCCGTCCGCGCCGATGAAGGTCTGAACCGCCATGCAGTCCGCGTTCATGCGGATCGCGTCCTCAACGTCCACAGCCAGGCACTCGTGGCTCAGGTCGTCGTTGATCATGGAGGAGCCGCTGGTCACGCGCAGGGCAATGCCCTTCTTATAGGTCGGGGAAACGCAGGTGCGGATCGCGCCGCGGGTGCCCATGAACACATCCACCTGCTCCTGGAGCTTCGGGATCACCAAATCCAGACGCTCAAGACCGGCGGTCGAGCCCATGAAGTAGCCGTGATCGAACGCAAACATCACCGTGTTGCCGCTGACCGGATCAAAGATATTGGAAAGGTGGCGCTTCATGCCCCAGTCCGTGTTGTTCGCGCCCTTCACATGGAAGCTGCCCTGATTGCCAAACGGAACATCCGTATGATAATCCTTCGCAACTTTCAGTCCGTCCTTATCTGCCATTGGAATCAATCTTCCTTTCTGAAAATGGTCCATTTGTAGATGTTTTCAAACAGAGGCGAATGCCGCGTCATGCCGCAGCTTCCACCACAAAGGGAGGAGCCCCGAAGGGTTCCTCCTTGGATAAGCGATTGTTTTGGATTAGAAGTTGTAATCCGCAACGTTCTCAGCCGTGAAGACAACGCGCTCCGGCAGCAGCACGACGCCGTTGTTCTCAGCAGCAGTCTCCTGACCGGCGACGAGCGCGTCGTTGGCCAGCACTTCGACGGTGCCGATGTTCGGGATGTCGATCTTGTCGCCAACCTTCACGGTGTTGCCCGCGGAGATGTAAGCGGCGAGGTAGCAGCCCATCGCGCCCTGGATGCCGCAATCCCACAGGCCCCAACGGGTGCAGATGCCGTTCTCCAGGTAAGAGGTCATGCCGGACGGGGTGCAGAAACCGGTGATGGTGATGTCCTTCGCGGTCAGGCCCTTGTTCTCAGCAGCCTTGCACTGTCCCGGCAGAGCGGTGGAGTCGTTGCAGATGATGACGTCAACATCAGCATACGCGTCGAGGATGGACTCGCCAACGCTGACGGACTGAGCCGGATCCTGGTTGGAGTAGTACGGATCATGGACAGCAACCCAAGACGGATACTTTTCCTTGATGTACTTGTCGCCGGCGACGTACCAGGAGTTCTGGTCGGAAACGGACGGGTTGGAGAAGTGCCAGACGTACTTGACTTCGCCGTTCACGTCCACGCCGCGCTCCTTCAGGGACTCAACAGCCATGTCCACCAGCATCGGGCCGAGGACGTCGGCGGTGCCCTGAGAAACCATCAGCGCACGGGCGTTCGGAGAGACGTCAGAGTCCCAGGTGCTGACATAGATGCCCGCGTCCTGAGCTTCCTGGAGCTTCTCGTCCAGGCCGGTGGCGTCAACGGAAGAAATGCAGATGGCGTCCACACCCTTGTCGATCGCCTGCTGGATCAGCTCCAGCTGGGTGGTAACGTCCGCGGTCGGAGCGCCGATGTAGTCAACGGTCAGACCCCAATCGGCAGCGTACTTCTGCGCGCCGTCGTTCGCGGCCTCGAAGAACGAGTTACCGGAAACCTTCGGGATGAAGGCGACGGTCATGCCGTCCACCGGGCTCTTGCCTTCGGCAAAAGCGGCGGAGCACAGCGTCAGAGCCATGCACAGCACGAGAAGCATAGACAGGATCTTTTTCATGTTTGGGTTCCTCCTACGTTTTTTTATTTATCTCAAGAGGTGCTCGACAGCGCCCCCTGAAATGCGGCGTTTATTCTTTCCTCCTGCGTTTGAACAGGTGAGAAAGCATGTGCTGACCGGCGATTTCGCGGCCCAGAACGACCACGACCAGAATCAGGCCGATCGGCAGATCAAGGTTCTGCGTGCTCACGCCGAAGCAGAGCGGCAGACCGTAACGAAGAATGCAGATGATCAGCGACGCAAGCACCGTGCCGATGATGCTGCCCTTGCCGCCCGTGTTCAGCGTGCCGCCGAGCACGACAGCTGTGATGATGGCCAGCGTATAGCCGGAGCCGAGGTCATATTTGGCGGAGTTGACGTTCGCGGTCAGCAGCGTGCCCGCAATCGCGGCGCTCACAGCCGAAAGGACGTACGTACTCATGATCGTGGCACGGGTGTTGATGCCGGAATATTCCGCCGCCTGCGGATTCACGCCGATCAGGAACAGGCGCTCGCCGTACTTGGTGCGGTGGAGAATCCACATGCACAGCAGAATCAGCACAACGTAGATCACAATCTGCGTCGGAATGCCGAAGATATTGCCTTTGCCGAGGAAACGGAAGCTGACGAACTCGCCCGCCTCGTTCTTCGCCGGGAAGCCGCCGATACCCTGATACGCCGGGGTCGCGGACATGCCGGAAACCATCAGCGCAATGCCGGAATACAGGAAACTGCCGCCCAGCGTAACAACCATCGGCTGCACGCCGCAGTATGCGACGAAGAAACCGGAGAGCGCGCCGCACAGCGCGGCGACCACCATGGCGATCGCCACAGTCGCCCAGATGTTCAGCCCGGCGTCGCTCCAGAGCACGCCGATGATGATACTGCTCAGACCGATGATCGCCGGCGCCTGAATGTCAATGCCGCCGGTAATCATGACCATCGTCACAAACAGCGAGATGATGCAGACGCTGATGTAGTTGACGATGCTGTTCATGATGGACTGCGGACGCAGGAACTTCGGGTTGGCCGCGCCAAACACCACAAATTCCAGAATCAGGAAGATCACCAGAAACATTTCCCAGTGCTTGAAAACCTTTTTCAGCATGTCCTTCATGCCTTCGCGCCTCCTTCTTGATCCGCCGTTCTGGACAGAAGGCGCTTTCTGCGAGTCATTTCAATGGAACGGCGCTGCGCCAGCGCGTCGATGACGACGATGACGATCAGCATCGTGCCGGTGATGGTGTTGTTGTAGGTGGACGGCAGGCCGATGAAGACCAGCAGTCGGCCAATGGAAGACATGATGACCGCGCCGATAGCCGCGCCGATCACGTTGCCCAGGCCGCCGGAGAGCGAAATGCCGCCGAGCACGCAGGCCGCGATGGCGGTCATCTCATAGCCGTTGCCGGCCACGGTCATGACCTGACCGTACTTGGAGGCGAACACGAAGCCGCCCAGACCCGCGAACAGACCGCAGAGCACATACGCCAGAATCTTCGTGCTCAGCACGGAAATGCCGACCAGATTCGCGCCGCCCGCGTTATCGCCGACCGCAATGAAGTACTTGCCCTTGCGCGTCTTCGTCAAAGCCAGATGCGAAATCGCAACCAGCACAACCGCAATCGCGTAGTAAAGCGTAATGCCTGCGAACACGGTCTTGTTGCCATAGCTGGAAATCGCGCCGCCGAAGTTTTCAATCGTGCGTCCGCCGGACATGATGTAAATCAATCCGCGAACCACGCTGTTTGTGCCGAGGGTGAAGATCAGCGACGGCACGCCGAAATACGAAACGCCGACGCCGTTGACCAGACCGATGGCCGCACCCGTCACCAGACACAGCAGCAGCATCTTCGGAATGCTTCCGCCCTGCTGGGCGATCAGGCCCGTCATGCCGGCCGTCAGACCGAGGGTCGCGCCGATGGAAACGTCGATCTCGCCCGTCATGATGACGAACGCAATGCCGACAGCCAGCAGCGTGTACATCGTCGCCGTGTTGAAACAGGTGACGATGTTGTCATACGTCAGGAATCCGGGAGCCGCAATACCGGTGATGACAAACAGCAGAATCAGAAAGATCAGGCTGGTCATCCACCGCGCTTTAAACAGGTTCTTCATTTTCCTCACACCTTCCTTTCATGCGCAATGCCGAAGGAGGCGCTGGTAAGAGCATCCTGCGTGATTTCCTCGCGGCTGAACTCGCCGTTGATCCGTCCCTGGAAAACCGTAATCGCGCGGTCGGCCAGCTCGACGACTTCTTCCATATCGGAGGAAACCATCAGCACGGCCACGCCCGCGTCCTTGAGCTGGCGAATGATGTTGTATACGTCGCCGCGCGCCGCCGCGTCAATGCCGCGGGTCGGCTCATCGAGGATGACGACTTTCGGCTGGGTGGACAGCGCGCGGGCGATAACCACCTTCTGCTGGTTGCCGCCGGAGAGACTGCCGATCTGGTCATCCAGCGAAACGATCTTCGTTCTGAAATCGTTGACGTACTTTTGAGAGATTTCGCTTTGACGGCGGCGGTTCATGTTTACCGCGCCGACGTCCTTGCCGCTCAGCAGCGCGGACGTTGTATTGGAAGAAATCGAGCGGATTTTGAAAATGCCGTGGTAGTGGCGGTCTTCCGGCACGAAGTTGATGCCCGCCTGCAAAATCTGCTTGGTGGAAAGACCCGTGATGTCCTTCCCCGCCAGAATCACCTTGCCGCCGAGCACCTTGTCGCGGCCGAAGATGGTGCTGATGAGTTCCGTGCGGCCCGCGCCGACGACGCCCGCAATGCCGAGGATTTCGCCCGGATACAGGTCAAACGTGATGTTGCTGAAGCCGTAACCGCTGAAATCCTTCACCTGCATGACGGGTTTGAGATGGGCATAATCCACCGGGACATACGCCTTTTCCGTCTGCTGGCCGCCCTGCGCGTCGTTGGGCAGAAGACCCTGAATCAGCATTTCCTTGGTGAAGTTTTTCACCGGGCCTTCCAGCGTAATCACACCGTCGCGCATGATGGCCACGTGCGTCGCGATTTCAAAAACCTCGGTCAGGCGGTGCGTGATATAAATGATGGCAATGCCCTTTTTCTTGAGATCCTCCACCGTTTTAAACAGCGACTGCACCTCGTTGAAGGTCAGGGAGCTGGTCGGCTCGTCCAGAATCAGAATCTGCGCATTGCGCATCATGCCGCGCAGAAGCTCGACCAGCTGCTGCTCGGCGATGGAAAGCGTGTTGGCCTTGCGCTGAAGGTTCAGATCGAAGTTCAGTTCCTTCATGCAGCCGGCCAGGCGCTTTTTCAGTTCGCTTTCGTTTTCATTGAAGCCCATCAGGATGTTTTCCAGAACCGTCATGTTCGGGAAAAGCATCGGCTCCTGCGGCACCAGATAAATGCCGTGCGCCAGCGACGCGGCGGGCTTGCCCAGTTTGACCGCCTGCCCGTCGATGAGGATATCGCCCTCGTCGCACGAATAAATGCCCATGATGATCTTCATGAGCGTCGATTTACCGGCGCCATTGCCGCCAATCAGCGCGACAACCTCGCCCGCATCCACGCTCAGATTGATCCCCTTGAGCACGGCGTTCTGCCCAAACGTTTTGCGAATGCCCTTGACCTCAAGGCGCGGGGCCGTCGTATTCTTTGTGGCCATATCATATACTCCTGCGTTTTGCGATTACAAAGGTTTGCTCGTTGCACAATCTTTTGTTGCCTCCATTTTAAGCTTGCCTGTGCAATTTGTCAAGATATTTTTCTCAGTTTTTGAAAACGGTGTCCGCTCTTTTGAAAGATGTATGTTTATTTTGCAAAAGAATTGACATCATCTCCGTTCAGTGCTATACTTCTTGTGTAAACTTTTGTTTTACCACTTTATATTTGTTTCATCTTTTTTAGAACCGGATGAGAAACGGAGCCGCTATGAATAACGCCGTTCATTACGAGGACGCGCTGATGGTCAAAGCCGCGTGGTATTATTATTTTGAAAATATGACGCAGCAGGCCATCGCCGACCGTCTTTCCATCAGCCGCATGCGCGTCATCAAGTTGCTGGACGCCGCGCGCCAGAACGGCGTCATCCAGTTCCGTCTCCGCTCGGACAGCGTGGGCATGATGGAGCAGAGCCGCGAACTGATGCAGAAATATCGTCTCAAGGACGTGTTCATCATCCCCGAAGCCGAGCAGGAAAGCCAGCTCAACGAGTCCATCGCCCGCGCGGGCGCAATGTACGTCGCGGATCGCCTGGGCGACAACGCCTGCATCAACGCGGGCTACGGCGACACGCTCAGCCGCACGCTCAACCATCTGGCGACGATGGTGCAAACCCCCGTCACCTGCATCTCTCTGACCGGCGGCGTTTCCTATTATCTGCCCAACGGGCGCAGCAACGTTTTCAACGCGCGGCTGTATCTGATGCCCGCGCCGCTGCTCGCCTCGTCTCACGAAATGGCGGCGGCGATGCGCGCGGAGGCTTCCGTCAGCGAAATCATCCGCATGGCGAAGCTCTCCTCCTTCACGCTGGTGGGCATCGGTTCGATGCACGAGACGGCGACCATCGTCCGTTCCGGCATCATCACCCAAAACGAGCTTTTCCGCCTGCGCATGGCCGGGGCGGTCGGCGACGTGCTCTGTCACTTCGTCAACGAAAACGGCGAACTCATTCCCAACGATATCGAAGAACGGCTCATCTCCACCCCGCTTGAGCAGCTCCGCGCGATGGATAACGTCGTCGGGCTGGCTGCGGGCGCGCAGAAAGCCGAAGCCATCCGCGCCATTCTGCGCGGCGGCTATCTCGACGTGCTCATCACCGATGAGCCGACGGCAGCTCTGCTTCTCAAGGGCGAGTGAACGCCCCTGACATAATGACAAACCAACGCATTTTGAAAGGATGATTTCAATGGCAAAAACGCTTATGGCCGTCGATGCCGGCACCGGCAGCGTCCGCGCCGTGCTGTTCAGCCTGGAAGGCGAGCAGCTGGGCTGCGTCCAGCAGGAATGGACGCATAAAGAAGATCCCCGCTACCCCGGCAGCATGGATTTCGACTGGGTGCATAACTGGGATCTCGCCCGCGGATGCATCCGCGGCGTGATCGAGCAGACCGGCGTCGATCCGCATGACATCGCCGCCGTTTCTACCACCTGCATGCGCGAGGGCATCGTTCTCTACGATAAGGACGGTCAGGAAATCTGGGCCTGCGCCAACGTCGATGCGCGCAGCGACGACGAAGTGGCTCAGCTCGTGCATATGAATCCGGAACTTGAAAAGCAGATTTACCGCGAGTCCGGCCAGACCTACGCGCTGGGCGCTCTGCCCCGCCTGTTCTGGGTCAAAAACAAAATGCCGGAAGTCTACGAAAAGACCGCCGTGTGCACCATGTTCAACGACTGGCTCATCTATAAGATGACCGGCGTGTTCTCCTCCGAGCCGTCCAACGCCTGCACGACGGGCATTTTCGACCTGAAAGCGCGCGACTGGGACGACAAGATCGCCGCTTCCATCGGCCTGAAGACGGGTATCTTCCCGAAGATTTCCGAGTGCGGCACCGTCGTCGCCAAGGTGGGCGCAAAAGGCGCGGCCGAAACCGGTCTGGCCGAAGGCACGCCGGTTGTCGCGGGCGGCGGCGACGCGCAGCTGGGCTGCGTGGGCGTCGGCGTGGTGGACGCCAACCAGGCGGCTATCTTCGGCGGCAGCTTCTGGCAGTATGAGTATAACACCGACGAGGCCAAGACCGACGAGCATTGCCGCGTCCGCGTCAACTGCCACAGCGTCCCCGGCATCTGGCAGTATGAAGCCCTCGCCTTTAAGCCCGGCATGGTCATGCGCTGGTACCGCGACGCGTTCTGCCAGTATGAAAAGGAGCTTTCCAAGACCACCGGCCGCGATCCGTATGACCTCATGAACGAAAAAGCCAAGGATATCCCCGCCGGATGCTACGGCATGATGTGCGCGTTCTCCGACGTGATGAACTACATCTCCTGGCGGCACGCCAGCCCGATGTTCATCAATTTCGATTTCGACCCCGATAAGTTCAACCGTTATACCTTCTACCGCGCCATCATGGAGAATACCGCGATGGTCACTTACGGCCATATGCAGCTCGTCCGCGAGTCCACGGGCAACATTCCCAAGGAAGTCGTATTTGCCAGCGGCGCGTCCAAGAGCGAACTCTGGTGCCAGATTCTCGCCGACGTGCTGGGCATCCCGGTCAACGTGCCGAACGTCAAGGAGGCCACCGCGCTGGGCGCGGCCATCATGGCAGGCCACGGCGTGGGCCTGTTCCCGGATATCTCCGCGACCGCGAAGAAACTTGTGCATATCGAGCACCGCTTCGAGCCGAATATGGAAAACCACGCGACCTATATGAAGCTCTATGAGGATTGGCGGAAGATGTACGCCCGTGAGCTGCAAATCGCCGATGACCGCATCACCCGCTATATGTGGGCCGCGCCGGGCGTCTGATCGCGCACCCCATTCAAACCGCCGCGAAGCGAAGAAGGGAGTCTGCGGGACTTCGTCCCTCAGGCAGGTTTGGAATTTTTTCATGCGCCCGCTGTGCGGGAAAACAGCATGAAAAAAATTGGAAATCGCAAGGAGCACTTGTGCGACTATGCGAGTTTCCCGGACTCGCAGCCCAACGTTCCCCTTTCGCGAAGCGATTCCCAAAAGCAGTCAGGGAGCGAAGCGTAACCTGACGTCGTCTTTCCTCAAACCCGTTGCTGTCCAGTTAAAATCTATATAACCTCGAAGGGAGAAAACAGCTATGTATATCGTAAACGAAGAAGATAAAGAATATCGCTTTGGCGACAGCGGCCCCAAGTACCTGATGAAGGGTCCGCGCATGAACTTCGCGCTCGTGCAGTTTCAGGCCGGTCAGGATTTCAAGGCGCACTATCACAACGTGATGGAAGAGAATTTCTACATTCTGGAAGGCGAAGTGGATATCGTTGTGGACGGCGTGGTCAACCATCTGCGTCCGGGCCAGATGATCCACATCGAGCCGGGCGAGATTCACTATGTCATCAACAATTCCGGCGCGCCGATGAAGATGATCTCCACCCTCGCGCCTTACACGAACCCGGACAAGGTGGACGTGGAGAACTACACGTACTAAGGAAAACCGGGAGGACGTTGGGGCTTTGCCCCAAACCCCAGAAGGGAACTGAGTTCCCTTCACCTTCCGCCTTATGGATTGCTTCGCAATCCGGAGGGAAAAAACATTGCATAATCGAGTAGGAGGGGGTGATTAACCCCCGTCCTCTCACCGCACCGTGCGTA
>ENA-UOJV01003344-UOJV01003344.1-human-gut-metagenome-genome-assembly--contig:-C82-NODE-3344-length-10764-cov-6.913437_pt1 | contig 10764 bp, 10 predicted proteins | sample MGYA00242356_ERZ723903 | MGnify/ENA metagenome assembly ERZ723903 | reverse complement strand
GGAAAGTGGGGAAGGAATAAAAATAATTTTAAAATAAGTATTATTTAATATTATTAGATGAAGATATGCCTTATATGAATGGTATTAGTGTTATGAATAAACTTAATAAAATAAAAGGCTTTGATACTAAGGTTATCCTTCTTACTAAGAATAGTAATATTATATATGATGATATTTATAAAGATAGTGGTTTTAGTGATTATATTATTAAACCTATTGATAAAGATGATTTAATGAATAAGATAAATAAGTACTTGAAATAATATATTGCTTTTATATTTTAAGTAATTATGATATAATAATATTGAATATTTATGGAGAAAATAGAGGTGAATTATGGAAAAAGAAAATAATATTGATTTAATGGTCATTAAGAAATATTTAGCTACTGAAAAAGATGAAGTTAAACTTAAAAGTTTTTTGAGACTGTATTCCAATTATTCAAAATTAGCTAAATTTGATTACAATGAATTAGAAAAATTTGAGAATGAAATATATACAATAGGAAATAGAAACTTATCTGATAAAGAAAAGATTAAGAAAGAAATTATGATTATAAAGACTGCTATTAAAAAGTGTGATAATAAAAAAATAGTTGATCATGTCAACAGTATACTTAACGATATTGAATTAATAGTTAATTATGATGATAGTGTTTTTAACGGCTATATTCCCTTTTTGAAAAAATGTATATGTGAACTTCAATCTATATTAAAATTAGATATTAATTTTTATAATGCATCATGCGAGCTTTTTGATAATGAATATGATAGCGTAAAAAAATTTGTTTTAAATACATACAAAGATAATTATAAAGATAATTATAATAGGAGATAGTTATGAATAGTTTGAATGAATTGAAAAAGTATATAGAGACGAAGATTAACAATATATTAGAAAATAAAAAAATTATTGACCAAAATCAGCAACTTATTGCTAAATTAGAAGTAGTATATAATCTTTTAACTACTAATAATTATGAAAGTATTAATTCAAATGACTTTAGGAGTTGTTTAGATTCTATTTTCACTGATGAAGATGTCGAAACAATTATTGAAAAAACAAATCAAGCAATAATCATAATCAAAGATGATAAGTTGGTAGGTGTTCCACAAAGATTACAAGCAGAAGAATATTTAAATAAGATTAATACCTTGATGTTAAAAAAAATTGAAGGATTAAAAGAAGATATTATAAGAAAAAAATCAGAAGTAGATTATAAAATTTCTGATTATGAAGAATATTCCTGTTTAATTAAAGATGGAAAAATTATAAGACATCTAAATGAAGAAGAATTAAAAAAACTTTTTAACTTTTTAAAAGAATCAACTTTAGATAAGAATATTGTCTTAGACTTAACTGTTTTATTTTCTAAAGATAGTATCGATTATGCCGAAAAATTGAGAAAATTAAGAGTTGCTAAAGAAGAAACAATTAAAAAGAATAATGCTAAAAAAATAAAGGAGCAGATTAAAGAACAAAACAGAAACAAAGTAGAAGAACCTAAAGATGAAATAAAAGAGGTAAAATTCACATTATCTGAAGATGAAAATAAAATTTATTATCGCATGTTAGAAATAATCAATATCTTAACACACGATATAGATCTAACACACGATGTCTTAGTAGATTTACTTAGTGATGATTATTCTCTAGAAAATAGAAAGTCAGTATATGATTCTACTGATGATAAATTTAATCTTATCCTAGAGGATTTAAAAGTTAATCTAATACCAAACTTTGAAAATAATAAAGATACTATAATAACTATATTTAAATACATTATAACCATATTTGATGAAGAATATAATAAAGAGAGAGAAGTTGAATTTGTAAGTCAAATTGCTGATTTTTCTGAAGAAGAGAAAAAGGAAATTGAAAAGTATTTAGAAATTACTAGCAAGGAACTTGAACATTACAATAACTTAGAAGAAAAAGACAGAAATATGATTGAAAGCATAAGAAATTTAATTGAAGAAAATAATGATATCAAGATAGAAATAAGTTCCAAATTTTCTCTAGATTATGTTGAATATATTACTTTAATCAGAAGATTTTATGAAGTTTATAGTGAATACTCAGAAAATCGCAGTATAGAAAAAGAATATATTAAATCTGGATTGCAAGACGATATAAATAGTTGTCTTATTAGTTAAATGACAGAAATTAGAGACATTTTAAGGAGATTAAATAAGCAATATGAATTAATAAATGGAACAAAAGATAATAATGATAAAACAAATACTGATGGTATAGCCAAGCAGTATACCCCTGAAAGGAAAACCTTATTTGTATTCTTACCACTTAGCGATGGTAATTATAGTATTGTTGATGATCAAGCGGAAATATGTGAAACACACAAAGAAGTAATGAAAGATGTAGCAAATGGGTTACATGGCTTTAGTGTAAATGATTTTTATACTTATATTAGTAGCCCTGAAACTAATAATAGAAATCTTTTACCTGACAAGAAAATTAAAGATTATAGTGAGGAAGTTAAACCATATCGTTTGAGAAAAGTTAATGCTAGATTTGCCTACACAAAGTTATCATTAACCGCAAGTAATCAAGAAAAAATTAAAGAGGCCTATGGTTTAGAAAAGGCTGATGTTCTTTTGATTATTGGATGTTCTGCTAAAGTTAGTGGTTCAAAAGATACTTATACAGAATTTAATAGAAGAATAGCAAAGGAAATAGATAGTATTAGATATATACTTAATTTATTTAGAACTGACTTTGATGATGCAAGTTTTAAAGCAGCTGCTGGACTTATTGATGATTCTGATAAGTATTGTGAAAGATTATATAAGGATCCATTTAAAAAGTTGGATGATGAGAGTTTATGGAGGTAAATATGGAAGATAAAATAATTAGTGTTTTAAATAATGTTAGAACTGATCTTTCTAATGAGTTAGAAACTAAAACAAAAGAATTAGTACAGCCTTTTGATGACTTTGCTAATAAATTATCTGCCGTTGAAGTTACTCCATTAAAAATTAGTGGTTTATCCATAGAAGAAATAGATAATACCTTTACCAATATTAGCATTGAAATAATTGAAAAACTAGAAATGTATAAAAACTTATCAAAACTTTCATTTTTCCCACTTACTGATGAACAAAAGTTGGATATATCTAATATTATGAGAGAATTAATCAATCAAATGAGTGTAATTAAAAAATATATTATTGATTGTAATCCAACATTAAAGGACATTAACAATAAACTAGAAAAGATAGATGAAGTAATTAAAAAAATCACTGCCCTTTATAACAATAAAGGTTACCTAAATTCAAATGATATTACAGATATTGTTAATATTTTTAAAGAATCTATTTTACCAATTGAAGAGCAAATAGCAGTTGTTCAAGAATTAAGTCTGTTATCTTTGACCAAAATCAATTCCAATGAAAAAGAAGAGAAGGAAGAAGATATCTTAATTATTGAAGAAACTGGTATTGATAGAGAAAAAATAGTTAATTTATTTAAAGAATATAGTTATGACTTTGACGATTTTAAAGAACATGATAAAAATGAACTACTTAATTATGGCAGAATTGAAAATATTAGAGAAATTCTTGACGTTTTAGCAAGCAATAACCTTAGTATATGCATAAAAGGTACTAGTCGTAAATTAGCACAAATATTTATTAATTCTAGTGGTTCTATTATAACTACAATTATTGAAAATATTAAATTTGATATTGAAAAAAATAAGAGTCAATTTAATATAGACATTTCCAATGACGTATCCTTAGAAAAAGTATTTGTTGAATATTTAGATACACCATCAATATTTATTAATGGTAAAAGGCAATATAAAAGAAAAGATACTAGCCCTAGAGGGCCAGGTGGAGAAAACCATGGAGATGCTTCGATTATTGGTGCCTTTGACAATTATGTAAGAAATAGAGAGTTATTATTAGAAAAGGGAATTGATATTAATTTAGTAATAACTAAATGCAAGACTTTACTTGGAACTCCTTCCCAAAAAGTTAAAGAAAATTTTGATTGCTTTGAATTCTATGGTATACCTGAAAATGTCTATACTAGAACATTATACTCATTAACTGCAACTGATCCATTATCTGCAATTGACCAATTTATTGAACTTGGCTGTTATAGATACATTTTATCAAACTTCTCATATGTTAATAGAAGACCTAATGATTTAATATTTTATCGTATTGTAAAGGCAAGCCAATTGGGCGACCCAATATATAGTGAAAGAAAAACACAAAATATTGAATTTTTGGGAAAAATTTCTAGCGATTCTAAAAATGGTTATGGAATTAATCGCGATAATAAACAAGATGTTGTTAGCCAATATATACCTGATTTTAATTCAATATATGATGAAATAGTTAATAAGGATAGAAATGCTGGACCAATAATACTTGCTATTAACAACTATTTTGTTAAGTCAATTGAAGAATATAAAGTGGATGATTTAAGATACGATTTTAATGGAGTAATTATATCTAGATTTAAAGTACTTAGAATATATGAAACCTTAATTAAAAATCGTATGGCTGGCACTTATAGTTCAATACTTTATGCAATATGTAAAAATAGTATATTAACTGAAGAACAATATAGAAATATTACTGCTTGTTTAGATAGAACTTTCGGTAATTTGAGAGGAGTTGCTAGGGGATGATTGATTTTTTAAAGAATGTTGGTATAAGTGATGATATTTTAATTGAAATGTTAAAAAATAATAATGAAGCAGCCATATTTGATTTATCATGCAACGAAGAAGATGCTATAAACATTATTAAATATATGAGAAATATTGGTATAACTAATATTGATGAACTATTAATATATAGAATAGATATCTTCTTTCTTACATTTGAACAATTTGTAAAGAGATTATCAAAATTTAATATTCCTGCTCTTGTTAATCTTATTAGTGAAGATTACACTAATATCGATATTATTAATGAATAAAATAAATAAGTACTTGAAATAATAGTACTTATTTTTTATTATGTATGATATAATATTTTTGATTAGGACAAAGTAGGTGAAGTATGAGTAAAATATCTAATGCATTTTTAATGATAAAGTTATTATCAAATGGTAGAGTATATTCTGTTAAAGAACTTAGTATGGAACTTGGAGTAACAGAGAGAATGGTAAGGTATTATAAAGAGCAATTAGAGATGGCTGGTTATATTATAGAATCTTTTAAAGGTCCAGGTGGTGGATATTACATAAATAAAAATGATATTATGAATATAGATTATTTTAATAAATATGATTTGGAAGTATTAGATAGAGCAGAAGATAAATTAAAAAATATTAGTGATAATAAATTAATTAGTGATTTTAATAAGTTAAATAAAAAATTACATTCTATTTATAATACTAATAAGATATTATCAGAATATAAAAATGTTGATGTAACAGTAAATAAAAATGATGAGAAAATTAATATTATTGATAAATGTATTAAAGATAAGAAAAGTTTATTAATAGATTATTTAGGTACATCAGGTAAGATAGTTAAAAGAGAAATTATCCCTATAAATATGTTTGAATTTGAAGATAATACTTATGTTCTTGCTTTTTGTAAACTCAGAGGTTCTATCAGACATTTTACTTTAAGTAAGATACTTAATATAAAAGAAATATAATAGATACATAATATTTCCTATATTTATATAATAATGACGATATATTTCCTTTAATACTATTATAATAATTTTGAGGAGTGATAAAGTGAATATAAGAGAAAAAGCAAAATTATTTGCTATTAAGGCACATAAAGGACAAATAAGAAAATCAGATAAAGAGAAACCTATGATTATTCATCCTATAAATGTTGCTAATATTTTGAGTGAATATGGATATGATGATAATGTAGTAGCGGCTGCTTATCTTCACGATGTAATTGAGGATACTAAATATACTAAAGAAGATTTATTAAATGAATTTAATGATGATATTGTATCATTAGTACTTGGTGCAACTGAAGAAGATAAAAGTTTAAGTTGGGAAGAGAGAAAAACTATTACTATAGATAAAGTAAAATATTTAGATTTAAGACATAAGGCTGTAGTATGTGCAGATAAGATAAGTAATTTAGAAGATATGCGAATAATATTTGAAATTAAAGGAAAAAAAGATTTTTCAGCATTTAAAAGAGGTTTTGATAAACAAAAGTGGTATTATACTGAAGTATATAATAGTTTAATTTATAACGAAGATGAAAACATTTCAATGTTTGTTAGATTAAAGTTACTTATTGATGATATCTTTAATGATAATAAACATGATGAACTTGAAAGAAAAATATTTAAAGGACTAGAAGAAGAATATAATAAATTAATTAGATTACATTATAGAAAACAAGAAATATATAAGATGATTAGTGTACTTGATAATAATAAACCATATGTAATAGAGTTTACTGGTACTCCAAGAACTGGTAAAACTACTCTTATGAATAATTTATATGACTTTTTTAAGAAGGGTGGTTTTACTACTAGTACATTAGAAGAATTTACTACTTCAAAGAGATATAAGAAAGAAATATATCCTAAATTAAAAGATGATTATAAAAATATTATTAATACTGAAATTCCTAAATATGTTTTAGAAGATTTAGATAATGAGATTAATAAAAATAATGATATTATATTAATAGATAGATCTCTTTTTGATAGAATGATATGGATGGATAGACTATATAATAAAAATGGAGTGACTAAAGAAGAATATGATAATTATATAGATGAATATATTCCAATAATTAAAAATAAGATTGATATTATAATAGGTTTATATACTGATAGTTTAACTTCTTTAAGAAGAGATTATACTGCTAATGCATCGTTAGAAAAAAGGACTTTTCTAAATGAATGTAATATTAATGAATATAATGATTCACTTATGAATATTAAAGAATTATCTAATAAAGAAAATATTAATTTTTATTTATTTGATACTACAAATAAGAGTGAAAGAGATATTTCTTTTGAAATACTTGATACAATACTTACTGATATGAGAAGTAAATATATATCTATATTAAATGAAACTTTTAACAAATAAATATTTATGATGAAGACTTAAGGCTTAATCATACCACGGAAGACTACAGGCTGAAGTGGAAAATAGATAAAAAGTAATTGACAAAGATAAAAAATAAGAATATAATATATTTATATTTGAAAGCAATGAGAAGGACAAGATTATATATATTTTATTTATAGAGAGTTAGTGTTTGGTGGAAACTAATAATAAAAATATATAATTACTACCTTTAAGTGTACTCGAAAGAGATTACCGGTTAGGAGCCGTTATCTAAATTAAGACCAAAGAAGGATGGTACCGAGATATGTATTCTCTCCTTTTAGAGGTCTTTTTTTTCATAAATAGGAGGGTTTGGTTATGGAAAATAATTTTATACCAGTAACGGTATGGAGAAAAAATAAGTATGAGACTTGGCAACTAGATATATCTAATCTTAATTTAAGTGATTTAATTATATTAAGAAAGACACTAGTAGGTTATAGTGATAATGGTATTAGAATAATAGATAGAATAGTAACAAGTCATACTACTACTGATAATACATATTATAGAGAATGTAAAAAAATATGTAAAAGAGAAAAAGAAAAAATAAAAAGAAAACAAATTAAAAGTGAAAATAGAAGGAGGAATAAAAAATGATAAATATTAAAGAAAATGAAGATTTAAGTAAATTAAATCACTCTTGTGCACATTTACTTGCACAAGCTGTTAAGCATTTATATCCAAATGCTAAGTTTTGGGTAGGACCAGTAATTGAAGAGGGGTTCTATTATGATATTGACTTAGGTGATGAAGTAATCAAAGAAGAAGATTTACCTAAAATAGAAAAGGAAATGAAGAAGTTATCTAAAGATGGTAAGAGAATAGTTAGACATGAAATTAGTAAAGATGAAGCTTTAGAAATGTTTCATGATGATCCATATAAAATTGATTTAATTAGTAGAATGGATGAGAATGAACAAGTTATATCTTGTTATACACAAGGAGATTTTACTGATCTTTGTCGTGGACCACATGTTGACACTACTAAAGAATTAAAATACTTTAAGTTAATAAAAGTAAGTGGTGCTTATTGGAAGGCTGATTCTAATAATAAGATGCTTCAGAGAATATATGGAGTATGTTTTAGAAATGAAGAAGATTTAAATAGTTACTTAACTGAATTACAAGAGAGAAAAGAGAGAGATCATCGTAAGATTGGTAAAGACTTAGATATCTTTATGTCTCATGATTTAGTTGGTAAGGGTATGCCTTTATGGCTTCCTAATGGAGCAATTGTTAGAAAGAACTTGGAGAATTATATTTATGCTAAGGAACAAAAACTAGGGTACTCTCATGTATATACTCCATGTGTGGGAACAGTAGATTTATATAAGACTTCAGGACACTGGGATCATTATAAAGAAAATATGTTCCCTTCTATGAAAGTTGATGATGAAGAGTTTGTATTAAGACCTATGAATTGTCCACATCATATGTTAATTTATGGTAATGAGATTCACTCTTATCGTGAACTTCCTATTAAGATAGGAGAGTTTGCTACTGACTTTAGATATGAAGCTAGTGGAGCTGTTAAAGGTTTAGAGAGAGTTAGATGTATGTGTCAAAATGATGCCCATCTATTTGTTAGACCTGATCAAATTAAAGATCAATTTAAAGAAGTAGTTAGTCTTATACTGGATGTATATAAGGACTTTGGACTTGATAATTATAAGTTTAGATTATCTCTTAGAGATCCTGAAGATAAACATAAATACTTTGATGATGATGAGATGTGGAATAAGGCTGAGAATGAACTTAGAGAAGTATTAAATGAGATAGGAGTAGAATATACTGAAGCTATTGGAGAAGCTGCCTTCTACGGGCCTAAGTTAGATGTTGAAGTTAAACCTGCTGTTGGACCAGAGATTACTTTGTCTACTTGTCAACTTGACTTCTTACTTCCTAGAAGATTTAATTTATCTTATATTGATTCTAATGGTGAAAAAAAGGTACCTGTAGTACTTCATAGAGCTATATTTGGTACATTTGATAGATTTACAGCCTTTATTCTTGAAGAAACTAAGGGAGCACTTCCTTTATGGCTTAGTCCAGTACAAATTAATGTTATTCCAGTAAATAATGAATATCATTTAGATTATGCTAACAAAGTAGTTGATGAACTTAGAAGTAAAGGTTTTAGAGTAGAATTAGATGCTAGAGATGAAAAGATGGGATATAAGATTAGAGAATCTCAAACTAAGAAGATTCCATATACTTTAGTTCTTGGTAATAATGAGAGAGATAATAATACTATTACTTATCGTATGTTTGGTAAAGAGAATAGTACTACTACTGAAAGAGATGAATTTATTGATATGATTATTAAGCAAGTAGAGGAATACAAATAATAAAAGTGTAAAGTAACTATATGTTACTTTGCATTTTTTCTTTGATTTGGTATAATATGTATAGAGAGGTATTATGGAAGATAAAGCAAGAGAATTACTTAGAATATTAAATGATAATGGATATGTTGCTTATATAGTAGGAGGTTATACTAGGGATGTATTACTTGGAAGAAAGAGTAATGATATTGATATATGTACTAGTGCTACTCCTAAAGAGATACTAGATATATTTGAGGATGTTAAGGTATCTGATATGCAATATGGTAGTGTTGTTATTACTTATAAGGGATATAAGTTTGATGTTACTACTTTTAGAAAAGAGATTAAGTATGAGTCTAATCGAAGACCTATTAAGATTAAGTATATTAGGGATATAAAGAAGGACTTACTTAGAAGAGACTTTACGATTAATACTTTATGTATTAATGATAAGGGTGAAGTTCTTGATGTACTAGGTGTAAGAAGTGACTTGGATAATAGGATACTTAGAACAGTGGGTAATCCTAGATATAAGATTAAAGAGGATTCTCTTAGAATACTTAGATGTATTAGATTTGCTACTATTCTGGAGTTTGATATTGAGAAGAAGACCTACTACTACTTAGGAAAGTATGGATATTTATTAAAGAAATTATCTATGGAGAGAAAGAAAGAGGAATTAGATAAGATATTTTCTTCTAAGAATAAAGAGAGGGGTAGAAAGTTAATACTTGATCTTAATCTTACTAATGTACTTGGTATTAATAATCTTAGTAATATTATACTATGTACTGATTTAATTGGTATATGGTGTCAGCTAGAAGTAGAGGATATTTATCCTTTTACTAAAGTTGAGAAAGAGCAGATTCTTTGTCTTAGAGAGTTACTTAAGTATGATGAACTTGATAATTATTTATTATATAAATATGGTTTATATTTATGTACTGTATATGCTGATATTAAGGGGTTATCAAAGAGAAATTTAAATAAGATGCAGAGTGAATTACCAATATTTACTAGAAGAGATATTGTTATTCATGGTAATGATATTAGTAAAATATTAGGAAAAGAACCTGGTAAATATATTAAGGATATTATGGATGATATTGAGAAGAAGATATTATATAATAAACTTGCTAATACTTATGATGATATTAATGGATATGTTATAGATAATTATATGGAATAAGACTTATGTCTTTTTTCTTTTTATTTGCATATTACTTAGTATGAAATATATACTTATAATAATGTGTTTATTTTTATGTTCTTTTATTTATAAAGATAATAGAGAAGATTATAATTTTCTTGAAGATTATTCTATTAGATTTATTAAAAATGATACTTGGAT
>ENA-UOJV01003342-UOJV01003342.1-human-gut-metagenome-genome-assembly--contig:-C82-NODE-3342-length-10768-cov-9.725847_pt1 | contig 10768 bp, 11 predicted proteins | sample MGYA00242356_ERZ723903 | MGnify/ENA metagenome assembly ERZ723903 | reverse complement strand
TTTTTCATTAAGCGCTGCCCCGTCTTTTGGTCTTAAATCGCTAGGCCATTATAGTCCGTGTATCAAACTTCTCAAGAATCTCCCGCTTCTATAAGCGGGAGAGGTTCAATTCACCGACTTCCGGGACACCTCCACAGAGCCTTCCGGCGGCGTGTTCTACGTCAGCCCGGATTTCACGACGATTACACCGGTCGTGCGGCACCTCGCCAGGGCCAACGGTATTGCCCTGAGTCCTGACGGGAAGACTCTCTGGATCACGGAATACGCGCGCGGCCTCCTGCACAGGGTGGAACTCGCCGATGCCGTGACAAGCCTCCCCGTGGGCACGGCCATCGCCTACCACTTCATCGGTCCGGCCCCTGATTCCATGCGTGCTGACGCCGACGGCAATCTGTATGTGGCCATGCACAGGCAGGGAAGGTTCCTCGTCTTCAACAAAAACGGCATTCCCATCAGCCAGATACTCATCCCCGGCCGTGAGCAGGGCAGATATATGAAGAGCACCAGCCTCGCCCTCTCCCCCAAAGGTCCGGAGGCCTGGCTTCTGGCTGGCGATGGCGATGCCGGGAACGTCTCGGGCGTCTTCCGCGCGGGTGTTTTCGCACGCGGACTCTAAAGCACACATTCTCCTCCAATAGGCGGCAGACCGATCCTTTTCTCCGGGCATCCCGGCTCCTGGCTGTCCGGAGACTGACTGCCGGCCTGCTCCGCCACCTCCATTACCGGGGAAACACTGAAAACACGTTTCCCCGGTTTTCTTATCTTCCGGCAGACAGGGATCGGGGTCTCTTTATCCTGCGCCATGGGCTGACAGATCCACCGTGTGGCGCCTGATTTCACATCAGGGGCACACCCCGCCTAAGGCGCAGCAGGCTAAAGGCTGTATCCTGTATCCATTGTTACCTGCCAGTCTGACTGCCGGACACACGCCGGTAAATTCCATCCAGGAGAATATTTTTTATAAGGCACGTTTCTCCCCGGCTAAACCAGACGTATCCCCCGTGTCTAAATGCTTTTGTGGTAGTTACCTCAGCCTGACCGTTTTTGATAGTGAAGTGCAACTGAATATCCCTGGCGGTGCTTTCTTCGGCGGTTTGCGGCTGATACACCGCCGTCGTGCTGAAACTCCCGCTCACGGCAGAAGCCTGAGTCTGGCTCCATCCGAAAGTCTGCGGTTTGTCTCTCTGCCACACGGCGATTTCCAGACAGTAGCCGCCGTTACCGTCACGTCCAGGTCAGATAGCCATCATCCCCCTGACGCCCGGCCAGACGATAAAAACCCTCAAGAGGATTGGGCGACCCCGCAGCCCGTTCCGAATCCGCTTTGCTCACCAGGTCTTCCATAATCAGGATACGTTCCGCCAGAGCCTGAGCACAGGCCAGGGCTGCGTTTCCCCCTGCAGCTCCGGCCTGCTTCACACTTTCGTCAATGGCCGCGTCATTTTCTTTCTCTAATTTCTTGTATGTTTCTTCAGATAAGGCGTCAAAGGCTCTCTGAAGCCCGATCTCGTAACGGTCATACATTGTGCGGTAGGCATCATTTCCCTGATGCCACACCTCATGCTGCTGCGGCAGGGCAGATGCGGAGGGGCACAGACAAAAAAGAGAAAGAACAAAAAAGAGAAGAGGTATGGCCTTAGACATTGTCCGCTCCTTTGTCAGATTATATGGACTGGCCCCGTTCTGAAACTAAGGCGCTATTCCCTGAACTGTGTTTTCAGGCTCACAATGGCCAAAGCGTTCTTTCCTTTCCAGATATGAGGCCTGGCCTGCGCGGTAAAGCTGCCCAGGATGTCCTTTTCGTCGTCCGCGCTGTAAACTATTCCGTTCATCTCAATCAGATCATCCGCGCCCTGCCTGGCCCCGTCCACCCTCGCATGGTACACGGGCTCACCGGCAGCCCCTTCAAAATGATACTTCGTTCCATCGCAATGGAACCTGTCAGAGGGGGAAGCCGAATCCGGATGCGACGCGGAAAGACACTGCCTGAGATTATACCCAAAATAACGCCGGAGGCTGTCTCTGACAGAAGCGCAGTCTATGGTCAGAGAGCCCCACGGACATTCATGCGTGGCACAGGGCTGAATGCGGCTCCTGTTGTTCATGAAATTATGCCAGATGCCAAACCGAATCATCTCATAAGGATGAGCTGTATCGAGCACATCGTCAGCCGTAAAATTCATCATTCCGATTTCGGTGAAATTGGACAGAAATACGCCCATAGCTTTCCTGTCTGCCGCGGAAAAATTTTTTCCCGCAGATTTCTTTTCACGTATGAAGTCCCCTTCAAAACTGACACCGGCGCCCAGGATCCCGCTTTTTTTGAAGGACTCCGGTTCGGTGATGACTGCCGTCTCCCCATGAAAGACAATCCGGATAGGATTCCTGGCATCACTCTGATCCGCAGCCCACATGGCATTCCCCTTTAACCTGCCCTGGCCAGTCAGCTCACCGCTGTTAAAAGGAGCGTTCTTCTGGCAGGCAGAAATGTGTACCCCGTAAAGATCCGCTCCTTTTTTCTTCTGCACGGTCATCCAGCCGTCAAAAACCTTACTCTGCATCCGATACAGGCCCTGAATGCCCTCAGGATGAAGGCGCAGCCAGTCCCACGTCAGTTCGCGGTTCAGGCTGTCGCGTCCCTGTCCATAGGCATTGCTCCATGCTTCGGCTTCTGATGAGCCAGTGGATATTTCCAGCCTGGCCGATTCCGCCATTTCCGCATGCACGGCTTCCCGGACGGTGGCAAAATCCCGGGCATCAAGGCGTTTCATGGCTTTCTGCTCAGCCGCGGCATAGGCTCCGAAGGCTTTCCGGTATGCACCGTCGGCCATGAGCGCGCTGTGGTTTGCAGGAGCGGCGGCTGCCACAGACGCTGTCAGCAGCAGAAGACAGACCAGCGCAAAAAAGTTTCTCAGGTGAAGTGTATGCATGACGTCCTCCCTGGCAGCCTCCGGCGGAATTTCCGCCTAAAGCGCGTTCAGATTGATACTGATGATGAAGAGGTGAAGCCACAGGGTAATACCGGCAAACAGAGCCGGGATGAGAGAGCTGAACAGCCGGAGAATGCGGCTGCCGCCTGTGATGCTGAAGGAAATTCCGATCCCGTCCGGCAGACGCAGGAACGCCACAGCCACAGAAATTCCCCACAGGACTGCGGGAAGCCAGAAAACGAGCCGGCAAAGCAGCCGCATGGGCTTTTGCAGCCCGATGCCAATGCGTGAAAGTCTGCCGGGCAGGGACAGTCCGGCGGTATCACTGCCGGCGGATGCCGCTTCAGATGCTGCCGTTTCCCGCGTTTCCTCCTCATTCCCTTTGCCCCCCGCGGGCCTCCTGCCTCCCCGGAAGTACATGGTATCCAGGAATCCCATGATCAGGCTGATATCTCCTTCCAGCAGTTCCCGTTCTTCCAGAAGCGTTTTTTCACCGGAGACATCAAAGGCGTCACGGGTCAGGGCCATAAAGACAAACATCTCCCCGTTTTTAAAACGGAACGCCAGGGGAACGTCGAGCTTCTGATCAAGGAAATAAATACCCTCAATCATCTGTGGCGTCATAATGCGCATGGCGTCCAGCGGATCGTGCGCAAAAACTCCGAAGCGCTCCTCAAAGGCCGTAAGTTCCGTCTCCACCCGCTGCCAGGACCCCGGATTTGAGAGCAGGCGGGCCGCGCTGAAATCGCGCCGCACCACCAGCACAGAACCGCTGACAGGCGGGTCGGCGGCAAAGCGCATGACTCTGCTCTGAAACACGTCTGCCGGGACTTCACGGCTTCCCTCCCGGCTGTCTTCAGTGGTGGAGACACCGCCGCTGCCGTCCTGAATACGGATATCGCACTGCGAAAAGTCCAGACCGCGATACCGGGCAGCTATCAGATCATGGCAGTCTATCCTGCCAGAGGGCAGCAGCTCAGAAGAACGCAGGATATCCTCCCCAGGACCGCCATCAGGCTGAAAAGAAAGATTTTCAAAGACCTTTTCCAGTCCGGCCCGGACCACCTTTTCCTTGAAATCCCGGCTGTACCGGCTTCTCAGGCGCTGTGAGCCATACAGGATCACTCCGCCACACAGAGCCGCGCAGGTCAGGGCTTTTCCCCATTCCATGCCCAGGCTCAGGGCCGCGGCCAGGACGACAGGAAGGCCCGCCCAGCCCAAAAAGGAAATCACGCCGGCCCTGATGCGATCGTATTCCATCTGCCGGGCCGCGGCGTCGCCCTTCGTGACCCTGAGGCTCCTGCGGAGACGGCGGACCCGCATGAATTTCCGGATTCCCCAGATCAGCAGTCCCGCAGGCAGAACAGGGCCGGCAAACTCGGAAAGAAGGGCAGTGACAATAAAAATGGCGTCAGACATATGGCGTGCGCAGAGTCCTTCTGTCAGGAGCGGGCTTAGGCTTGCCCCTGCCCCCTGAGGCCTGGGGACTGACTGTTCCAGTTACCCGGAGGCCGCTGGCATCCTGCCGGATTTAAACGCCCTGAGCGCGGGCGGACCGGACTCAGGGCGTGCGTCTGCTGGTCAGCTGGCTCTTTTGAAATTATATTTCAAAACGTTCACCCGCACGCTGCTGTAGGGATACCATCCCTTGCTGGAGTTGACCCTGCGTGTGAAGGTAGTCTTGAGTTGTTTGCTTTTGCCGGGGCCCAGAGCCGGGTTAAAGTTATAATTGATATCCACTTTCCTCTGGTAGGTCTCCTCGTCATTCCCATATCTGCCTGTTATTTTCACCGTGACGTTATTGAGGCGGCTGAAATACTCATGAGAAGTGATGTTTTTGACCGTGTACCAAAAAGTTATGCTCTGTTTTCCGCCGCTAGCCGGTCCGAGTTCGACATGCGTTACTTTAATACTTAAGGGACTCGCAGCTGTGGCCATATTGGCGGCAGCCAAAACGAACAGGACAGCCAAAAAACACTGAGCGGCTTTTTTCAATATAGTCTTCATGATTTCCTCATAAAAAATCTGTTTGCAGGTTACAGGGAAAATTGCATTGCCACATCCTGTTTTTTCTCTTCCTCAGCCTTAAAGAAATCCTCCTTTTTATGTCCATGCAGGCGCCCCACAATGCTGTCCGGCCAGGCTGCCAGCATCTGGTTGAACTGCGACACATTCATGTTGTAAATGCGGCGTACGGCCTGCAGTTCTTCTTCGATCTCTGCAATGGATGCCTGCAGTACGCGGAAATTTTCACTGGAACGCAGTTCCGGATACGCTTCAGCCAGCACGTTGATTTTCCCGTGCAGGACATCCATCTGACTGTTGTCATCAGACCACTGTGCCATGCTCATCCCCTGACGCATTTTTACGATGCTCCCCAGGGTGCCGGCCTCATGCCTGGCATAGGCCCTGGTCACATCCAGCATCCTGGTCAGGGTATCGAAACGCCTGGTCAGTGCCACTTCAATGCCGGAATCGGATTCCCTGATTTTCACCAGAAGCCTGGCGAAACGGTTCATGGTCATGATGTACCACAGAGCCGCTCCCCCACGGCTGCCAGTGCCGCCCAAAGCCAGCTGTTCATATACCCTCCCGGGTCTTTTCCTGCTCTGCGCTGCGCGCAAAACCGGTCAGCCTATTCAATGCAGATGCGGAAGTCCTCTCCGGACCAGCAGGCTCCGTCGCGCCTGGCCTGCCCCCAGCGGGAATTGATGCCGTCTCTGGTCACGCCGCTTACCTCGGCTGTTCCCCTGCTGATTTCAACTATGGAAACGGAAAGTATTTCCTCCAGCAGGGGTTTGCCGTCCTTCCTCCCGATAGTATGCCAGCTGAGCCCCCCATCCGTTCCTTTCCGGATCAGGCAGCCGGACGGCCTGTATGTATGCCCGCCGGACGTAATCACACATTTGCCGGGCTGAGCATCATCCCCGGCGCATGCCTGCCCGCAGTATCCCCCCAGACATAGCAGAAATGTGCACAGACAGACGTTTCTTAAGAAAAAATAATGTCTCATACCTTCTTCACCTCTATGCAGTTTATGAGAGATTCGTTGGCGGATACTCCGGCATAAGCCGGAAGGAGAGGATTTCCGGTTCGAGTATGTCCACCAGGGCCATGAAGCCAAGCACCACAGCCAGAGCCAGGACTGTCAGAGCAATGACAAGAAGCATCCTGCCGCCCCGTTTCCTGGCACGGAAAGCTCCACAGGCGGCCCCGATCCCCATTCCGGACATGAGGATCAGCAGCTGGCCGATCTGTCGTGTCAGCAGCAGAACCGCCACTATCCAGAACAGGCCTGCGCAGGCAGCCAGCGCCGCCGCAGTCACTGCTCCCCAGCGCATGATTCTATTCGCCGCGCCCTGCTTCGATAAGCGGTGAGCCATCGGACATCCAGATCAGGGAAAGATTCTTTCCGGAGGCAACATGCAGGCGCATGGCAGGGGCGGCCGGATTTTCTCCTTTAACGGCATCGTCCCAGTATTTCGCAGAAATATAGATACCCTCCAGGATGGCAGGATCTGCTCCGTTGAAAACTTCCGCACAGCTTTCTGCCATCACTGCCTCGGCATCGGCCTGCCCGGGCGTATCCGCGTTATTCCAGAAACGTACTGCATCGGCAATATCCATCTTTTCCCCTGTCTTCACATAGGCAAACCAGGGGCGGTAGCCTGCAGAGGACAAAGAGACAATGGTATCCGCCAGCACCTTCCCGCTGGGGTTCGCGTAAAACTCTATCTTCCTGATGGAGCAATCATCCACGTTTTTTCCGAAAAACACTTCATCATGATCGGGACTGATTCTGGCCAGCCAGGTTGTCCCCGCAAATTTCACAGGCAGGAAAAATTCATTCGTGAAAAATTTATTCGCGGGAGACGCCTCCATGATGTTCGCCGCACGCAGATCCGCCACGGTGCGGGCAGCAAGCACCTGCGTCAGGTCAGCGGGCGCCGCTCCTTCGGGGATCAGAGGCACTGCCTTCCCGGTGATACCCCCGGAGGTCTGCGTCTCCCCTCCGGAAGAATCTTTTCTGATCCGGAGATTGCACACGCTCATCTTCCCTTCAACAGTCGTTGCCCAGCTGCCTGTCCATTCGGCCTCTTCACCGGGATTGGCTTCCATCCAGGCCGCCAGCACTTCGGGGCAGCGCCTCTGAGCATGATCGTTGTCCCAGATGGGGCCGGCTTCAACATCAAAGCTCTCTCCCCGTGCAGACGGCTGGGCTTCTCCCTCAGGGACAAGTGCCGGAATGCCGCCATCGCGCAGGACAAAACGCAGAACCTGATTCGGGCCGGGAAGATTCATTGCCTCAAAGACATAGCTTCCTGTTCCGGCAAACACGGTAAGCTTCCTGAGGACAGAAGCATTGCCATCATTCATATTGATCCTGTTTCCGGGGACAAGATTCATCGAGGAGCCCATGCCGCCTTCACCACTTTCCAGATACAGATAGTTGATTTCCAGCGGCGAACCATTGATGATAGTTACGGTTATCTCCGCTCTGGCCGGAAGAGGCGTCAGGAGGAGGAAAAATATCATCAGACATCCGGATGATATAAAACGTTTCATACCAGCATCTCCCTACACTTCTGCCCGCATGGTGCGGGGTAATTGTTTTAGTATTTAGTACCAAAAACAAAACAACGTGACTATCACCAGAAATTAGGTATAAGCTGTGAGACAAACTGAATAGCCTGGATCAGGTGAGGACAATACCATGGGAAGCAATCCGCAAAGAAACGGCTTTTACTACTTCTCTCAGCACCTTCGTGAAATCCTGGCGGGTATTCCCTCATATGGCCTGACGGTTATTGAGGCCCCGTCCGGCTTCGGCAAAACCACGGCCCTGCGCGAGTATCTGACACGGGAACAAAAAACGGCCAGAGTACGCTGGTATACCTGTTTCGGCGAATCAGCAGACAGAACATGGAGGGGCATCTGCGCCCTTTTCGGCGGCTCGGAAGACAGCATAGCGGATGAAATGCTGGAACTTGGTACTCCTTCTCTGGAAAATCTGGCCGATATAGCCTCCCTCATTTCCGGCTATACCTGCGCAGAACCCACGTTTGTCGTCATTGACAACTACCAGCTCTTTGACTGCCCAGTGCGAAAGCGCTGCATTTCCGCTTTTTCCGCCTGCAGTGATGAGAACATACATATCATTCTTGTAACACAGCCCCTCAAAGATGAAGGGGAGACCTTTCATGCCCAGCCGTATCTCAGCATCACGTCGCGTGACCTCTTTTTCGATAATCAGTGCATTGTCGAATACTGCAGCCTGATGGGCATAGACATCTCACAGAAACAGATAGAGATGCTCCAGAAAACCTCAGGCGGCTGGGTAGCCGCCATCCGCCTGCAGCTGCAAAACTACAGAGACTCCGGGGATTTTGTCGATTTCAGTGATATCCGCCCGCTGGTGGAAACTGCCATCTGGAACCGGCTTTCGCCCGAAGAACGGAACCTCATCATGGCACTCTCCCTGCTGGAGTCCTTCAACAGCAGCCAGGCTACCATTATGAGCGACGGCATGGCGTTTCCGGATACTGTCGCGGAGCTTCTTTCTCTTGATTTCTTCATCCGCTACGCAGCTGACAGACAGGCCTATATCATACACAGCATCCTGCGGGATTATCTTCTGGAACGCTTTTCCATGCAGCCGGCGGAATTCCAGAAAGCCGTGTACCACAGGGCCGCCCTCGCCAGTCTTGATATAGGCGACCTGCTGCAGGCAGCCCTCTTCTTCATGAAGGTGGAAGACTACCAGGCAGTTCTGGCTCTCCCCATATCCACCCAGTATGTCTATAACAATCAGGAGCGGGATATCACAGCCCTGTTCGAGAGCTTAATGGACAGATGCCCGCGGGAAATTCTGCAGGCTCACCCGGTTTTTCTCGTACTCATGGCGTATAATTTTTTCCGGAGAGGCGCCCATGTCTATTTCCGGCACGCAACGGAAGTTCTCAGAAGTCTGCTGGAACAGAACAAAGGCAGGCATGGAATCGGATGGGAAAAAGCCTGCGGAGAATATGCCATGCTCATGTCTTTCACCGAATATAATGATATCGCCAGAATGGGAGAGTTTCACCGCAAGGCCCTGCGTCATCTGAAGGCTGTTTCGGACATTCCCCGTTCCGAGGTATTCCGGGGCACTATGCCCTTCGGCACGGTCTCGGTTCTTTGCCTGTACTGGAACCGCCTGGGAGAGCTGAGCCATCTGACGGATCTCATGGACACCTACCTGCCAGTATATTCCGATTTGGCTTCCGGACACGGCGCCGGCGCAGAACATATTTTCCGCGCAGAGGCGTCCCTTGCCTCCGGCGATGACGGGGCTGCGGAACTCATGGCCTACAGGGCGACATACCGGGCCCGCAGGGAGGGGCAGTACGGGGTTATTCTCAGCGCAGATCTTATCCTGGCCGAAGTCGCTATTCTGCGCGGAGACGCCGAGTCCTATGAAATGACCCGCGAAAACATTGTCCGCAATATGAAAGAATCGGAGCAGCGTTCCGTGCTGCGCCTGGGCGAGCTATGCCAGGCAACACTGGATCTTGGTCTGGGACAGAGCGCGGATATTCCCCTTTGGCTGCGTGATATAGCGGGAATACAGCGGGTGGTTTACACCCACAGCATTCCCTATGCCCTGATTCTTTATGAGCACTATCTCCTTCTGGAGGGCCGCTACGAGGAATTACACAGGTGCGAAGACCTGATTATGCAGCAGGCCCGTGCGATGCACTATATTCTTCCGCGCCTGTACCATACCCTGTATCTGGCCATTGCCGAAGCGAGGGAGGGCAGCATGCCGGGAGCTGCCTCCCATATGAAAGAGGCTTTGCAGCTCGCCCTCCCGGACAGGATATATCTGCCATTTGCCCGCCTGGCTTCCGACCTCAAACCGCTTTCTGCTCTCATACCCCAGGAGCTTGCAGAATTGCGGGCCGTCTGCTCCCGCCGTGAACAGGGCGTAGCACGCCTTAAGGCAAAACAGGCAAGAGCTTCACTGCTGACTCCCCGGGAACGTGAGGTTTTCATACTGGCCAGGGATCGGCTGAGTGCAAAAGAGATCTCAACGCGTCTCTGTATCAGTATACACACCGTAAACACCATATTAAAAAATATATACCGCAAACTCAAAGTCGGCAGCAAAGCGGATCTGAAGAGTATTCGTGCTTTCTGAGCTGTTTCGGCAAAAGTTATCCTGATTTGGTAAAGCCCGAATCATCAGTGTGTCAGTTACCCCCGCCTATAGGGGGGGGAGTCTTCTGGACGGGATGATAAAAAAAATTTTTATGGTTTCTTATGGGCAAATATCCGCATCACCAGAACAAAGAACAGGGGAGTATAGTAGATGCCAAGGTCCATAGCTGTGAGCATTCCCGCCATTACCGCTGTTCTCAGCGCATTCTGCGCCCCGGCCCCTGAGCTGATTGTGAGAGGCACAACGCCGAGAATAAATCACAGGGATGTCATAAGGATGGGACGCAGGCGGAGTCTCGCCGCATCCACTGCAGCCGAAAACCGGGCGGTTGATAAAAAAAGCTGCCATACGTTACTTCCCTTCTGCCGCGGACGATGCGGGCACACCTTTGACGAGCATTCTGAGCACGGTTTTCTGTAGGCCATCCACGACCAGGAGCTCTCCTTCCTTCAGGCCGTCTTTTATCAGCCAGCGATTGCCGACAGCCCGATCAAGCGTGACATCGCGGCGTATCACCCGAAAAGAACCATCGTCTCCGGGGGCTTTTTCCAGCAGGAAAACAGCATGTCGTCCCGTACCGGTTATCGTGGCTGCTTAATCAAGACCAAAATTAACGAGGCAATAAATTATTTTCGAG
>ENA-UOJV01003341-UOJV01003341.1-human-gut-metagenome-genome-assembly--contig:-C82-NODE-3341-length-10769-cov-36.046481_pt1 | contig 10769 bp, 10 predicted proteins | sample MGYA00242356_ERZ723903 | MGnify/ENA metagenome assembly ERZ723903 | reverse complement strand
ATCTGCCGCACCTCGCTCGCCGTATCGGCACTTAGAATTATGCGGTATTGCCTAATATTATGAAAAACAAACGCCCTGGCCCTGCTTTTTGCGGCAGCCGGGGCGTTTTTGCAACCATTTGCAAAATAAACCCCGCCCCGGGGCCAAAAATGCAAGATTTTACTTGTGGTTTCAGCAAAAAAACTGTATAATAAAACTAATAAGCGCACTGTGCCGGTGCATAAGCTGCACGGTGCGCTGCGGCAGCTTTGCACAAATTTTGCTGTGGGGCCGGGGTTCCAGAGCTATCTTGGCGGCAGGGCAGCCCCAATACTTTGATTCGTGAAAGGAGCGTGAGCGGATTGGCTGAAGATTTTGTCATTGAGATGCTGAATATTACCAAGGAGTTCCCCGGTATCAAGGCAAACGACAACATCACCCTCCAGCTGCGCAAAGGCGAAGTGCATGCCCTGCTGGGCGAAAACGGCGCCGGCAAATCCACCCTCATGAGTGTTCTGTTCGGCCTGTACCAGCCGGAACAGGGCGTCATCAAGAAAAACGGCAAGGAAGTCAAGATCAATAACCCCAACGATGCAAACGACCTTGGCATTGGCATGGTCCACCAGCACTTTAAGCTGGTGGAGTGCTTCTCTGTGCTGGATAACATCATGCTGGGTGTGGAACCCTGCAAAGCGGGATTTCTGCAAAAAGAGGTCGCCCGCAAAAAGGTCGTGGAGCTTTCGGAAAAATACGGCCTGCGTGTAGACCCGGATGCATTGGTCAGCGATATCTCGGTTGGCATGCAGCAGCGCGTTGAGATCCTGAAAATGCTGTACCGCGACAATGAAATTCTGATTTTTGACGAACCCACCGCTGTATTGACTCCGCAGGAAATCGACGAACTGATGGAGATCATGCGCGGTTTTAAGGCTGAGGGCAAGAGCATCCTGTTTATTACCCACAAGCTGAACGAGATCATGGCCGTGGCGGACCGCTGCACGGTTCTGCGCAAGGGCAAGTATATCGGCACCGTGGATATTGCCAACAGCAGCAAGGAAGAACTTTCCCGCATGATGGTTGGCCGCGATGTTGAGTTTGTGGTGGACAAAAAGCCCGCCCAGCCCGGCAAAACCATCCTGAGCGTGCAGGGCATGACGGTGCCCAGCCGCACCCATAAAAAAGATGCGGTGCGCAATGTCAGCTTTGACGTTCGCGCGGGTGAGATCGTCTGCCTTGCCGGTATTGAGGGCAACGGTCAGACCGAGCTGGTGTACGGCCTGACCGGTCTGGAAAAAATCTCCGGCGGTACGATCACGCTGGATGGACAGGATATCACCCACGCTTCCATCCGCCAGCGCTCCAAGGACGGCATGAGCCATATCCCGGAGGATCGACATAAGCACGGCCTGGTGCTGGATTACACGCTGGAAAAGAACATGGTGTTGCAGCGCTACTGGCAGCCGCAGTTCCAGCATAATGGCTTTATCAAGGCGGATGAAGTGCGCAAGTATTCTGACCACCTGATTGAGCAGTACGATGTGCGTTCCGGCCAGGGCAGTGTGACCATTGCCCGCAGCATGTCCGGCGGCAACCAGCAGAAAGCCATCATCGCGCGCGAAATCGATAAGGATCCCAAGCTGCTGGTGGCTGTGCAGCCTACCCGCGGCCTGGATGTTGGAGCCATTGAGTATATCCACAAGCAGATTGTTGCCCAGCGCGATGCCGGTAAGGCCGTGTTGCTGGTCAGCCTGGAACTGGATGAGGTTATGAACCTTTCAGACCGCATCCTGGTGATGTACGAAGGCGAGATCGTGGGCGAATTTGACCCCAAGACCACCACCGTGCAGGAACTGGGCCTGTATATGGCCGGTGCAAAAAAGAAGGAGGCAAAGTAAACCATGGCAAAACAAAACAAGCCTTCTTTGGGCACAACCATCCGCCAAAACAGCAGCGGCGTTCTGGCTGCACTCATGTGCATTGTCATCGGCCTGGTCATCGGCTTGATTGCGTTGTTTATCATCAACCCGGAGCACGCCCTGGTGGATGGCTTCTGGCGCATTTTGCAGGGCGGCTTTTATGACTTCCCGTATGGCTGCGGCAAGGTGCTGACCCAGACCGCCCCGCTGATCATGACCGGCCTTTCGGTTGCCTTTGCGTTCAAAACCGGCCTGTTCAACATTGGCGCAGCAGGGCAGTATACGCTGGGCGCTTTCGGCGCTTTGTACTTTGCCATTGTGCTGGGCATGCCCTGGTGGGTGTGCCTGCTGGTATCCGCTGTGTTCGGCGCGGTGTGGGGGGCCATTCCCGGCATCTTTAAGGCGTACCTGAACATCAACGAAGTTATTACCTCCATCATGTTCAACTGGATCGGTCTGTACCTTGTCAATGAGATCATCTATGGCCGCGGCTCTGGCGTGATGTATGATGCGCATAACACCCGCACCTGGAAGCTGGCCACCAACGCCCCGCAGGCGCAGATTCCTTCCTGCGGGATGAGCGAACTGTTCCACACCAGCAACACCACCATCGCCATCTTTCTGGCCATCATCGTGGCCATTGTGGTGTGGGTCGTGCTGGAAAAAACGACCTTTGGCTATGAGCTGAAAGCCGTTGGCCTGAACAAGAACGCCGCCCGCTATGCCGGTATCAATGAAAAGAAAAACGTTATTCTGTCCATGACGATTGCCGGTGCATTGGCAGGCTTTGGTGCCGGTTTGTTCTATCTGTCCGGCGGTGGTGAGTGGAACCCCCTGAACTCCACCAGCCTGCCTGCTATGGGCTTTAACGGCATTGCAACCGCACTGCTGGCAAACTCGAACCCCATCGGCACCATCTTCTCTTCGCTGTTCATCAGTCATATCAGCGTTGGCGGCGCATACCTGCCCACCAAGTATTTCCCCAGCGAAATTGCCGACCTGATCTCCGGCATTATCATCTACCTGTGCGCATTCTCCATGCTGTTCCGCACGCTGTTTGAGAAAAAGCTGATCCACAAAAAGGACACCGCCAACGCCAATGCCGAACCGGCAGCCAAGGCAGTGACCAAACCGGAAAAGGAGGGCAAGTGATATGCTGCTGCTTATCAAATACACCCTGCTGTATGGCATTGTTCTGATGCTGGTTGCCCTTGGCGGCATGTTCAGCGAGCATTCCGGCGTAATCAACATCGCGCTGGAAGGCATCATGGTTGTCGGCGGCCTGGCAGGCGTGCTGGTTACTGCATCGCTGCCCACCACCATGGCCCCGGCGCTCATCGTTCTGGCTGCCGTTGTGGCAGCAGCGGTCTGCGGCATGCTTTACTCGCTGCTGCTGGCGTTTGCTTCCATCAACTTAAAAGCCGACCAGACCATCGGCGGCACGGCGCTAAACATGCTGGCAACCGCCATTGCCATGATTCTGGCCAAGCACTTTAACGGTTCTACCTCCGCCAAAATCAGCTACACCAACAAGCCGTTCCTGTTCTCCATTGGCGGGCTGGAGCTCAGCATCTTTATCCCGCTGGGCATTGTGTTGCTGGTTGTCAGCTACATTGTTATGTATAAGACCCGCTTTGGCCTGCGCCTGCGCGCCTGCGGCGAACACCCCCAGGCAGCGGATTCCGTTGGTATCAACGTCTACCGCATGCGCTATGCCGGTGTGCTGATCTCCGGTTTCCTGGGCGGTGTTGGCGGCCTGGCTTACGTTATCCCCAGCGTGCAGACCTGGAACTTTGAAGTCGGCGTTGCCGGTACCGGCTTTTTGGCACTGGCCGTTATGATCTTTGGCCAGTGGAAGCCGTTCAACATTTTTGGCGCGGCCATGTTCTTTGCCGTCTTCAAGAGCCTTGCCAACATTGCGGATTCCACCGTTCTGGCACAGCTTGGCTGGTCCAGCAACATTTATAACATGATGCCGTTCATTGCCTCCATGGTTATTCTTGCCTTTACCAGCAAGAACTCCCAGGCCCCCAAGGCCGAAGGCATCCCTTACGATAAGGGCAGCCGTTAAGCCCTGCAGATAAAACCAGCAATAGTGCCCGCCCCGCAGGCTTGTGCAAGCCGGTCCGGGCGGGCGCTTTGCGTTTAACAAAAGTGTACCAGAAGAATCAGGGCAACACCGCACAATTCCCGCCTTACGACTTAAGCACCGCTCCGGCGGCTGCGGCACGGCATCTGCGTTGCCAAAATGCTCGATAATACACAAAGTATTATCTGCGCTTTTGGCTTAGCAGCTGCCGCACCTCGCTCGCCGTATCGGCACTTAGAATTATGCGGTATTGCCTCAGCAATTCAGCCGACAGAATAAAACCCTGCCAGCTGCTTTCGCCTTATTTTTCAGGTGCACATAAAAAGATAGGAGAACCCCAAATGCGTATGTATGATATCATCGCCAAAAAGCGCGATGGCGGAACCCTGACGCGGGCAGAGATTGCCTTTGCCGTCAACGGTTATGTGGATGGCAGTGTGCCGGATTACCAGATGTCCGCCCTGCTGATGGCAATTTACCTGCGCGGCATGACCGATGCCGAAACGGCTGAACTGACTGATGTGATGGCACATTCCGGCGATATGGTGGACCTTTCCGCCATTCAGGGCATCAAAGCAGATAAACACTCTACCGGCGGCGTGGGGGATAAAACCACCCTGGTTATTGCCCCCATTGTGGCAGCCTGCGGCGTAAAAATTGCCAAAATGAGCGGCCGCGGCCTGGGCCATACCGGCGGCACCATTGATAAGATGGAGTCCGTCCCCGGCACCCGCACCTCACTGACGCAGGAAGAATTCTTTAAGCAGGTCAATGAGATCGGTATCTCAGTCATTGGCCAGAGCGGCAAAATTGCGGTGGCGGATAAAAAGCTGTACGCCCTGCGGGATGTTACGGCAACGGTAGGCTGCATTCCGCTGATTGCTTCCTCTATCATGAGCAAAAAGCTGGCGGCTGGTTCGGATGCGATCCTGCTGGATGTTACAATGGGCAGCGGTGCGTTCATGAAGAACCTGGACGAAGCCGTGGAGCTTGCCCGCTTGATGGTTTCCATCGGCACGGCACATGGCCGCAAAGTGGCAGCCCTGATTACCGATATGGACACCCCGCTGGGCCATAACATCGGCAACTCGCTGGAAGTGGCTGAGAGCATGGCCGTACTGCAGGGCAAAGGCCCGGCGGATTTGACCGAAGTCTGCCTGCAGCTGGCCTCCAATATGCTGTATCTGGCGGGTAAGGGGGAGATGGCCGCCTGCCGCGCCATGGCGGAACAGGTGATTGTCGATGGTTCCGCCTTTGAGATTTGCTGCAAAATGTTTGCAGCCCAGGGCGGGGACACCAGCGTTCTGCGGGATGCCTCGCTTTTCCGCAAGGCCAAATATGCCCACGATATCTGTGCCCCGGCGGATGGCTACATCGTGCAGAACGATGTGGAGCGTATCGGCAACGCCAGCGTGCTGCTGGGTGCAGGCCGCATTAAAAAAGAGGACAGCATCGATTTTGCTGCCGGTATCATCATGCACAAAAAGCTGGGCGATGCCGTCAAGGCAGGGGAGCCGATCTGCACCCTGTATGCGGATGATGTCACCCTGTTTGCCGCAGCGGAAGAAATGTATGTTGGTGGCCTGACCATCGGTGCCGAAAAGCCGGAAGTTCCGCCGCTGATCTATGCCCGCGTGACCAGCGAGGGTGTGGAGCGCTTTTAATTTGCTAAAGAATGACAGCGCAGAACGCCACCGCTGAATAATCGAATCAATAAAAATTGCCCCCGGATGTGCCGCTTTGCGCGGTACGCCGGGGGCAATTTCGCTTGCTGATAAATGTGAATAGAATAAAAGGGTGCGCAGGAACGCCCGCGCGGCTTAGTGTTTTTTCAGCTTGCGGCGCAGCAGAAAAACTTTGAAACGGCCATATCCGTTGGGCTTGTCCTCGTCAAACTCTTCGGTTTTTACATAGCGCTTGCGCTGGTTGTCCACCTGCAGGGCAGTACCGTTTTCCTGTACATCGGTAATCACACGGGGAATCGCTTTCTGGTCTACCTCAAACTCCGGCTCCTTCACCCACAAAATCTTGCCGGTTTCGTCCAGCCCGTTGGCCCACAGGCTGAACACCAGGCAGGCTGCCTCGCCATAGCAATAGCGCTCAAACCGAATGCGCCCGTCAATGTAAAACAGCAGACAGTCCCGAAAATGGGTTTCCAGTTCTTTTTCGTATCGGCATCCGCAAAGGGTGCCCGCAAAGTCAACGGCGTTTGCAGCCATGGCAACAGCCCTCCTGATATATGTTTGATTGAATAACAAGATTATACCATGCCAGATAGCATACTTTCAACGTAGAGAAAAATAAAATGTGACAGTGAGAGCGGTACTGTGTAGAATTTCCCGCCCGAGCTTCCGCCGAAACCATCACTGTCGGTACTTGGAACCGCTCGAGCTGTCGTCCTTGACGGGGGCGCACTTTTCGGTCTCGGTGGTGTGGGCGTCCTCCACCACGGACAGAGCATCGGTACGATCTTACCCCCGCCGAGATGCGCGTGCTGCGCCTGTTGGTGCGCGGGCTTTCCTACAGCGGGAGCGCCAAGGCACTTTGTGTGGAGCATTCAACCGTAAAATACCATGTCATCAATATGCTGCAAAAGACCGGGCTGGAAAGCAAGCTGCAGCCTGCCATCGCCGCCAGTGAGGCAAAGCCGGTGGTAGAATTGGCAGAGAAATAAGGCACTGCAGACGGCTGTCAAGCTTGTATCGGCAGGGTGACTGTGAAAACCGTCCCATGCCCATCAGCCGGTTCAGCTGTAACGGTGCCGCCATGCAGCAGGGCAATCTCCCGTACAAGCGCAAGCCCAAGGCCTACGCCGCCCATCTCCCGGCTTCTGGATTTATCTACCCGGAAAAAGGGCTGGAACACACTCGTCCTGTACTCCTCCGGGATGCCACAGCCTGTGTCTGCAACACGCAGCACAGCGCTGCTTTTCTTTTGTTGGATCGTGATATGCACAGAACCGCCGGGGGTATTGTACTTGATGCCGTTTTCGACCAAATTAAAAAGCAGGCGGTAGATCAGGGTGTCGCTGCCCTTGATGCTGACATCCTCACATTCCTGAAAGAGGGTGATGCTCCGGCGCTGTGCCAGCGGGGTCAGGTCAGCCACGATCTCATCGGCCAACGGGGCCAGTTCGATATGGTCCTCGCGCGGGATCGACTGCAGATCGCTCATTTCCAGCAGTGTGCGGACAAGGCTTGCTAGGCGGGACACCTGATCCGTCTGAAAGCGGAGCAGGTCGGTGATCTCGCTGTCGGCGTCGGGGTGTTCTTCAGCGAACATTTCCAGCTTTGCCTGCATGATGGCCAGCGGTGTTTTCAGCTCATGGGCGGCATTGCCGGCAAACTGACGCTGCAGGTCAAAGGAATGCGCCAGTCGGTCCAGCATGCGGTTGACAGACTGGCTTAAGTCGCGAAATTCCGGAATCGTGTTTTCCTCTAAGCGAACCTCCACAAGGCTGTCCTGATCAATGCGTTCGGCCTGCTGTGCAAGCTTTTTCAAGGGCTCCAGAGCCTTGCCGCTGACAAAATAGGCAATCGCCGCGCTCAGCAGCGTTACTGCTGCTGTGATGCACCAGCCCTTGCGGCCGAAAACAGCCTTGGCATCGTAGACCTCCTGCGAAAACTGTACAAGAAAATCCGACATCTGGTCGTCCGGGATTTCAATCATCAGGTTTTCATCATCATTCTGCTGGTATTGCAGGACATACCCGTTCAGGTTGTCCATACCAGTGGCACCAGAGCGGTAGAGCAGCAGATTCAGGCAGATGCAGGCCCCTGCAATCAGTACGGCGGTCATCAGCGTGATCCGCCACTGAAAAGATATGCGGTTCATGGTTCGTTTTCCTCCAACTCATACCCCTCACCGATGCGGTTTCGGATGGGGTCGTACCCCAGTGCGGTGCGCAGCTTTTTTCTCAGTGCAGAGATATGTACGCGAATCGAGTTGCTGAACGCATCGACACTGCTGTCCCAGACATGCTCAATCAGCTCCTCCTGACTGACAGGGCGTCCCTGATGCAGCAGCAGATATTCCAGCACGCCGCTTTCCTTACGGGTCAACGGAATGGGCTGGCCATCCGCCATGGCAAGGCGGCTCTTGGTGTCGAAGGTCAGCCGCCCGCACCGCAGGCATACATCGCGCTGGATAAACTGCCGCCGGGTCAGGCTGCGCACACGGGCCTCCAGTTCAGCCAGGTGGAATGGCTTGGCCAGATAATCATTGGCACCCGCGTCCAGCCCCTCCACCTTGTCGGAAATTTCGCTGCGGGCGGACAGAATTAGTACCGGCGTTTCAAGGTCGGTCTTGCGCAGCGTGCGCAGAACGGTCATGCCGTTCACCTTCGGCAGATTGAGATCAAGCAGGACAAGATCGTACCGCTCTGCTGCAAGCAGCTCGAGCGCGGTCTCTCCGTCACCGCAGTCATCCATTTCGTAGCCGGAACGGCGCAGTTTTTTAGCCACGCTTTCCCGCAGAGTAGGTTCATCCTCTATCAACAAAAGGCGCATAAGCGATCATCTCCCGCATTTAATTTATAAGATGTTTTTTGGCGCTGCACAAGGCAAAAGCACGGCAGCGATACCTTTATAATAGTCATTATAGCAGATTTCGATAAAGTCTGTGCTAATTTTTTCTTAGCAGAAATTTTATATCGGTAGGTGTATACTGTTCTCATCAAGCAGAAAGGGGCAACCGCAAATGATAAACAAAAAAGCAATCGCCCAGTCGGCGCTGCTGTTGGCCGCCGTTTTGATGATCGGCTTCGGCATCTGGCGTGGGGAGGCAGATACGGTGTTGGCAAAGGCTATCCGGTTGTGTATGGAGTGTGTTGGCATTGGATAAGAAAAATGATTCTTTTCTGGCCCGTTTCCGGGGCTGGTTTCAAGCAGGTGCAGCGCTGCTGACGAACATTCACCTGCCGAATTTTGCCAAGGGTGTTCTGTATCAGGGCAAGGGCAAAACAGTATGTGTGCCGGGGCTGAACTGCTACTCCTGCCCGGGTGCGGCGGGGGCCTGCCCGATCGGCTCGTTTCAGGCAGTGGTCGGCTCGTCAAAATTCAGATTTTCCTATTATATTACCGGCATCCTGATTTTATTGGGGGTGCTGCTGGGACGGTTTATCTGCGGCTTTCTCTGCCCGTTTGGCTGGCTGCAGGAGCTTTTGCATAAGATCCCATCGCCCAAGTGCTCCACCAAGCGTCTGAAGCCGCTGCGATATCTGAAATACGCCGTGCTGCTCATCATGGTGGTGCTGCTGCCTGCGCTTGTTGTCAATGAGATGGGAATGGGTGATCCGTTCTTCTGCAAGTATCTCTGCCCGCAGGGTGTGCTGGAGGGCGCAATCCCCCTCTCGCTGACCAATGCAGGGATACGCGCCGCGCTCGGCAAGCTGTTCAGCTGGAAGCTCTGTATCCTGCTGGCGGTCGTTGTTGCCAGTGTGGTGTTTTACCGCCCATTTTGCAAGTGGCTCTGCCCGCTGGGGGCCTTTTACGCGGTCATGAACCGTGTATCTCTTTTCCAGATGCGGGTGGACACCGATAAGTGCGTATCCTGCGGTGCCTGTGCGCGGGCCTGCAAGATGGATGTGGATATTACCAAGACGCCAAACCACGCGGAGTGTATCCGCTGCGGTATGTGTATAAAATCCTGCCCGACCAAGGCGATACACTATCAGTACGGCTTTGGCGATAAGGCAGATAACAATAAGGAGATTTGAGTATGAAACGAATTGCAGCAATTTTGACCAGCCTGGTTCTGGTATTTTCCCTCGCCGCCTGCGGCAGCCAGCAGGCAGGCACCGCCGCCGGCAGCGAAGCAGCCTCCACCGCCAGCAGTGAAACAGCCTCCGCCGCACAGACCAAAACCGAGGAGCAGCTTTTGGCAGAGGAAAACGATATTCTGAACAATGAACTGTGGGAAAAGGTTTTTGCCTCGATGGACAAAAATGTGACACAGACCACCCTCAGCAACAATTACGGCGATTTCCTTATGGATGCCGTGGATAACGCGAAGGATCAGTTCACCGAGGAAGAGTACGCCTCCCTCAAAGCGGACGCTGATAAGATCCGGGAAATCGAAAATCAGATCACAGCCCTTCCTCAGGATGAAGCCACCAGCCAGAGCGCAGCGGAGAACGGCAGTACCTTCCCACAGTTTGAGGGCAAGGACCTTGATGGCAACAGCGTTGACAGCAGCCTGTTTGCCAACAATGCGTTCACCGTTGTAAACTTCTGGTTCAGCGGCTGCAAGCCCTGCGTGGATGAGATGGATGACCTTGACGCACTCAACCAGCGCATCAAGGAGCAGGGCGGCGAGGTCATCGGCGTCAATACCGAGACGCTGGACGGCAACGCGGACAATATCGCCACCGCTAAGAAAATTCTGGAATCAGCAGGCGCATCCTTCCGCAATATCTACTTTGATCCAGGCAGCGAGGCCGGCAAGTTTGCACTGGGCATCATGGCTTTCCCCACAACCTGTGTTGTGGACCGTCAGGGCAACATCGTTGGGGAGCCGATCATGGGCGGCATTGATCAGGAGGCCAATATGGCTACGCTGGAAAAGCTGATTGCCGATGCTGTTGCGAGCGATACCGGCAAATAACAGCCGCCGCACGATAAAAAGAAAAAGATAAAGATGCCTGAAAAGCAAAAAAATGGCTCGTAATCTGAAAAAGCTCAAGGACAATATTGTAACGATCACGGACGATTCCCAAAACGAATTTGAAAAGTTCTAAGGCAATACCGCATAATTCTAAGTGCCGATACGGCGAGCGAGGTGCGGCA
>ENA-UOJV01003335-UOJV01003335.1-human-gut-metagenome-genome-assembly--contig:-C82-NODE-3335-length-10781-cov-55.527317_pt1 | contig 10781 bp, 5 predicted proteins | sample MGYA00242356_ERZ723903 | MGnify/ENA metagenome assembly ERZ723903 | reverse complement strand
AGCCGCCGGAGCGGTGCTTAAGCCGTCAGGCGGGAATTGTGCGGTGTTGCCCTTAGACCCTACTGCAGCCTCACGGACTGCGGAGGCTTTACCGCACGGCCTTGCCCTGACTGCCCCGCTTTGCCGGCGGGGTTGGGTCATGCCGCCCTGCTGCCGGCAAACAGGTCCTGTTTCCATATCCTGATATTTATCGCTGCACCGCACTTTCAAAACCTTCTGCCCATCAAATGACACTTGTTTTTCGCCGCGGCAGCGCGTATGATAAAGATAAGATCGCGGGCCTGCAACTGTATACAGCACATCTGACAGGGAGAAAACGCTATGTCTACACTGCAAGGCGAAAGCTTTTATTTCCACCACGGCTGGCACTTTTTGCGGGCAGATGCCTTCCCCATGGCAAAGGCCGTTGACGCCCACCGGGACGCTGAGGGGCACGCCTTTTACGAGGCCGGCTACCGGGAAACCGGCTGGCAGCCCGTCACGCTGCCCCACACCTTCAATGACGAGGATTTGTTCCGCGACCGCATTCAGGACGGCGGCAGCGGCCAGCGCCGCACGGCAGCCTTCTACCGCAACATCCTCACCATTCCGGCGCGGCACAAAAACCACAAGGTGCTGCTTGCGTTTGAGGGGCTGCGCCAGACCTGCTACCTCTATGTAAACGGTACGCTGGCCGGCTACTATGAGGCCGGCGTTGCGCCGTTCGGCTTTGACATCACCCCCTATGTGCGGTACGATGCGCCGAACCTCATCGCCATTGCGACCGACAACACCGCCACCCGCAATGCGCCGTTCTGCATTGCCGAGACCCCCAACAAGCCCGATGCTGTCCCCGGCAGCTACCTCTTTCCGCAGGAGCAGGCCGTCCCCGCCGACCGCGTGGGCGTCCCCTTTTTCTGGAACTGCAACGACTTCAATCCCTCGGTCGGCGGCATCACCCGCCCCGTGCAGGTGTTTTTCAAGCCCGATGTCTATCTGACGCTGCCGCTCTACTCCAATTTGCAGACCAAGGGCCTCTATGTCTACGGCCGAAATTTTGATTTGGACAACGCCACGGCGGATATTCGGGTCGAGGCCGAGGTCCGCAACGAGGGCAAGGTCCCTGTTTCCGCCCAGCTGCGCATCACACTGCGCCGCCCGGACGGCAGCGTTGCCGCCATCTTTGACGGCGCCCCGGCCACCGCAGCCCCCACGGGCCGCGCCGTCCCACCGCTGAGCATCACCCCGGCGGACGCCTATATCCCCGATGAGGCTGTGCCCGGGCATTACCGCCCTGTGGAGGACGAAAGCCTGCCTGCACCGACCGCTACGGATTCCATGGCGGTCACTGTGCTGCACGCCGGGGCCGACACCCTGCCGCTGCGCTTCTGGAGCATCGACGACCCCTACCTCTACACCGTGGAGGCCGAGCTGTTTGTAAACGGCGAAAAGACCGATGCCCAGCAGCTGACGACCGGCTTCCGCGCCGTAAGCTACGACAAAGACCGGGGCCTGCGCATCAACGGCGCGGTGCAGTGGCTGCGCGGCTACGCCCAGCGCGCCGCCAACGAGTGGGCGGCCATCGGCATTGCGCCCGAGTGGCTGCACGATGAGGACGCCGCCCTCATCCGCGAGAGCAACGCCAACCACATCCGCTTTATGCATGTGGCGGGCAGCCCCGCCGATGTCCGTGCGTTTGACCGCCGCGGCATCGTCTGCACCCAGCCTGCCGGTGACAAGGAGAAGGAGAGCTTCGGCCGCCAGTGGGACCAGCGCGTAGAGCTGATGCGCGATGTCATCATCGCCTTCCGCAACCACCCGTCCATTCTGTTCTGGGAGGCCGGCAACAACTCGATCTCCCGCGAGCACATGCGGGAGATGCGGCTGCTCAAGCAGCGGCTGGACCCCCACGGCGGGCGTTTTATGGGCTGCCGCACCCTGAACACCGAGGAGGTCGTCAACGAGAGCGAGTATGTCGGCACGATGCTGAACCGCCACGCCGCCCGCTTTTTGTCGCAGCACGGCCCCGTCACCGAGACCGAGTACAGCCGCGAGGAGGCCCCCCGCCGCATCTGGGACGACTTCACCCCGCCGGATTTCGACTACCGCAACCGCTGGGTCGGCAAGGGCGGCAAAAAAGCTGTTGGGTACGACTTCTACGATCTGACCAGTGAGGAGCTCGCGCTTGAAAACGCGCGCGGCTACGCCGAGTTTTTCAACGATCGGATGGGCGGTGCCTCCGGCAAGAACTACTACAGCGCCTGTGCGGCGCTCTGCTGGACGGACTCTGCCCAGCATGGCCGCCAGTCCTACAGCGAAAACGCCCGCATGAGCGGCCGCGTCGATCCCTGCCGAACCAAAAAGCAGAGCTTTGACTGCTTCCGCGTTATGCAGAGCGAGGCCCCCACCGTCAAGATCATCGGCCACTGGAACTACCCCGCCCCCATCGCTGCCAACTATCGCTATGAAGAAAAGCGCTTTAACGGCACCTATTGGGAGGGCACCGGCGTCTGGCACACCCGCGACCCGCACCATAAGACGGTGTATGTGGTGGCAAGCTACCCTGTTGCCGCAGTCGAGCTGCTCGTCAACGGGCACCGTGTCGGGCGGTGCGACAAGCCGCAAGACACCTTTGTGTTCGCCTTCCCCGGTGTGGATGTGACCCAATCCGGCTGGGTCGAGGCCGTGGGCTACGGCTATGACGGCACCCCCTCCGCGTCTGACCGGCTGGAAACCGCCGACAGCCCCGCCGCCCTGCGGCTGACGCTGCATACCGCACCGGGCGGCCTTGCTGCCGACGGGGCCGACATCGCCTATGTCGATATTGCCGTGCAGGACAGCGCCGGGCGGGTCTGCCCGCTCTGCGATGCGCGCATCAACTTCACCTTGGACGGCCCCGCGCAGTTTTTGGGCGGCTACAACAGCGGCCGCTTTGCGGGCTACGGCCATGACGACAGCGTCATCCACCAAAACCATGTCTATGCTGAGTGCGGCACCAACCGCGTATTTCTGCGTGCGGGCACAGCGCCCGGCACCATCCGCCTGACCGCCGTGATGGGCAGCATCCGCAATGTCATCACGCTGCAGAGCATGCCCGCCGACCTCTCACCGCTGACAGCCGCACCGCTGCCCTGCCGCCTGCCGGACTATGCCGCCTGTGCTCCGCAGCACCGCGATGCCTTCGTCCCCATCCCGCAGGCCGATGCAGCAAAATACCAGCCGGAGGACAAGTGCTACACCAAGATCCTCGTCAACGGGCAGGAGCCGGACACCCGCGGCGTGCGCAGCGTCAACGAGAACGGCCGCGTCTGGGGCGCGGTGCTCTGCATTTTGGAGCGGCTGCAGACGGTCATCCCCGATGCCTTCCGCTATGATTGGAACGCCGCCGGGGGCTGCCTGACGCTGCACAGCGGCGGGCACACCGTGACAGCGCAGGTCGGCGTCACCCACCTGCTGGTTGACGGCAAGGAAAACCTGATGGACGGCCAGCCCTATCTGACCGCCGAGGGCGAGCTGGTCATGGAGGTCAACGCCCTGATCCCCCACATCACCGGCACCCGCACCCAGTACGATGACAAGGTCAATGTACTGCGCATAGAAACCGAATAACAGCAAAGACCGCACCCGAAACGCATCGGGTGCGGTCTTTGCTGTCGGTGAGGGAAATTTCCCTCACTTCTTCTCGTTCTGGTAATCCTTGCGGTATTTGCCGGGGGTCATGCCGACCTTTTTGCTGAAAAACCGGATGAAATTCTGCACATTGGAATAGTTCAGCGTCTCGGCGATCTGCACGACCGTCATGTCGCTGGTCAGCAGCAGTTCCTTGGCCATCTCCAGCTTTTCATTGTTGGCCAGATCGCTGAAGCTGGTATCCTTCTCGGTGCGCAGCACCTTCCAGATATAACTCGGGTTATAGTTCAGCCGGTCGGCGCACTCGTTCAGCGTAATGTCGCCGCGCGTCTGCTTGATCAGCGCCAGCACATTCTTGACCAGCTCGCTGGAGCTGCTCTGGCGGAACTCCGTCAGCAGATCCATAACAGGCACGGCCACCTCGTCCATCAGGAAATTCTGCATCTGGTCGGCGGTGTAGATCTTGCTGATCGTCTCAAACAGGTTGGCCTGCCGGTCTGCCAGCACCTGATTGACCGAAAGCCCAGCGTTTTCCGCCACGGCCAGCATGGCCGCCACCAGCCGCTGGATGTAAAACTGCCGCTCATACCCGCGGATGTTCTTTTCCAGCATTTTGGCGGTAAAGCGCTCCAGCAGGTGGCGCACCTCCTTGGCCTTGCAGGCGGTTACAGCTGCCGTGATCTCATGCTCCAGCAGCGTATCATAGCCGTTGCGGGCGCACTGCTCATCGGGCGGCTGGTAGTACAGCATCTGCCCGCTTGCCTCGGGGGCATCGGCCTCCGGCAGGCGCAGGGCCTCCCATGCCTCCTGCGCGGCCAGCTGCATGTGGTGCAGCTTGTGGAAGGGGCGGCTGACGCCCGCGCGGCAGCTGACCCCCAGCGCGGTGCGGATGCTGCGCGCCGCCGCCGTATATACCACGCGGCAGGCCTCGTTCAGATCAGCCTCCTCGCCGCCCACGACCAGCAGCAGGGTAAAGTTCAGCATTACGGGCTGGAACGCGCAGCGGCGCAGCAGCTCGGTGGGCATCGTCTGTATGGCGGTCAGCAGCATCGTCTCCCGCACCGGGCCGGAGGTGCCCGCCGGGGTATCCAGCGCCAGCGCGATCAGCCGATACGCGGGGCAGACTGCCAGCCCCAGCTCCTGCATCGTGTGGCCGGCGGCCTCATCGGTGACCTCGCTGCGGATCAGATTTTCCACAAAGCTCTGCTGCAGGCGGCGGTTTTGCTGCTGCATCAGGCTTTGCATTGCCTGCTTGTCCCGGGCCACCTGCTTGACGCCGGCGGCCAGATAGGCAAACTCCTCCTCATCGCTGCCGGGCTGGCCGAACACATCGCTGGCCGCGTGCATCAGATCATCCACAGGGGCGTACAGCACACTGGTCGAGCGGCGGCAGATCAGCAGCACCGCCACCAGTCCCCCGGCCAGCACAAAAGCGATCAGAATCACCATGCCGGCGGTAGCCGCCAGCGTGCGCTGCGGCAGCGCCGCATAGTAGGTCAGCCCGTTCACGCCCATCTTGCCGCTGTTCAGCCGCCAGCCACCCAGCACGCAGCCGCCCTCGGCGGGGGTGTCGGCGTCCAGCAGGGCAGTCAGCGCAGCAGAGGTGCTCAGCACGGTCTTGCCGGTGAAATCCCGCGCGGCAATACTGTAGCCGCCGGTCTGCCAGCTCTCGGTCATCTCATACAGCGGCGAAAGATCCAGCTTGACGATCAGCACCGCATAGCTGCCCGTGCGGTAGGAGCTGCTGCGCAGCACGAGCAGCTCGCCGGTCAGATCCACCGTGTTCAGCGGTGTGTCTGCCAGCGCGGGGGTGGGCTGGTCGGTGCGGTTTACCCACATCATGGCAGCATGCTGCTCCGCCCATTCGTTCAGCAGGTGGGCGACCTCATCCCGGTTGGCGGCATCAGCCAGCCGGTACATGCCGTTGTTGCTTAAGATCCACCCGCTGCGCAGGTTGATGTAGGTATACCCCTCGACATATTTGTCCACCAGATTGCCGCCGCGCATGGCGGTCTGCATATCGCGCACAAGGGTGTACTCGCTGTACGGCGGCGCGATCTTTTGGCACAGGGTCTGGTAATTGTCCGCGCTGACGACTGCGCTGTAGTAGGCACGCAGGTTGCTCAGCGCAATTTCCATCTGCGTCTCAACATTCTCCCGCGCCGAGGTCAGCATCGCATCGCTGCGCGTGACGGTCTGCCGGTAGTACACCACGCTGAACAGCACGCCCAGCAGCAGCAGGGGGGCGGCAACCAAGATCACCAGATACAAAAAAATACGGTTCTGATAGGCAGAGTATCTGTGCCCGCTGTGCGGTGGGTTCTGCTTTTTCAGAGGCTGCCGCATACTGTTTTACTCCTTTTTTACCGAATTTGATTTTAACCATAGCACATTTTCCGCTGCTGTGGCAAGTCTTTTTGCGGCAAATCTTGCTGTCAATGTTGCCGATTTTGCGCCGCTTCCTTTGTTGAACCTGCACAAAACAGCAAAAAAATACGTGTGCTTCCGCATGGCAAATGGGGTGATTGTTTGCGGTGGTTTCCGCAAAAAACAAGCGGCACAGCGGCAAAATGCAGGAAACCGGCAGAGGATAATGATTGTTGCGGTCACTGCGGTTTGCGCGTACAATGTAAGTAAGAAATTCTGCCAAGGGGGGTGGGGCTTATGCCGGCTTACCGAAATTCCGCACAAATTGATATGACCCACGGCTCGGTGCTGGGGCGCGCGGCGCTGTTTGCGCTGCCCATCTGCGCGGGCAATATTTTGCAGCTTTTGTACAGCACGGTGGACACGCTCGTCATCGGCAATTTTTGCGATACCACAGCGCTGGCCTCGGTGGCGACAAGCTCTCAGCCGCTCGAAATTCTGCTCTGTGTCTTTGTGGGCATCGGTTCGGGCATTTCCATTCTGGTGTCGCAGGCAGTCGGGCGCGGTGACCGTGACCAACTGCAAAAGCTCGTGCGCACCTCGGTGTGGCTGCTGTTTGCGGCGTCCCTGCCGCTGACCGTTATCGGGCTGCTGCTGGGGCCGTGGATGCTGCGGCTGATGCAGGTCCCGGCAGACGCCATGCCGGGGGCGGTGCTGTATCTGCGCATCACGATGCTGGGCATTCTGGGCAATATGGGCTATAACTTCAACGCAGGTCTTTTGCGCGGCCTGGGCAACAGCTCGTCGTCGCTGCAGCTGTTGTTTATCAGCTGCGCGGCGAATATCGTGCTGGATCTTGTACTTACCGGCGCGCTCGGTCTTGGCATCGGCGGCGTGGCAGCTGCCACGGCGATTGCGCTGTTTTTGTCGTGGATATGCAGCATTTTTTACATCCGCCGCTGCACAGAGCTTGCGCTGCCTGTTTTGCCCCGCGGTTTTGACGCCGGCACCCTGCGTCAGATCGTGCGCATCGGCCTGCCGCTGGGGCTGAACTCGGCGCTGTACTCCATCGGTCACGTCTTTTTGCAGGCGCTGTACAACCTGCAGGGGTCGGTTTTTGTGGCGGGCTGCTCGGTGGCGGGCAAGGTCGGCGGGCTGGCCAACATCACGGTCACCTCGCTTTCACAGGCGACCTCGGTGTTTGCGGGGCAAAACCTCGGCGCACAGAGCTACAGCCGTCTGCGCAGGGGCGGCTGGCTGCTCCCGGCGGCCTCGGGGCTGCTCTCCCTCGCAGGCGGGCTGCTGATGGCGGCCTGCTGCCGCCCTCTGCTGCTGCTTTTTACGCAGGACGAGGCCGTGCTTGCCTTTGCTGTGCGGTATATCCGCGTTGTGCTGCCGTTCCAGTGGTGCTATGCAGCCTTCAACGCTATTATGAGCTTTGCCAACGGCATGGGCGAGATCCGCTATTCTACCATCGTCAACATCATTCTGCTGTGGGGTGTGCGTATCCCGGCATCCTACCTGCTGGCGTGGCTGGGCTACGGCGACTACGCCATGGCGGGTGTTTCGCTCAGCTTTGTTGTCGGGCTGCTGGCGATGCTGTTCTACTATAAATCCCACGCATGGGCGGACATCTGCGCCCGCGCCGAAGCACAGGAGGCCGCATAATGAAGTTTCTTGCCCAACTGCAAAACCCGCCCAGAGAATTTACCGCCATCCCGTTTTGGTTTTTGAACGGCGAGCTGACCGCTGAGGAGCTGCGCCGCCAGCTGGCGGACTTTGCCGCCCACGGCATTTACGGCGTGGTACTGCACCCGCGCATGGGGCTTAGCCCCGACATCACCTATCTGGGTGAACGCTACTTTGCCCATATCCGCACGGCTGTCGAAGCCGCCGCCGCGCTGGATATGAAAATCGTTTTGTACGATGAAGGGATGTACCCCTCCGGCTCGGCGAGCGGGCTGGTCGTAAAGGATCACCCTGAGCTTGCCAGCGAGGGCATCACGCTGACCCAAACCGTTTTGCCGGGGGACGAGCTGCTGGCGCAGGCGGAAAACGGCGCGCTGGTCGTGCGCAAAAGCGGCGGCACGATGCGCGGGCTGCACTGGGGCGAGGATGACGGCGAGAAAAACGCCCCCAAAACTGCTGATATTCTGAACCCTGCGGCCGTCAGCCGCTTTATTGAACTGACCCACGAAGCCTACTATCGGGAACTGAAAGAGTATTTCGGAGCCACGATCATCGGCTTTTTTACCGATGAGCCGAGTATTTTGGGGCGCAATGTCAGCGGTATGTTCCCGTGGACGCACGGCTTTGCCGAGATTTTCCGCCGTGCGGGCGGCAACGCCGCCAACCTCACCGCCCTGTTTGACGGCAGGGAAAACGACGATACACGGCTGTATCACAAGCTGCTTTTGCAGCGCGAGGGCGAGGTCTACTACGGCACACTCTCCCGCTGGTGCGAGGCGCACGGCATCGGCCTGATGGGGCACCCCCACCAGAGCGATGATATAGAAGTAGAAAAATACTTTGCCGTGCCGGGGCAGGATCTGGTGCTGCGCTGGCTCGCCCCCGAAAAGGACGGCTTGGCGGGCATCGACTCCACGATGGCCAAGTGCAGCGCCGACGCCGCCCGGCTGATGCACCGCCGCCGCAACGCCAACGAGTGCTTTGGCGCCTGCAACAAGGACGACAACCCGTGGCAGCTTTCGGGCGGGGACATCAAATGGTACACCGACTGGCTGGCGGTGCGCGGGGTCAACCTGTTTATTCCGCACGCCTTTTATTACAGCATCTGCGGCAAGCGCAAGGACGAGCGCCCGCCCGATGTCGGCCCCCACAGCATCTGGTGGGCGCATTACGATGCGTGGAGCACCTACTGGCGGCGGCTGTCCTGGCTGATGACCGACATCGACCTGCATGCGGAGGCCGCCGTGCTTTGCTGCAACCGCGACCTCTGCCCCGACACCGTGCGCCCGCTGTTTGAGCGGCAGATCGGCTTTCAGTATATTCCCGAAAGCTATTTCTCTGCCTGCACGGTCGAGGACGGCGCGCTTTGGTTACACGGGCACCGCTACACCGCCGTGCTGGGGGACAAGGCGCTGTTCCCGGACGCTGCGCATCCGGAGGTCTCGGCGCTCGAGCCGGACTGCCGCTGCGACCCGCCGCAGCCCATGCTGCGCTGCGCCTCTTTTAATAAGGAAGGGCGCGCCTGCTGGCTGCTGGTCAACGAGGGCAACACCCCCATCAAGACCCGACTGACCCTGCCGGTGGACGCTCCGCTTTGCCGGTACGATCTGTGGAGCGGCCAGCCCTGCGCCTGCCCGGCCGAGCGTACCGCCAAGGGGGCCTGCCTGCCGCTGGAGCTGCCCGCGCGCGGCAGCCTGCTGCTGTTCACCTGCACTGCGCGGGAAAGCGAGGCCCTTCCCCTGCCGCCTACCTATCTGTCGCTGCCCGCACCAGACTTTGCCCTTGCGGACGAGGACGCGGCCCATCTCACCAAGACCTACCGCGCCACACTGCAGATCACAGCAACGGAGCTGCAGACCGCCACGCCGCTGCTGACCCTGACCGGGCAGGAGATGGCCGAGCTGACTATCAACGGCCAGCCGGCGGGCGTCTCCTTCTGGCCGCCGCACAAATTCCCGCTGGCGGGGCTTTTGACCCCCGGCGAAAACACCCTGACGCTGACCCTGACCGGCAGCCCCGCCAACCGCTACGGCAAGCACCCGGTTCCCTACGGACTGGAAAGATAAATCGTTTTTATTCAACAGGAGGTACTTTTATGTCTGTCTGTACACCCAAATCCTTTGACCTGACCGGCAAGGTCGCCCTGATTACCGGCGCTTCTTACGGCATCGGCTTTGCCATTGCCACCGCCATGGCGAACTGCGGCGCCACCATCGTTTTCAACGACATCAAGCAGGAGCTGGTCGATAAGGGCCTGGCTGCCTACAAGGAGGCCGGTATCGAGGCCCACGGCTATGTCTGCGACGTCACCAACGAGGACGCCGTCAATGAGATGGTCAAGAAGATCACTGCCGAGGTCGGCCACATCAACGTGCTGGTCAACAACGCCGGCATCATCAAGCGCATCCCGATGATCGAGATGACCGCTGCCCAGTTCCGTCAGGTCATTGATGTTGACCTGAACGCCCCCTTCATCGTTGCCAAGGCGGTCATTCCCGATATGATCGAGCAGGGCGGCGGCAAGATCATCAACATCTGCTCCATGATGAGCGAGCTGGGCCGCGAGACTGTCTCCGCCTACGCCGCTGCCAAGGGCGGTCTGAAGATGCTGACCAAGAACATTGCCTCCGAGTACGGCAAGTACAACATCCAGTGCAACGGCATCGGACCCGGCTACATCGCCACCCCGCAAACCGCACCCCTGCGCGAGATCCAGCCCGATGGCAGCCGTCATCCGTTCGACCAGTTCATCGTCGCCAAGACCCCTGCCGAGCGCTGGGGCGAGGCCGAGGACCTGGGCGGACCCGCTGTGTTCCTCGCCTCTGAGGCTTCCGACTTTGTCAACGGTCTGATTCTCTACGTTGACGGCGGCATCCTGGCTTACATCGGCAAGCAGCCGGGGTAAGGTCATTACTCCGACGCTGTTCTGAGCCTTTCTGATTTTGTTTCTGGTTTAGTTGCTTCGTCCATCAAGATTTTCTATAGCTTTATGCGCTATCTTGAGAAATCCTGGTGGCCTTTTTTAATAAAAAGCAGTTCATTTGTGCAGAGTGAATCAGAACTGATTCACTTTTTCGAGTCAAGATTTTTGGATGAATCTAAACTGATTCACTCTG
>ENA-UOJV01003317-UOJV01003317.1-human-gut-metagenome-genome-assembly--contig:-C82-NODE-3317-length-10841-cov-11.031430_pt1 | contig 10841 bp, 9 predicted proteins | sample MGYA00242356_ERZ723903 | MGnify/ENA metagenome assembly ERZ723903 | reverse complement strand
GGAGAACCTTGCTCCAGCGCTACGCTGGTAAATTATCATTTATAGAACAAGTTAACTTTGCATGATTATGAACAGATTACTTCTCCTTATGGCTTTCCTCTCTTTTCTTTGTTTTTCAACAATTAGTCGTGCTCAAACTCTGAGTGGGAAAATAACAGATGCAGAAACTCATCAACCGCTGGAAGCTGTAATGATCAGTGTGTTACGCGGAAACATGATGATAGATTACACACTGACCGATGCCAAAGGGCAATATTCTCTGCCCTGGAAACATAACGGGACATTGCAGCTTAATGTTTCCTTGTTAGGCTATAAGAGAGAGATGCGCAATATCAGTGCAGCAGGAACTCTGAATATCAACCTACAGGCAGAATCGATCATGCTAAAAGAAGTACAAATACTTCCCGGACGTATCAATACCCGAAAAGATACGGTGAGATATGACCTGGCACAATTTGCCTCATCCAAAGATGTACACATAAAGGATGTATTAAAGAAACTTCCGGGTGTGGATGTAGATGAAAAGGGACAGGTAAAGTATAAAGGAAAAGCCATCGACCATTATTTTGTGGAAGGAATGGATGTGACAGGCGGACGTTATAACCAAATCAACAACAATCTGAGTGCCAAAGCCGTAAAGAGTGCGGAAATCATGGAGAACTATCAGTCAGTAAAGGCCTTGAAAGGAAAAATTAATTCCGATGAAGTGGCATTGAACCTGAAACTGGACCCGAAAGCACGTGACCAATGGATAACAAACGGTACCCTGGGAACCGGATGGAGTGACAACAACGAAAAACTCCTGTGGGAAGGCGGACTGAATGCCCTTCAACTGGGTAAAGGAAAACAGAGTGTCTATAATTACAAGACAAATAACAATGGCAAGGACCTCAGCAACGAGCAAACAAGACTAACCGGAAATAACCAGCAACAAGTTCCACTTTCCGGTTTTCTCTCCCAACCGGGTATCAGCGCACCATTAGACAAGAATCGCTTGCTATTCAATGAAACCCACACCCTGAACGGCAACCGTATGTACAAATGGAATGATGACCGTAGCTTACGCCTGCAAGCCGGATATACTCATGATATAATCCAACAGCAACGGGGAAATACCCAAATTTATTATCAACCGGCAGATACCATACAAATAGATGAAACCTACCATTATCGTCTGAGAAGTGACATCGCTAATCTGGAACTGCGTTATGAAGATAACAGCAGCCGGAATTATATATCCAATCGCTTCACCGTAGACGGAGAAATACATCGCGGACGTTCAGAGGAACTGGGACAAACTCTGCAAACTTCACAACTAAGTGCCGGAAACTACTTTAACCTTATCCGGAACCGGGAAAGCGGAACCTGGGAATTTCGTTCGGTGACACAGTATGCTTACCAGCCTGCATCCTTACTACTCGAAGAAGGAAAAAGTAAATTCAACCAGCATAACTTCTACACAGATAACAGTGCCGCATATCTGCGAAAGCATAATGGATTTACCCAACAATATAAGGCAGGAATACAAGGAGAACGGGCTACCCTGAAATATACTCCGACAAGACAGCCTAATGATTTCAATGCTTCGCACCTGTCATTGTATCTTACCCCCTACTTCCAACTGGAACGTGGAAAATGGCTGACAACACTTTCCCTTCCTCTGAAAGCAGAGCGGTATTTCTCACAACAGCGTTCGTTCCTGTTCTTCAATCCATCCACGTATTTGCGCTATAAACTGGATTATCATTGGGCATTCTCCCTTTATGGCAGTCTGAAACGTTCGGCAGGAGACTTCTCCGACTTGTATCCGGGACTCTACCAAACCGATTACCGCACCTGGCGAGACGGCAACGGACTTTTCCCTACCAACACCACGCAAACCTACAATCTCTACGGAGAGTACAAAAACACTGTACAGGAATTTTTCATCACCGCTGCACTAACCTACAGCCGCAGCAATCGGAATACCCTTTTCGAACAGAGTGTTTCCGAAGATGCCATTGTCTACACTCGTCGTGAACTACCGAACCATAGCGACAGCTGGAATCTCAGCAGTACTTTGTCCAAAGGTATATACGACTGGCATTTGAAAACCTCACTCACCCTATTACTCAGTCGCAGCAATGGCGAACAGCTTACCCGCCTGGCTGACAGCAAAGGTAATCAGCAAAGTCTTCTGCAAACCTATCGTTATGATTATCTGAAAGCAGAGCCTAAAATAATCTGGTCGCCCGCAGATGTTTTTGAAGCGGAATATCATGCCACATTAGGCTATGGTGGCAGCAAGATAGGAAGTGACACCCGTCTCACCCCGTTACTGGACTTCGTACAACGATTACATCTCACATTCAGTATTGGGCAAGTGGACCTGCGGCTCTCCGGCGAACATTACCGGAATGACCTGGGAGGAAACACACATCTCAACACAGTGTTCGCAGATGCATCCCTTATCTATAAAAGAAAAAAATGGAGATTGGAAGCAACCCTTAACAATCTCTTCAACAAAAAAGAGTATGCTTACACAACGTATTCCGCCACGCAAAGTTACACTTCACGACTAAATATACGTCCAAGGGAAGCAATGGTGACAGTCAATTATCAGTTCTGAATCTATAAGATCATCACCGTGGAATATATCAGTATCCCCACTATCGTCAATCCGCCCACCAATATAGGAGCATAAATATGGGGAACTTTCTTCATGGTCTTATACCCGCTGACTTTCAAGAAAAGGCGGTATACAATATATGCGGCCAATAATCCGATCAGTGTTCCCACTATGAGATCGCCCGGATAATGTACTCCCAGGTAGATACGCGAATAGCAAGTCAGCAACGCCCAGCCCATCATAAATACGGTGAGCCATCGCTTACGGAAAAGAAACCAGACAAAGAATGCCAGGCCGAAAGTATTGGCAGCATGGCAAGACGGAAAACCATAACGCCCTCCTCGACGTCCGTTTACAATATGTACCATATCGGATATAGGATTTTCCAGATTGGAAGGGCGGAGACGTTCCACATACGGACGTATCAATGTCGCCCCCGTCTGGTCGGCAATAGTAATTACGAGTGCCAGGCCGACCATGCAGAACAAAGTCACTTTCCAATGGAAATTGCGTAGCATCACGTACCAAATGGCAGCATACATGGGTATCCAAATCCATTTACCACTGTAGGTACTCATGAAATAATCAAAGAACGGACTGTGCATCCGGTTGAGGGAGAGGAATATGTCAGTATCAATGTCAACAACCTCATTCAAAAGTTCTAATAGCATCATCTTGTTTTATCTTTTAGCAATGTCATCATACAATTTCTGCAAATAGGCCTTGCCCGGTAGCAAGTTCTTTCCTTTCGTACTGCCTTCATCTACCGCCACGGCATTAGCTTCGCAATTAAATATCAACTGATTGTCCGGTGTCACCATCCCAAAAGCATCTGGCACGGCAAAGAATGCAAAATGTGGAGAAGCCGGATTCAGCATATCTTTACTGAACACAAAATCCTGATGTGGCAATGATAATTGTGCCAATAAAGTAGCTGCAATATCATGTTGGGAACCATATATATCAATGCGTCTTGGTTCGCTAACCGCACCTCCTATCAATAACAGGGGAATTTGGTAACGATCTACCGATAGATTATTCAGATGTTCAGGATATGCACCCAGATGGTCGGGAACCAATACCAACACTGTATTCTTCCATTGCGGCAATTCGCGGAAACGCTTCACAAAGTCGCCTACACAACTATCGGTATAAGCAAAAGCGTTTAAACGATCATTTGCCAGACGGCGATACGGAACTTCAAAGGGTTCATGACTGCTGGAGGTTTGCAATACCTGGAAAAAAGGACGGGCATTTTCTGCCGAAGCTGTGTCTGCCGCCTCAGCTTTCATATCTTCCAGCAGACGGTTGAAAACAAGATGGTCATGCGCTCCCCATTTACTCAAGCGCTCTGATACGGGAAAGTCCTGATCGGAAATAATATTCTCGAAACCGGAAGACATCAGATAGGAACGCATATTCGTAAAGTCAGCATCACCTCCATAATAATATTTAGTACGGTATCCGGCATCACGCAGACTACCTGCAATGGCAGGAAGATTCTGTGTCTTACGGGGATACTTCATGATACTCGTGGTAGGCTGTGCGGGATAGCCACTCAGAATAGCCACCAGTCCACGGTCTGTGCGGAAGCTGTTGGCATAAAAGTTTGTAAAGAGTACTCCCTCCTTTGCTAGACTATCCATCTGTACGGCAACATCCGGCTCACCGCCCAAAGTTGTCATCAATCTGGATGAGAAGCTCTCCAATATAACAAAGATAACATTAGGGCGTTCTGTCTTGAATAAAGTCGTACGTAAAGTATCGGGAACCATTGCAGTACTGTCCAGCACTGACGGATCTACCAGATTCTTTATCAGCTCATCCGCCTGTGCCGCTTCCATAAAACGATATTGCTTGCCGAAATCTTTTTGCTTGGATAGAGATTCCATCAGGCTGAATGCCGGATTGATAGCTGCATGGTTCAAGCGTTGGTTGGAACTGAAATAAACTTTGCCGGTGTTCATTGTAGAAACAGTAAAACCACCACGAATAGGAATAAAAAGCAAACCGGTCAGTAACAGCATTACACCTGACACCGACAATCGGCGATAAGGCAGTTTCATCCTTTTCCAGATGCCTTTCTGTATCCAAAGAAAAAGAACGTAAAGCAATGATGCATACAGGATCATGGCTACTATCCCTCCCAGCACCTGCCATATACTGATACTTGCCAGCGCATCTTTGGGAGAAGAGAAGAAATAAAAGAGCGGTGTAGCATCCAGGCGGAAGCCCCAATACTCATATAAACCTATATCAACAATGAAAATGACAGCGAGCAAAATAGCGATGAAGAAGTAATAGCCGTTCCAGATACAGCGGAGTGCCTTGGAAAGTGTCCAGGCGGACGCTATGAAGAATAGTCCGGGAATAGCCGTTAAATATCCGGCAAGCGAGAGGTCGAGCGGTAAACCATTCCAGATAATCTTGAAAGGGTCTGTCCAGGAAGTTCCTGCATACAAAGAACTGTAGTAGAGTATAAATAACGGTTTCTGTAGTATAAAGATACAGACGAAGAGAATGTACGTCTTTATCAATCCAATAAGCCTTTCTTTCATCAGCTTTTTCTCTTTTTATATTTATATTGAGCGCAAAAATAGTTTTTTTATTCTATTTTACGCCAATATTGTCCAAGAAAACCGTGAAAGATAGGCTTATAGAGTATTTTTTATTATCCGTTTACACGTTTATAGTCTTCAAGGAACTTTTTCAACCCGGAATCCGTCAACGGATGATTAAGCAGACCTTTGATGGCAGACAACGGACAGGTTGCTACATCAGCCCCTACTTCAATACATTGCATGATGTGCGCTGTATGACGAATGGAAGCTGCAAGTACCTGTGTAGTATAACCGTAATATCGATACATTTCTACAATCTTGCCTACCAGTGCAATACCGTCTTCACAGATGTCATCCAGACGCCCTACAAACGGAGAAACATAAGTAGCTCCTGCCTTGGCAGCCAGCAATGCTTGTCCTACGGAAAATACTAATGTGCAATTGGTACGAATCCCTTTGGAAGTGAAATATTTGACAGCCTTGATACCGTCGGCAATACAGGGAACTTTTACTACGATATGCGGATTGAGTGCGGCAAGTTCTTCACCTTCCTTAATCATACCTTCATAATCCGTAGCAATTATTTCGGCACTGACATCGCCTTGCACGATGTTGCAGATTTCTACATAATGTTTCCGCTGGTTATCTACTCCTTTGATACCCTCTTTCGCCATGAGCGAAGGATTAGTTGTCACTCCGTCAAGAACGCCCATATCATAGGCTTCCCGGATTTGATCTAAATTTGCAGTGTCAATAAAAAACTTCATGGTATAAACTGTTTATTATGATTAAAAATAGAATGTTACATAAAATGAAACCTCAAGAAATGAGGCATATATAATTAGAAACAGATAGTTAAGTTAAATGTTTTCAGTTTATACCGTTTTATCTTGATAAAGAGGAAAAGAGCCCAATGGAGAAACCATTATTAGACACACACATGAAAACTATTCCCATTGGGCTTTCCTCATCCCATATAGAAGCAATAAGTAAATACAGTTTGCCTGAAATCACTTCGGTATGTATTTTACTTCTATACAGCTTTTCCCGTTTCACAACGGAAAGCATATATTATAATTATGGATTCAATATTCAGAGGGCATGTTGTTCAACTGCGCTTTTGTAAACACAGGCCCGTCTTTACAGACATACAACTTCCCGACATTACATCTACCACACTTTCCAACACCGCATTTCATCCGGTTCTCTAAAGTTGTGTAAATGTCTTCGTCCTTAAAACCTAACTTTTCCAATACAGGAAAAGTAAACTTAATCATTACCGGAGGACCACAAACAATGGCAACAGTGTTATCACTGTCGGGAGCAACGGCTTCCAGCACAGAAGGAACAAAACCCACCTGCCCTTTCCAATCCGGTGTTTCTCCACCCGGATCAACCGTAGTAACCAAACGGACATCCGGACGATTATCCCACTCCCTCAATTCTTCTTTATAAACCAGATCAGTCACAGACTTCGCTCCATAGATAATCGTGACATCATTGAAATTTTCACGCAAATCCAAGGCATTCCAGATTACGCATCGCATAGGTGGAAGTGCTATTCCGCCGGCTATGAACAAAAGATTCTTTCCTTTCCATTCATCCAAAGGAAACGTATTGCCGAATGGTCCGCGAAAACCGATTGTGGCGCCCGTTTCCAATCTGGATAAGCCTGTTGTCACTCTTCCGGCTTGTCGGAAAGTACATTCTATATATCCTTTGCGCGTAGGAGAAGAGGCTATACAAAAAGTAGACTCCCCCTCACCGAATGCAGAATATTCACCAAACTGTCCGGCCTTGAAATGAAAATCCTCACCTTCCCGTTCTTCCTTGAATTTCAGGCGGAATGTCCGGACTCCGGGAGCTTCATCTGTTATTTTTTCAATTATCATCCGATATGGAAGATAAAGGGAATCTTTCTGTTTATCCATGATTTTCTATTGACATTAAATGTTCAACGATATTCATATCGACCGGACAGGCACGGGAACAACGTCCGCATCCGGTGCATCCCGTTTCATTAATACGATCCGGCATGTATGAAAACTTATGTAGAATACGCTGTCTCCAGCGGGTACTTTGAGTAGGCCGGGGATTATGTCCGGACGTATGTTGAGTAAATAAAGAAAAGCCACAGGAATCCCAGCAACGAATCCGACTACCGGAACTTCCCCGAGCATCTTCCTGAATATCAAAACAAGCACAAGTGGGACAAACAAATGCGCAAGCGCCACACCCCAAACAACGCTCGGATTGTTGTTTCCAAATAGGGCTATCAAAAGCTCCTTCCAGTTTTTCACGGAGCTGTTCTAACTTGAAACGAACCGGAACAGAAGCCAAATATGTCTCTTTATCTATTCCGTCCGCTGGTGTAGTTTCCTGTACAAAACGTTCTATCAACGATTTACCTTTCGGAGTCAATATCTCCACCAAAGCACTCCGATCCGGTAATTCTGTTACTTGTATATCGCTGCCTTCCGTGTTTCCCGGACCACCATGGACAGAAGTACAAAAACAATATTCATCACACCGGGTACAACTGAAACTAACTAAAGTTATTTTATCCCTCCGCGCATTATATATATCGTCTTTATAATCCCAGTTAAAAATACCAGTAAGTGGAGCAAAACCAGCCGCATCACAAGGACGCACCTTCCAAAGCACAATTTCCGGAAAATCATTCAGATCCCTTTCCTGTAAGGTTACGTCTTTCCCTTCTTTTCTGTATGAGAATAACTTTTCTGCCTTTGGAAAGGCAAAACGCTTCGCGGATTGGGTAGTCTGTACATAATCATCAGCAACTTTATCACCGAAAGCCAATAACCGGAAATCTGTTTTTTCTCCATCATGTACAGGGGCAAACACTTCTATCTTACTGTTTACCATCTGATAAAGCCATTGCTCCAAAGCATGCTGGCTGATATGTAAATTAGTCATTGTTTCCATTAATGTATGAAGTCTTCTTTATCTTCCACTCTAAAAGTGGCAAGTACATTTCCCTTATTCCCCAGATTACCCGGTTGTTTTCCAAACTCATGCCGGATAGTTTCCATCATATTCTGTGTCAGCAAATGAAGAGGAATACCTACAGGACAAGCTTTTGCACACGCTCCACATTCTACACAACGCCCAGCCATATGCATGACCCGGTTTACCTGCCACTCCATATTAGTCAGCGGAGCCGACCATGCCTGTATCCACTGAGGACAGTTCACTTCAACAATGCATCGATTGCAATAACACAATGGGCAAGCTGCACGACAGGCATAACACTTAATGCATTTTGACATTTCATGAATCCAATATTGCCACCTGTCTTCACGAGTCATGTTTTGTATCTTCTCTATCAGTTGGCGGTCTTCTTCACTCGCCAGCATCGGATAGTCAGCCATATAAGCATAAATATCTTCAAAGTTGTCGAACTGAATAACTTCTTCCTGAGCATTCAATGTGAGAATAATCCATTGCTCCTGCTTCAATTGATTTTCTGACGCTAGTTGCAGAATAGTACGCAGTGCAGGGAGATTAGCAAACAAGGCTGTTTTATCTGTACCGAATAATTCTGTTTTAGTCAAATAAACTGCAATATTATTTGTACAAAAGTCATCCCAAACCAGTTTATCTGCCTCCTCTATATTTCTACAAAAAAATGGACGTACTCCGTGACTCCCCTTCTCAAAGCCAATAACCAATTTCACGAGATCCTCGGTGAAAAGTGACTTTACTTTTTCGGCCAATTTATTCATAAGCCACCTCCTGTTCTAAATATGCAGCTACCTTCTTGTATTCTTCGTAAGGTCCTAACTCTCGAATAGCGGCAACTGTCTGATTGACTAACTCTGCCCATTTGGCTCCTTCGGCTGCCGATACCCAAGAATAACAGATTCTCCGAACATCAATGCCCAGAAAATCAAGTAGTCCGCGAAAGACAATCCAACGCCGGCGGGCATGAAAGTTTCCGGATGTATAGTGGCAATCATTCGGATGGCAACCAGATACTATAATACCATCGGCTCCACCAGCAAAGGCTTTCAGCAATAACATAAAATCAATCCTACCCGTACATGGAAAACGTACAATTTCCACATTGGTGGCATATTTCAAACGACTTGTTCCGGTTAGATCGGCCCCGGCATAGGTACACCAGTTACAGACAAAAGCAACAATCCTCGGTTCAAATTCAGATTTATTCTCATTCATATCTAACTTCCTTTTAATTGTTCAACAGAGCCATTACTTCAGCATATACCTGCTCATTGGAATATCCCTGTATGTCAATTGATTTAGAGCGGCAAAAAGCAACACATGTTCCGCAACCCTGGCAAAGCCCCGGATTAACTTTAGCTACTGTTTTCAAAACTTTGCCTGTCCGATCTTTTATTTCTTCACGTTCAATAGCCTGATAAGGACAAGCGGTCTGGCACATAAAACACCCTACACAAGTACTGAACAAGGGAGGTGCAGTCCGGTTGACAACAGCAATCATAGGTTCACGCACCAAGTTGGCTTGTGAAAATAAGCTTGCTACTTTCACAGCTGCACCGGATGCCATCCCCACTGTCTCGGGAATATCTTTTGGAGCCTGACAGGCCCCCGCCAGAAAGATACCGGCAGTATTCGTTTCTACCGGCTTCAACTTAGGATGCGCTTCTGCAAAAAACAGATATGGATCATAGGAGATATGCATCTTCTGAGCCAAGTCTTCTGCACCTTTATTTGCTACTCCTGCTGTAGCCAGTACCACCATATCCGCTTCTATCTCAACAGGAGAAGCACCGAGCAAAGTATCTACTCCCTTTACAATCAACTTGCCATTTTTTTCATAAATCCGTGCAACACGTCCCCGTATATAGTTCACTCCATCTTCTTCAATCGCTCTACGCACAAATTCCTCATAATTCTTACCACCTGCACGAATATCCATATAAAAGACATAAGATTCACCATTGTGTACTTTATGCTGATAAAGCATAGCATGTTTGGCAGTATACATACAGCATATTTTGGAACAGTAAGGAATACCTTTTGCCGGATCGCGTGAACCGGCACATGCAACAAACACAATTTTTTGAGGGATTTTACCATCTGAAGGACGACGGATTTCTCCTAAAGTAGGTCCAGACGCAGAAGCCAACCGTTCAAACTGAATCCCGGTAATAATATCTTTATATTTTCCATAGCCATATTCCGGGAAAAAGTCTGTATTCAGTACATTAAATCCGGTAGTAACCACAATAGCTCCGACATTTTCTGATATAATACGGTCCTCTTGGTCAAAACGAATAGCTCCGGTCGGACACACCTTTTCACAAACACCGCATCTTCCTGTCCGAAAATGAGTGCAATGTACTCTGTCGATTACCGGCTTATTAGGAACAGCCTGAGGAAACGGAACATAAATTGCAGTCCGCATTCCCAAACCTGCATTAAATTCGCTCGGAATCTTCTTTGTGGGACATTTCGTTGTGCAAAGTCCACAACCGGTACATAACTTTTCGTCAATACTCTTTGCTTTTAAGCGAATACTTACTTTGAAATTACCTATAAATCCTTCCAGACTTTCCAATTCTGCATAGGTATAAAGCGTAATATTAGGATGCTGAGCCACCTCAACCATACGTGGGTGTGACCTGAAAAGTCACGTAATTGATTGTTAAACAGCAATGTATATT
>ENA-UOJV01003304-UOJV01003304.1-human-gut-metagenome-genome-assembly--contig:-C82-NODE-3304-length-10895-cov-16.019465_pt1 | contig 10895 bp, 9 predicted proteins | sample MGYA00242356_ERZ723903 | MGnify/ENA metagenome assembly ERZ723903 | reverse complement strand
GCATTCAGCTCGCTGATGCGGATGTTGTATTTGTTCTGCTCGATCTTTTTATAAATGTCAGTTGTCATGTACACACCCCGCTCACAGAGAAGCGCCGCCACCTGTGACTGGCTGTAACCGGCGTCCTGCCGGAGTTTTCTGAGATTCTGACCGATTCCAATTGGCTCCTGCTTTAATTTCATCGGTCACCGCCTTTTTCCTGTTGCACGAAAAAGTCATCAAACGAGTCCACCTCATAGACCTGTTTGAAGGCAAGTAATACACTGATGCGAATATTATGATGTCCGGATTCCATCTGCGAAATAATTTCACGGCTCATGGAGATTCCCATCAGCTCCAGCTGTGCTGCAGCCCGTTCCTGTGAATATCCGGCACGTTTTCGCAAAATGCGCAGATTCTCCCCGATCGAGACATCCTGAGATAGTTTGGTAGACATAGATTGCGGCTCCCGTCTGAAATACTGGAATAAAACCGTTCCAATTTTTAGTTTACAAATTTTCCGACGGAATATTGGAACGAAAACATTCCAATTTTGCCATTCTATTTTTCTAAAAATAAAAATAAATTTGAAATTTTTTTACGAAAAAGCTTGCCAAACGTAAGAAGCTGTGTTATTATAAATTTCGTCGCTGAGATACATCAGCGAGAGATAAAATGCGACAGTAGTACAGTTGGTAGTACGCCACCTTGCCAAGGTGGAGGTCGCGGGTTCGAGCCCCGTCTGTCGCTCTTTTAAAAAGCCAATAAATAAGCGGTTTCCGATGATTCGGAAGCCGCTTATTTTGTTTCAAAAATCTTTTTGCAAAAGTTTCTATTTTTCATGTGCCGTACTCAGGAACCCATTCTCTTCTGCTATCAGTATCCCGTGGTACCGTACTAGCGCTTTGCATCGCTAAAATTTTATACAAATTTTAGAACTAAAACATTTTCTTCCTATACAAACTTCCAAAATTCCAGATTACGCATTGACATTTTTTTCCCCCGGAACTAGAATGGCAACAATTCAACATGCAAATGCAGTGAGCAGGACATGACATTTAGAGTTAATCTGTTTCCAGAGAGCCGCCATTGATGGAAGGTGGCAACAGGTTCCAAATGCCCTCGCCTGTCAGCAGTTCTGGTGAACGTTTTTCCAGTAGCCAGAACCGGAGTCCCTCCGTTACAGGGGAGCACATTGACCGGATCAAATGCCGGGAGCTGTGACCGAGAGGCTGCTTTTGGCAGCAAAAGAAGTGGTAACGCGGAGTTTATATGCCTTCGTCTTCTATTCCCCGAAAGGGATAAAGACGAAGGCTTTTTTTGTTGCAGCGACAGGAAAAGAATTCGGGCTGTCCGATATTCACCGCGCCCGAACAAATTCTATCCCCCTGCAGAAAAACTCCGGGCAGGTCGCCCACGCACTGCCATGTTGAGCATTCTAACGAAAGAGAGGAACCTATCTCATGAACACACTTGCAATCGTTTTAATCGCAGCCGTATGCCTTGCAGCCGCTTATCTGCTATATGGCCGTTGGCTCGCAAACAAATGGGGCATCGACCCTGCTGCCAAAACACCCGCCCAGGCCCACGAGGACGGGCAGGACTACGTTCCGACAAAAGGCTTTACCGTCTTCTGTCACCAGTTTTCATCCATCGCAGGCGCAGGCCCTGTCACCGGTGCAATTCAGGCCGCTGCATTCGGCTGGCTCCCGGTTCTTCTGTGGGTACTTCTTGGCGGCATCTTCTTCGGTGCTGTTACTGACTTCGGTGCTTTGTATGCCAGCGTCAAAAACGACGGCAAATCCATCGGTCTGCTGATCGAAAAGTACATCGGTAAACTCGGCAGAAAGCTTTTCCTGCTGTTCTGCTGGCTATTCACCCTGCTGGTTATCGCAGCATTCGCCGATATGGTAGCCGGAACCTTCAACGCATTTACAACCGTTGACGGACAGGTACAGCTTTCCGAGGCTGCCAGACCGAACGGTGCTGCCGGTACCATTTCCCTGCTTTTTATCTTATTCGCTATGGTATTTGGCGTACTGCAGAAGAAATTCAACCTTTCCGGCTGGAAAGCAACCGTTGTAGGTCTTGTCTGCACCATAGCAGCTCTGGCAATCGGTATGGCTCTTCCGATCACCGCCGGAAAAGATACCTGGACTTACATCACCTTTGTTTATATCTTCTTCGCAGCAGTTCTTCCGATCTGGCTGCTCAAACAGCCCCGTGATATGATGACCACTTACATGTTCATTGGCATGATCGTCGGCGCTGTTCTCGGACTGCTCGTTGCACATCCGACCATGAACCTGCCTGTTTATACAGGATTTACAAATGAAAAGCTCGGAAACATGTTCCCGATCCTGTTCGTAACCGTTGCCTGCGGTGCGATCTCCGGCTTCCACAGCCTGGTATCCTCCGACACTTCTTCCAAGACAATCGCAAATGAAAAGGATATGCTCAAGGTTGGTTACGGCGCAATGGTTCTTGAAAGCCTTCTAGCCGTTGTCGCTCTCTGCGTTGCAGGTGCTGCTGCATCTGCTGACGGCACACCGGCTGCAGGCACCCCGTTCCAGGTATTCTCCAACGGCGTTGCAGGCTTCCTGGAAATGTTCGGTATCCCGCTTTATGTTGCCCAGTGCTTCATGACCATGTGTGTATCCGCACTTGCACTGACCAGCCTGGATGCAGTTGCAAGAATCGGTCGTATGAGCTTCCAGGAGCTGTTCTCTGTTGATGATATGGCTTCTGCTCCGGTATGGAGAAAGGTTCTGTGCAACAAATACTTCTCCACCGTTTTAACCCTGCTGTGCGGCTTCGTTCTGACCCGTATCGGCTATGCAAACATCTGGCCGCTGTTCGGTTCTGCGAACCAGCTGCTCTCCGCCCTGGTACTTGTAACGCTGTGCGTATTCCTGAAGGTTACAGGCCGCAGCAACAAGATGCTGTTCCCTCCGCTGGTAATCATGCTTTGCGTAACCGGCACCGCACTGGTACAGCGCACAATCGCTTTGGCAAAAGCGTATGCGGCAGGCTCTGCTACCTTCCTGGTAGAAGGACTGCAGCTGATCATTGCAATCCTGTTGATCGTCCTTGGACTGACCATCGTAATCAACTCCCTGCGTTCCTACTTCGCAGCGTCCAGGAATTCTGAAAAGGCTGCATAAAACAGCTGCTGAAAAAGAATCCTGCGAAGCAGGATTCTCCGCCTGCGGCGGGTCGCGTAAGCGACATTCTACCATTCCGCCGCAGTGCGATCCGCGCGGAGCGTTTTTATTTCATAGGACGCATTTTCCTATGAAATGAAAAAAATACCCGTCGGAATCGAGGTTCCCCTGTGAGCCGATTCCGACGGGTATCTTTTTTTGTAACTGTGAGGGTACTGAACAGTTACCATTTTTCTTTATTCTGCCATCTTTTCCTGAAGCACTTCCATCGCTTTATTCAGCTGATTGTCCGTACCGTCTTCCACATATGCCTGAGCATCAAATTCAACCTCCACATCCGGTTCAATACCGATCTTATGGATGTTGTTGCCCTTCGGCGTGTAATACTTGCTGACTGTAAGCTTCACTGCGGAATTATCGGTAAGCTGCATAATCCGCTGTACAATGCCTTTTCCGTAAGTCGTCGTTCCAACCAGAGTTCCGATTCCGTAATCCTTTACCGCACCGGACATAATCTCCGAAGCGGAAGCGCTGTTTCCGTCTACGAGGACAACGAGCGGAACCTCTAACGGATTCGTACCATCGCAGGAGTATTCTTCCCGGTTTCCGTATTTATCCTCCGTGTATACAATCAATCCTTTCGGGAGCAGCTCCCGGCAGATATCACATACCGTCGAAAGGTTTCCGCCCGGATTTCCTCTCAGATCGATAATCAGACCTTCCATGCCTTCAGAACGGGCATTGTCCAGGGCTTCCGTAAACTGATCCAGCGTCACATCGTCGAACTCCTGAATCTGGATGTAAGCCATGCTGTCATCCAGCATCTTTGACGTAACCGTTTCGTTTGCGAGCTTACGGCGAACCACATCAAATTCCAGATAATTGCTCTCGCCGCTACGGATCACCGTCAGGTGCACGGTTGTGCCTTCCTCACCCCGGATCAGCGCGACTGCGGAAGAAAGATCCATTCCCTGCAGCTCCGTATCATCCGCCTTATACAAAAGGTCGTTTGCCATCAGCCCGGCTTCCTCCGCCGGCGTTCCTGAAATTACGCTTGCAATCTTCGGAAGCTGCGTTTCGGTATCCAACGAAACCCTTGCGCCGATTCCGTAGTAGATGCCCTGCGTCTTTTCCTGCAGCGTTTCCAGCTCATCCGCTGTATAATAAACGGAATACGGATCGCCCAATGCATCCAGAAGACCTTTGTATACCCCCTGCTCCAAATCCTCTGCGCTGACGTCCTCGAGATAATAATCGTCGATCATTCCTTCCAGCACATTGACCTTTTCCATCGTCGTCTTGTTGCCGACCTCTTCCAGGGAGCTACCGTTCTTCGTTCCCTGATACAGGGTCACGCCGACAAATGCGCATCCACCAACTGCAAGGGTCAGGACTGCCCCGGCAATCAGGCCGCCTGCAAAAACTCTCTTATTCTCCATTGATGTCTTCTCCATATTGATGCTATTTCATTCATTTTCTGTTACAGTTCACTTGTACCTTTTTGTAAGCAGATTTCATGCTCGCATGAAAATCTGCTTACAAAAAGGTACGGAGGGAGCGCCACTTTATGAGCAAAAATGAGCTGCGAAGCAGCGGAGAGCGTCGAAGACGCGGTTTTGCGAATGGCGCGGGTGAACAGTAACCATTTTATGTTCGCCTAAATCATTCGAAATCCGCTGATTTACTGCGTAAATCGCTACTTTCTCATGATTTAACGGGAACGTCAGACATAAAATTGGATGCAAGCATCCATTTTATGTTCGCCGTTCCCTCGGCTTATTTCAAATAGTTCCACGGGCTGACGTAGCTGCCGTTGCTTCTCACAGAAAAGTGCAGATGCGGTCCCGTCGAGCGTCCGGTCGAGCCGACCGCCGCGATTGTCTCACCCTTGCTCACAGACTGTCCCGTTGAAACATATAGCTTCGACGCGTGCATATAAATTGTATACAATCCATCGCCGTGATCGATCATGACATAATTGCCCATCGAACTGTTGTAAGACGCCGCTACTACGTTTCCACTGTATGCCGCCAGAATCGCCGTTCCGCTCGGTGCCGCAAAATCCACGCCGTTATGGAATTTCTGAACCTTCAACGTCGGGTGCATCCGGTTGCCGTAATCATCCGAAATCCTGGTATAGCCCGGACACGGCATCTGGAACATACCGCCGTCATATTTTAAGCGGTTTTCCTCTTCGAGCTTTGCCTTATCCGCCGCAACTGCCTTTTCCAGAGCAGCGATCGTCGCATTCTGTGCCGAAATATCCGCCTCGTATTCCTTGATTGCAGCCTCCTTATTGCTGATATCACCCTGATATGCCACAATCTGCTGCTCTTTCTCGGAAATCAGCGTATTGACCGCCTGCTGCTCCTTTTCCAGGCTCGCCTGTGCGGTGTTTAAAACGTCTTCTTCCTCTTCCAGTGTCTGTTTACACAGCTCCAGATATTCCACGCTCTGACGGTACTCTTCCAGCTTGCGGCTGTCGTAGCTGCTTAGCTGTTCCACATAACCTGCCTGGTTTAACATATCTGCAAACGAGCCTGCATTCGCCAAAAGCTCGAGGTATCCGTTGCCCTTGCCGTTTCGATACAGATAGCGCAGCCGGGTTTTCATATCCTCATACTGCTGATCTGCAACCGCCTGCGCCTGTTCAATATCCGCTTTCGTTTCTTCAATTTCCGTTTTTTTGGCTGTGATCTCTTCTTTCAGATCTTCGATCTTATTTTCCAGATCATCCAGCTGACCGTCCAGCTGCGCCACATATGTTTCCAGATCCTTCTTCGACTTCTGCAGCTGGCTTACCATCGACTTAATATCGGAAATGTTGGACTGGATCTTCTTTTTTTCCGACTGCGCGTCGCTGATCGCCTGCTGCTTCTGCTTGATGCTCTCCTCAAGTGCAGTGGATGCCTGAACAGGAATCATCGATGTAAAAAGAAGCAGCGCTGCCGATAAAAGGCAGGCTGTGATTCTTTTTTTCCCAATTCTCATGCTGTCTTCCTCATCATACGCGAAGATGCTTGCGCACTGTTATAAAGCTTCCCAGGAAACCGATTCCTGCGCCAAGTCCCATACAAACCGGAAGAAGCGTCCGATAAATCTCCGAAACCGGCAAAAACTGCAGCAACCCGGAAAGCGACGGGAACTCTATCATGACATAATCAATGACCTTTTTATAAAGGACATAGATCAGACCGAGCGGGAGCAACGAACCGATCAATCCGATCAGAATACCTTCTATTACAAACGGGGAACGTACGAAAAAGTCCGTCGCACCGATGTATTTCATAATTTCAATCTCTGACTTGCGAACAGAAATACCGATCATAACCGTGTTGTTGATCAGGAATACGGAAACTGCCAGCAAAATTGCAATAATGCCGACCGAAGTGTATGCCACGAGCGCATTCACGCCGGTCAACGTCGTCGCCGCTACCTCGGAATGCCGTACTTCATCCACCTGCGGGATGGATTCCAGCCAGCTTACCAGGCTTTCCTGCTTCGAAACATCGTTCATATAAATTTCGTAGTTATCCATGCCCTCCAGCGGGTTCTCGGTATAGATCTCGTTGTAATCTTCTCCGATATTTTCGGGAGCCCACTCTGCCCACGCTTCATCTGCAGAAATAAACTTCGCCTCGGACACCTCGTCGCGCGCCCGGATCTGCGCGCCGATCTGTTCCATTTCTTCCTGGGTCGTCCCGTCCTTAAAAAATACGGTAACAGAAACGCCCTCTTCTGCCGTGCGCACGACGTTCTGGAAGTTTAAAATGACCGCATAAAAAAGTCCGAACAAAAACAGACAGGCAGAAATCGTCGCAATGGAAGCAAGGGAAAACAGCTTGTTCCGGAAAATGTTGATTACGCCCTGTTTCAACGTATAAAAAAATGTACTAATCCTCATCGATATAACCGCCTTTTTCTTCGTCGCTGATAACGACACCCTTCTTCATCGTAATTACGCGTTTCTTCATTTCATTTACAATTTCACGGTTGTGCGTAACGACCAGAATCGTCGTGCCTCTTTCTTCGTTGATGCGTTCCAGCAGCTTCATGATTTCCCAGGAATTCTTCGGATCGAGGTTTCCTGTCGGTTCATCTGCCAGAAGAATCGGCGGTTCATTTACCAGCGCCCTCGCCAGTGCAACTCTCTGCTGTTCACCGCCGGAGAGCTGTTTGGTCTTCGCTTTGTATTTGCCTGCCAGACCTACCTCTGCCAGCGCGTTCGGAACATTTTTACGCATCAGCTTCGTCGGCATCTGGATAACACGCTGTGCAAACGCTACGTTTTCATAAACGTTTCTGTCATTCAGCAGACGGAAATCCTGGAACACGATTCCAAGATTTCTGCGGAATTTCGGCACCTGTCTGCGCTTTAAGCGCGCCACATCGGCACCATTTACGATAACACGGCCGCTCGTGGGCGTCAGCTCCCGCAAAAGCAGCTTGATCAGGGTCGATTTTCCTGAGCCGCTGTCGCCTACAATAAAAACAAATTCCCCCTTTTTGATCGTCAGGCTCACATTATCCAAAGCCGGAGAGCCGCTCGAATACGATTTGCTCACGCGATCCAGCGTGATGACCGCATCCTGGCCTTCCCGCTTCTTCTTTTTTTTCTTATCGTTTTGTACCAAACTTTGTCACCATCCTAATATTCAAAAAATTCCATGTACTTCATGTACTTTACAACCATGAGTGCGATCTTGAATGTAATCGCATCCTCAAATACGCGCAGATCCAGCCCGGTAGACTTCTGAAGCTTATCCAGACGATATACCAGCGTATTTCTGTGGATAAACAGCTGACGGCTCGTTTCCGATACGTTTAAGCTGTTCTCGAAGAATTTACTGATGGTCGTCAGTGTCTCCTCGTCAAAATCGTCCGGACTCTTTCCACCGAAAATCTCTCGGATAAACATCTTACAAAGCGGAATCGGAAGCTGATAGATCAGACGGCCAATGCCCAGCTCGCTGTATGCGATTACTCTTCTCTCGTCAAAGAAAATCTTGCCGACATCCATTGCCATCTTGGCTTCTTTGTAGGAACGGCTCACTTCTTTGATTTCCTGTACGATTGTACCGTAGGAAATGCGGCTTTCGGAATAGCCCTCTGTTTCCAGCCATTCTATCAGGTTTGCAGTGTAATGCTCAATTTCCTTCATTTCATCGTTTTCGGTCAGCGCTTTCACGATGATCACGTTATTCTCATCCACTGCCGTGATAAAATCCCGGTTATTATTACCAAATACCGGACGCATCTGTTCCAGGATGTTATCCTCCCGTCCCGCGCTGCATTCGATAATCAGGACAACTCGCTGCGCATCCACCGGAATATAGAGCTTCTTCGCCCTGCTGTAAATGTCCACCAAAAGCAGGTTATCCAGCAACAGGTTTTTGATAAAGTTATCCTTATCGAAGCGCTCTTTATACGCCACAAGCAGGTTCTGAATCTGGAATGCAGCCATCTTTCCGATCATATAAATATTTTCACCGGCGCCGCCTACAATCAGAATATATTCCAGCTGCTGCTCGTCATAGATCTTAAAAAACTGATTTCCCTGAACCTCCTGGCTGTCTGCAGGGGAATCCACAAAGGCTCTCGCCTGCGGCAGATATTCTTCCAGTCCGTCTGCTGTCGTCGCAGCGGTCTTTCCGTCCACATCAATCACACATAATTCGACTCTGGCAATCGCCTTCAGGCCATCCAGTGTACTCTGTAAAATCTGATTCGATATCATAAACCCCGTCTCCTTCACTTCGCGCATTCTTCGACAAAAAAACCAGTCTGTCTCCTGCGATTTTTACTATGCCCAACCTATATTCTAAAAGAAAACCACAAAAAAAGCTATAGGAAATCGCAAAAAATTTATGCAAAACCTATAACAGCAGAATTCCAGACGTTCTTTTGTTTGGAACTATAAAAGGCGAAGTACTTATTGCTCCGCCTTTTCCAGATTATATTCATTAACTTTTTTCTGAAAAATCTTTTTCCGCACCTTTCTCCAGAACGTCGTCCTCACCTTTTCTTTTAATTTCGTCTCCGGCAACGCCACCCAAAGCTCCGCGTTTAAAAATTTGCGGCCGCTGTGCATCAGCTCCAAATCCAGCGGATATGTCATCCGGGAAAAAATCACCTTCGGCGCAGCTTCGTTCATCGCGTTCATCAGTCGCTGAGGCTGATACTCAAATTCCTCGTAGCCGCGCACATCCACGATATTTAAATTTTCCTGCGCGTTTAGAAGCATCTCCTGCAGCTCCTGCGCCTGTTTATCCGTGTCGCCCAGCAGATAAACCTTGTCATGCTGTCTTGCCAGTCTTTTCAAAAACTCCCGCAAAAACATCCGGTCCTCGATTTCCCGAACCCTGCCGGGAGATGCGATTCCTGCTGCCTCCAAAATATCCGGCTCCAGACAGAACATCAGATCCGTCTCTTCCAGATACTCCTTGACCTGTTCGTCCCTGGACGCCATCGACAGAGACTGTGCGTTAATATAGCTTGTTGTATTGAGTGCCCCGGTCTGCAAAAAATGCTCCGCTTTGCGCAGGCCCTCTCTTGCGGAAACATCCATTAAGGAAATTCCCAGAACTGAATACCTTCTCATAACCCTCTACTCACTTCTTTTCTCACAACGAAACGCCTTTGAAACGCATCCCCGTTGTATCAGCTTCGTCACTCTCCGCCCCCACGGAGCGCACCCGCCGCCTTATATCCTGCGGATCGCTTTTTCTGTGATCTCAATCCTGCCGTTTTTCAGCAGGTTGCCGACCGCACGCTTGAACTCGTTTTTGCTCATCGCAAGCTCCCTGCGAATGACCTCCGGGGAAGCCTTGTCGGTAAACGGAAGCACGCCGTCGAAGCTGTCGATCAGCTTCATGACCTTCTCTGCATCCGTCTCGATCTGCAGGTACGCCTTTTCCCGCACGCTCAAATCCAGCTTGCCGTCCTCATGTACCCGGACAACCCTGGCTTCCACATGGTCGCCGACCTTTAATTCCCCGTACATTTCCTTCGGAGGAATCAGCGCGGAATATTGATTGTCCACTGCCACGAACGCGCCGAACTGGCGGCTGATTTCATACAGACAGCCGCTCACTCTGTCATCCTTATGATAAGGGCTGTCGGTGCGCAGATAATGATACACCTTCATCGTCGCACAGAGCCGACCGCTCTTGTCCACATACAAAGCAACCGGGAAACGGTCGCCCTCTTTTACCTTTCTGGTCTGCTCCTTGAATGGAAGGAAGAGGTCTTTTTCCAGTCCCCATTCCAGAAATGCTCCCATTTTCGCAGTCTGCGCAACCGTAAGCTCTACAACCTCACCAAGCAAAAGCTTCGGGCGCGCCGTTGTTGAAATCAGCCGGTCGCTCGAATCTTTATATAAGAAAACCTCAATCTGATCCCCGACCGAGGTCTGCGGCGGAACCTGTCTTGCCGGAAGAAGCACTCTTTTATCCTCTGCTCCGGGCTCTGCCAGATAAACGCCGAAATCCACTTTTTTTACTACTGTCAAATTCTGAATTGTTCCAATTTCCAGCATATTATTTTCCTTTATCTTCCTGTCAGCTCGACGACCACAAACGGAGCTTCGTCCTCGCTGCACAGGGAAACGGTTACGCGGTCTGCCTCCGTCACAATGATCGGAACCACTATATCGTGAAGCAGTGCGGATTTTTTATACTCCGCCCGCATCTGTCTAATTGCAAAATTTTCCGGCAAATACGCCATCGCCATCGAAATGTACTGTCCATTATT